>Ga0209013_10001906_pt1 | contig 19218 bp, 19 predicted proteins | sample Cruoilmetagenom2_FD_187291 | JGI IMG/M metagenome (GOLD analysis project Ga0209013, IMG submission 187291) | Oil polluted marine microbial communities from Coal Oil Point, Santa Barbara, California, USA - Sample 2 (SPAdes) (version 2) | ecosystem: Environmental > Aquatic > Marine > Oil seeps ...
TGACTCTCCATCACTTTGACAAGCACCTAGTAATAATGCGGAAGAAAGCATTAAACCTGAGAATATTGACATTTTTTTAAGTGCCATGTGTATCATCCTTTCACAAGTGTATTATGGTTGGTTTACCCTAAAACGAGTAAATTAATCGTAGGTTATGTTTTGAGTGAGGATGAAAATTGAAGAATTTAACATTTCAATTAAGTCTTAGTTAGTTATTAGAACGAAACTTTTCATATGTTCTTATCGTAAAAGAAGGTAAGGGGAGTGGATGATATGATGATGGACCAGATCAAACATGATTTGCAATCAACTTTTGAACAAGTAAAGTCAGCGGTTGGTTGGTCGGTCGATAAAAGAATTTCATTATTAATCGCAAGTTACTATGTGACGACAGGGAAACTGTTTAACGTAAAACTTCTATTAGAAACGTCAGATGCCATCAAGAAAAAAGCGGGATGGTTTTCACCACTTCGGACACATATACATTATATGATGGCCGCATTTTTACAAAATAATCATATCGATGCGTCAATGTCAGTTGATGAATTATTAAATAAACAAGAGACAATGAAATCTATGGGATTTAAATCGAATGCCTATTCCTATTTATCGGCTATTCTTTTGTCATCACATCCTGATCAACAAAATGAAGAAGCAAAGCGAGCAAAAACTTTATACGATGCAATGAAATCGCATCATCCCTTTTTGACACAATCGGATGATTATCCATACGCGATGATGTTGGGTAAATTGGAAGGCGACCCACAAGAGCGAGCAACCACAATGAATCGCTATTATACGGAATTGCGTCCACAAGGGTTTTATATGGGAAATGAATTACAATGGATGTCTCAAATATTAACGTATGCTAGTCCGAAATATGATGTATCAATGGCTTCTAAAGCAGTTCATATCCGTGATCAATTAAAAAGCTCAGGCATAAAAGTGAAAATGACTCACTATGTAATGGTAGGATTTTTAGCGGTGTTAAGTCACAAAGACAGTGACATTCAACATGTCATTGATACGTATCGGGAGTTGCAAGACATGAAACTCTTCAGTTGGTATAAAGATATGATTTTACCTTTAGCTGTACAGTTGGAAACGAAACATTTAATTGATCAGATAGAAACAAGTACTGTGAGTTTAGCCACCACAATCGAAATGATCATGCAAGCTCAACAAGCCGCCATGATTTCTACAATGGCCGCAACGAATGCAGCCATTGCCGCTAGTAATAACGGTTCGTAATAAGGATTTTAAGTAAGTGAGTCATAGCAATGTGTTAGACTGTGTCCTTTTTTGGAGGAGATTTTAATAAGTTAACTAGAACGTGAGTCGTTTTTGTGTGATAAACAATGTCATTGACCAAATCCACTAGTTATTGAGACACTCCATAAATAAGACCTCTTGTACATATCGCAAGAGGTCCGAATTTCAATTCACCGTATCTACTGTTTTTGAAGCACCAATTAAGTCTTTCATAATTTCATAATCATCGGTGTACAAGGCATCAACAATTCGACTTCCTACAATCACCCCATCTGCCAATTTGCCCATTTCTCGGACTTGATCAGGGGTAGAGATGCCGAATCCAGCCATTACTGGAACGGAACTTACTTCTTTCAATTTCGCTAAATGCGTACCTATATTGGCTGTGAATTCTGAGCGTGCTCCCGTTATACCAGTGACGGTGACAGCATATAGGAAACCTTCCGACGCTTTCGCAATACGTTCTATGCGTTCTATAGGGCTCGTCAAACTGACCAGTTGGATTAATGCGATGTCATTTTTTTTCAAATCGCTGTGCAAAATTGCACTTTCTTCAAGCGGCAAGTCAGGGACAATGACGCCACTTACACCAACATTTGCACAATCCTTTGCAAACTGTTCAATTCCATAGCGATACACAGGATTCAAATATGTCATTAAAACAATAGGAATCGCCACTTCATCTCGCAACAACTCGATTTCCACTAATACGCTACGCAGCGTCACTCCTTGTGCCAATGCACGTTTGCCTGCTTCTTGAATGCTCGGACCATCTGCAACCGGATCTGAGAAGGGAATACCGAGCTCGACCGCAGTGGCACCTGCGTCTTGAAGAAACAAGATTTGTTGGCGCAGTTTTGCCAATCCGCCGTCACCTGCCATGATATAAGGAATAAAAGCTCTTCCACCTGAAGCCACTTGCGATTCAATGGCTACTTGTAATTTGCTTTTAGTCATTTGACACACCTCCAAGAGCATCGCGTACAGTGACCACGTCTTTATCGCCGCGCCCTGATAAACAAATGACGATGATTTCATCTTCTTTCATACTTGCTGCAAGTTCACTTGCGTAGTAAATTGCGTGTGCAGACTCAAGCGCAGGGAGTATTCCTTCAGTACGGGCCAATAATTGTACACCCGCTAATGCTTGTTCATCCGTAACAGATGTATAGTGCACTCTGCCATTTTCGTGTAAATAACTATGCTCTGGTCCGATTCCCGGATAATCGAGTCCAGCCGAGATGGAATGCGCTTCTTGGATTTGTCCTGCTTCGTCTTGTAGTAAATACATCAAGGCACCATGCAATACACCAACAGAACCTTTCGTCAAAGTCGCCGCATGTTTGTCCGTTTCCAGCCCAGCACCGGCAGCTTCAACCCCGTATAGCTTTACATTTGTATCTTCAATAAATGGATAAAACATACCCATCGCATTACTACCGCCACCAATACAAGCAACAATAGCATCAGGTAGGCGACCTTCTTTTTCAACGATTTGCATGCGGGTTTCATCTCCAATAACACGCTGGAAATCGCGGACGATTTTGGGGAATGGATGTGGGCCCAAAACGGATCCCATAATATAATGGGTATCTTCCACATGCGTCACCCAGTACCGCAGTGCTTCATTGACCGCATCTTTCAATGTTCCGCTTCCTTGCTTCACGCTAACGACTTTTGCACCTAATAATTCCATTCTGAATACATTTAGCTGCTGACGGCGAACATCTTCTTCTCCCATAAAGACCACACACTCCAAGTCGAATAGTGCACAGACAGTAGCAGTTGCCACACCATGTTGACCTGCACCAGTTTCAGCGACAATTTTTCTTTTGCCCATACGCACGGCTAACAATGCTTGCCCAACTGTATTGTTAATTTTGTGTGCTCCCGTATGATTAAGATCCTCACGCTTTAAATAGATTTTTGCGCCACCCATTTTTTTCGTTAGACGTCCCGCAAAGTAAAGAGGGTTTTCACGTCCGACATAATCTTTTAGGTAATAACGAAAATCTTTTAAAAATTCCTCGTCCTTGATGGCCAATTCATAGGCTTCTTCTAATTCAATGACAGCCTGCATCAATGTCTCAGGGACAAAGCGTCCACCGAATCTTCCGTAATGACCTGTTGCGTTTGGTTGATTGTATGTTGTGACCATGCTCATCTCTCCTCTTCTCGAACTGCATTTATAAATGCACGAATTTTCTCAGCATCTTTTTTCTTCTCTGTCTCGACTCCACTTGATACATCCACCATATAAGGCCCTACGATGTGAATTGCTTTATTAATATTGTTCACATTCAGTCCGCCAGCCAGAATCACTTTGTTAGTAGGAATATTTGCCTTTTGCAACAACGTCCAGTCAAAAGAGTTTCCTGAACCTCCACGAAACTCCTCACCAGGCGCATCGAATAAAAAGTAATCGACTTCATATGTTGATGCCTTTTGCACGTCTTCTTCATTCGTAATCGACAGGGCTTTGATAGTGGGATAGGAAATGTTTCGCACATAATCCGGATCCTCATCGCCATGGAGCTGAACCACATCAAGAGGGACCTCTCTGGCAATGCGTTCGACTTCTTCTCGGGTTTCATTAACAAAGACACCAATTTTCAAAATCCCATGTGGAACGACTGTTGCTAGTGCCTTCGCTTGATTAACCGTTACTTGTCGACGGCTGTCCGCAAAGACAAAACCAATCGCATCAGCACCGGATTCGATGGCACTCAGCACGTGTTCGCGTTCCATCAACCCACAAATCTTAACTATGGTCATCGCATATCACCGCGTTTCACACGCAATGAATGCAACGTTTTCTCAACGTGTTCACTGCGCATCAATGTTTCTCCAACAAGAATGGCACTTGCTCCAAACTGAGCGATATATGAAGCATCTGACGTGCTCACAATTCCACTTTCACTGATTAACACTCGTTTTTCATGAAAAGGGAAGTGTGCGGCAATTTCCTTCGTTTTGGTTAAATCAACGTCAAAGGTTTTTAAATTCCGGTTATTGACGCCAATGAGTTGGGCACCGATGGATAAGGCATGTTGCAATTCTTCCAGGTCATGAACTTCTACCAAGACCTCCAAGTCTAGGCAGGTGGCATAATCAAATAATTGTTGTAAGGTTTCTTGATCCATGGCAGCCACAATCAATAAAATAACGGATGCGCCATATTCCTTTGCACGATCAATTTGGGCTTGATGAATTATAAAATCCTTACACAGAACGGGAAGACTTACTGCGGCTGATACAGCTTGTAAATCTTGCATAGTTCCATTGAAAAATTGTTGATCGGTTAGAACGGATATGGCAGCAGCCCCAGCCTGCTCATAAGCCACCGCTTGATGGACTGGGTTTACATTTCCTTCAATTACTCCCTTAGAGGGTGAAGCACGTTTGATTTCGGCAATCACATGTAAATGGTTTGCATTATATAGGCTTTCAAATAAGGATGGTTTATCAACGGCTGTTAACGTTGATTTATTAGATGTTGGTTGACTAAGTAAATGGGCAACTTCATGTTGTTTCACCTGTAAAATTTTCGTTAAAATCGTCATAACGTCCCCTCCAGTTGAATGCGATTTTGACTGTAGGCAACGACCGATTCCATCACATGAAGAGCTTGATGGCTATCAATACTTTTTCGGGATAGATGTACACCTTGCTGAATGGTGGATGTCATGCCTGCCGTAAATAATCCGATGCCGGCATTTAATAAGACTGTGTCTAGATAAGGGGAGGGTTCACCTCGTAATACGCTTTTTAGTATGTCAGCATTTACTTTTGCATCCCCACCACGAATGGCATCTAGTGGTGCAGAAGATAAACCCACGTCTTGGGCATCTAATGTAAATTGAATATACTCGCCTTGTTTCATGAGCACGAGGTGGTTTTCTCCTGCCAGAGACGCTTCATCCATCCCGCCCGCTCCAGTTAAAACGACTGCGCGTTTTCGACCTAAACGATGTAAGACCGCTGCTAAGTTCATGAGTTTGTCTTGTCGATAAACCCCAATCATTTGCGTGGTTAAGGGTATAGGGTTTGTCAATGGACCAATCATATTGAAAATGGTTGGTTTGCCTAAAGTTTTTCGAACACCTTGAATTCGTTTCATTTTGGGATGGACATGTGGTGCAAATAGAAAGGCGATATTTGTTTGCCCAAGCATTTCGTCTACTTCATCAGGTTGAAAATCTAATGCGATTCCGAGCTCTTCTAGAACATCAGAACTCCCGGTTCGGCTGGAGATCCCTCGGTTTCCGTTCTTAACAATTTTCAATCCAGCACCCGCCAATACAAAAGAGGCGGTAGTGCTGATATTAAAACTGTGTGATCCATCGCCCCCGGTCCCGCAATTATCAAAGACAACGGGAGAGGATATAGGAATTTGAATCGCATGCTCTCTCAGAACTTCTACTAAAGCGGTAATTTCTTCTGTTGTTTCGCCTTTTTGCGATAGGGCAGTTAGGAAGTAGGCGATATCTACTTCTGTAATCTCGTCTGAAAACATCGTTTTCGACGCTTCTCTCATCTCTTGGTACGTCAATGAAGTTCCTGCACGTACACTTTCTGTAAATTTTCTCATCTCATCTCTCCTCAACTAAATCTGTCTAAATCTCCTCTGGCTAAGCTATTTCTGTTAAAAAGGCTTGAAGAATCTTGTCTCCATTCGGTGTCCCTATGGATTCCGGATGAAATTGCACGCCATAAAGCGGGTATTGGATGTGTTGAATTCCCATAATATTTTGATCGTCCATCGATATGGCAGTACGTTTGAAACATAATGGCAGTTCCGCTAGCACGAGTGAGTGATAGCGCATGACCTGCAAAGGTTGTGGTAAGTAAGCAAACATCCCTGCATGTGAATGACGAACAGCAGAAATTTTCCCATGCATCACAAGTGACGCCCGTTCCATCTTTCCACCAAACGCTACACCCAGTAGCTGATGCCCCAAACAAACACCCAGCATCGGAACTGTTTGATGAAATTCTTGAATGATAGATAAAGAATTTTCCTTTTCATGAGGTGAGCCAGGACCAGGTGATAACACAATGGCTGTTGGATTCATCTGGCGAATTTCCTCAATCGATATTTGATCATAACGCACGACTTCAACATCTTGTCCGAGCATGGAAATGCTTTGATACAAGTTATAAGTGAAAGAGTCGTAGTGATCCAATAGTAAAATCATGACAACACCTCAAGCATCGACTTCGCTTTATACAACGTTTCATCATATTCAGCTTCTGGATTGGAATCATACACAATCCCAGCACCTGCTTGAACATAAGCCGTTTGGTCTTTGATGACGATAGTTCGAATGGCTAAAGCAGTGTCGATGTTGCCATTAAACCCGATATAGCCGACTGCCCCTGCATACACGCCACGTTTCACATTTTCCATCTCTTGGATGATCTGCATTGCTCGAATTTTGGGAGCACCTGAAACCGTGCCGGCTGGTAAACAAGCGACGAGTGCATCGAGCGGGTGGTGGTCGGATTTTAATTTACCTTCCACTTCCGAAACGATGTGCATCACATGTTGATACTTTTCAATCTCCATGTATTTCGTTAGATGAATGCTGCCAATTTCACAAATATGACCTAAGTCATTTCTGCCCAAGTCAACTAACATCCGATGTTCAGCGATTTCTTTTGGATCAGAAAGTAGCTCCTTTTCTAGTAACGCATCTTCAGCTAGAGTCTTACCTCTCCTCCTTGTTCCAGCGATCGGATTTGTGGTGACTTGATTTCCTTGAATGCTCATTAGACTTTCAGGAGAAGCCCCAAGTACGACGTGTTCATCGAAATCAATATAGAACATATATGGTGATGGATTTTCCTTTCTTAGTTTGCGATACAAAGCAAAGGGGTTACCTGTATAGGGCGTCTGTAAGCGTTGGGATAAAACGACTTGAAAAATCTCACCATTTACAATATGTTCTTTTGCACGCTTGACGTTTTCGATAAACGTTTGTTTCGTCATATTGGAAGTAAAGATATGTGAGGCTTCAATACACACATCCTCACATTCCTTTATTGCTAATTGCCGCTCGAATTCGTCCATGATGTTCGGAGTATTTCCGGTATGCAGTATCGTGACATCTTGTTTTAGATGGTCATAAATGACGATGGTTTCGTACACAAGCAAATGAAGATCAGGCATAACTCGATCATCTGGTAATGCTGGACCGATGTTTTCATACTGAGCGATTGTATCGTAGCCAATATAGCCAACCGCACCACCGTTGAATGGAAAATTGTCCATGTCTTTTACAAGTGGGAGTAATGTTTTTAACAATTCAATGGGTTTGCCAGTGTACTTAGTTGTTTCACCAGTTAAGAAAGATGTTTCAACTAGTTCATTGGCTAAACCGAGAAATTCTTTTACGGGATTTGCACCGATAAAAGAATAGCGACCAGATGCCTCGTGTTTTAAGGAACTTTCGAGTAGAAACTTTCGATTTCCTTGCAAACGTTTGAAAATAGCTACGGGTGACAGGGTGTCACCATTCAATGTGATTCTTTCGGTTTGTAATGATTCGGTTTGTACCATCTCAATCTCTCCTCTGCTCTGCTCAATCGTCCACGGAAAACAAAAAAGTCCCCTGTACATGAACAGAAAAAGTTCATGTACAGAGGACGGAATGACCGTGGTGCCACCTCAAATTAAAAGCCAAGTGCTCGCTTTACTTTAGGACCTGTAACGTAGATCAAACGTTTTCCCTTACTTCATTCTGGGAAACTCTCCAAAGGCCATTCACAGCAAGTTGTCTATCAGCTTCCACCACACGCTGACTCTCTAGAAAGACGAAACTTGTGCTACTAATCTTTGTCATCGATTTTCTCAACTATGCTCAAACTCATCTCAACTCTTGGTGTTCTCACCGGCGATGTCGCTCCCGACACCTTCTGCCTGAATCCCGAACAAAAAAGTTGTTCCAATCGTATTACGCAGAAATTAAAATGTCAACCTATTACGAATTTTCTTTATTAACGATGGCTTTTTTAGATCCCACACTATTTCGGAAAACGAAAAGGTCTAAAATTATGATATTGAAAGATTCTAAATAATTTGATAGTGTTTAATAATAAAAGGTTGGAATTCATAACCTAGATAGATGCATGATCCAAGATATGAGGGGGACATCACGAATATGAAATTTTTTATCTCGGTCGATATGGAAGGGATTACGGGTTTACCCGATCACACTTTCGTAGATTCGAACAAACACAACTATGAACGAGCCCGTCGTATCATGACGAATGAAGCAAATGCCATTGTTGAAGGACTACTGAAAAAAGGGGCAACGGACATTCTTGTAAATGATAGTCATTCGAAAATGAATAATTTGCTTGTGGAAGAACTAAATCCCGAAGCGATGCTCATTACAGGAGGGGTAAAACCTTATTCCATGGTGCAGTCGCTGGATGAAAGTTATGATGGAGCTATTTTTGCTGGCTATCATTCACGGGCAGGTCAGCCGGGCGTCATGAGTCATTCAATGATTTTTGGTGTTCGTAACATGTACATAAACGATGTGGAAGTAGGAGAATTGGGCCTGAATGCTTATGTAGCAGGTCATTTTGGTGTGCCAGTGATTATGGTTGCGGGTGACGATGGTGCGTGTCGTGAAGCAGAAGCACTGATTCCAAACATCACGACGGTAGCGGTAAAAGAATCAATTACGCGACAGGCTGTAAAGACCATGCACCCAAAGAAATCGCATGCCTTATTAACTGAACAAGTACAAAAAGCAGTTGATAATCGCCATTTAGTAAAACCATTGGTTCCTCCGGAAAACCCGACATTACGTATTGAGTTTGCAAACTATGGTCAAGCCGAGTGGGCGGCAATCATGCCTGGTTGTGAAATTGAACCAGGAACAACGATTGTGAAATTCGAAGCAAAAGATATTTTGGAAGCGTACCGAGCGATGCTAGTTGAAATTGAACTAGCGATGCAAACGACGTTCTGTTAAGGGGGGCAACGAAATGTTCTCTTATACGATAAAGCGTTTCTTGATGATGCTTGTAACGATTTTGATAATCGCGACATTAACGTTTATTTTAATGCACTCCATACCAGGTTCACCATTTAATGAAGAACGTACAACGAATGAAGCTATACAAGCCAATCTCGAGAAATTCTATAAATTAGATGAGCCATTACCGGTTCAATATATGAATTACTTGAAATCCATCGTGACCTTCGATTTTGGGCCATCGATAAAAAAACCAAATGAAACAGTCAATGAGTTACTGGCGCGTGGGTTCCCAATATCTCTCGAGCTCGGGTTGACGACAATTTTAGTGGCAGTCATTTCCGGTATTTTACTAGGAACGTTTGCTGCCCTTCGACATAACGGCTTTATTGACTACTTTGCCATGACATTTGCAGTCGTCGGAATCTCAGTGCCAAACTTTGTGCTTGCAACACTACTCATTCAAAAACTAGCGGTTGATTATAATATCTTTCCACCTGCAACCTGGTCAAGTCCGATGCATATGGTATTACCGGTACTTGCCCTCGCGACAGGTCCGATGGCGATTATTGCTCGCTTAACACGTTCATCAATGCTTGAAGTATTAACGCAAGATTACATAAAAATGGCGAGAGCGAAAGGTTTATCACCATTTCGTATCGTCGTCAGACATGCTTTGCGAAATGCGTTGATGCCTGTTGTAACGATTATGGGAACGATGTTAGCTGGAATTTTGACGGGTACATTCGTTATCGAGAAAATCTTCGCTATTCCGGGGATGGGGAAATATTTCGTAGAAGGAATCAATAACCGGGACTATCCAGTGATTATGGGAACAACCGTGTTCTATAGTTCATTCCTAGTATTCATGTTATTCCTTGTAGATATTGTTTATGGATTCTTGGATCCTCGTATTAAATTGCATAAGAAAGCGGGGGATGCGTGATGACAATTCACCACGAACAAACAACCGTGTCACCCAAAACGGTTCCCGATGAATGGTTTCGCAAAAAAGACAAAGATTTAGTTGAAGCGGAAGCGGTTGTCCGTCCATCACTTTCCTATTGGAAAGATGCATGGCGCCGCTTGCGCAAAAATAAATTAGCCATGACTGGTCTCGTTTTCTTGGCACTACTCGCCATCATGGCAATTTTTGGTCCGATATTTTCGTCTCACGCAGTGGACACAACGGACTTGCCGAACCAAAACCAAGCTCCGTCAAAAGAGCATTGGTTTGGAACGGATGAAATGGGACGAGACGTCTTCACACGTACTTGGTACGGAGCACGTATTTCTTTATTCGTAGCACTTGCAGCAGCATTAATCGATTTCTTTATTGGCATCATTTACGGTGGATTTAGCGGATATAAAGGTGGGCGCACAGATACAGTGATGATGCGAATCATTGAAGTACTTTATGGCTTGCCTCATTTATTAGTGGTCATCTTATTGATGGTGGTTATGGGACCTAGTTTGACAACGATCATTGTGGCCTTGACTGTAACCGGATGGGTTGGGATGGCTCGAATTGTACGAGGACAAGTCTTGCAAATTAAGAACTATGAGTTCGTGACCGCGTCGAAGTCGTTCGGTGCTAAAACGCCACGAATTATACGACGAAATCTATTGCCTAATACAATGGGACCAATCATTGTTCAAATGACATTGACCGTGCCAAGTGCCATTTTTGCTGAAGCTTTCTTAAGCTTCCTTGGGCTCGGAATTCAAGCACCATTTGCGAGTTGGGGTGTAATGGCAAGTGATGCTTTACCGGTTATATTATCTGGACATTGGTGGCGTCTATTCTTCCCAGCATTCTTTATTTCATTTACCATGTTCGCATTTAACGTCCTTGGTGACGGACTACAAGATGCGCTCGATCCGAAGTTAAGGGGGTGACACATTTGAATGAACATCAACTAGATCATGCCCGTGAATTGGCGAAAGAAAAACGACAAGAAGTTGGACGCAATCAACAAGTGGCTGCCACGATTGACACAATGAAAACGAGAAAAAAGAAAGTCGTTTCAGATGAAATTATATTGTCTGTAGATAATCTACATGTGTCATTTACTACTTATGGGGGAAGTGTACAAGCTGTTCGTGGCGTGTCCTTCGACCTTCATAAAGGAGAGACTCTCGCAATTGTGGGTGAATCGGGTTGCGGGAAATCCGTGACATCCAACGCCATTATGGGGCTAATCCCGCAGCCGCCAGGGAATATTTCAGACGGTAAAGTCATGTTCAAAGATTTAGAGCTAACAAAGATGAATAAAAAGGAACTTCGCAAAGTTCAAGGTGTGGATATTTCGATGATATTCCAAGATCCAATGACCGCACTTAATCCGACGTTAACCATTGGGGAACAATTGATGGAAGGTGTTCGAACACATACAAATTCCAGCAAAGCGGAAGCAAAAGAAAAGGCTATTGCGATGCTGAATCTAGTAGGAATTCCGAACCCGAAAGAACGATTAAAGCAATTCCCTCATCAATTTTCCGGAGGGATGCGTCAAAGAATCGTCATTGCCATCGCACTAATATGTGAACCGGAGTTGCTGATTGCTGATGAACCTACAACGGCACTCGACGTAACGATTCAAGCACAAATTCTAGAGCTATTTGAAGAAATACAAGTGAAGACCGGTGTCTCCATTGTACTGATTACACATGATCTAGGGGTGGTTGCTAAAATCGCAGACCGCATTGCCGTGATGTATGCAGGGAAAATTATTGAAATCGGCACCAAACGGGAGATTTTCTACACACCTCAGCATCCTTACACACAGGGGTTGCTGAACTCGGTGCCACGACTTGATTTAGTCGGAGAAGAACTTCAACCAATTGAAGGAACACCACCTGATTTATTTGCACCACCAACAGGGTGTCCATTCACCGCTCGCTGTCCGTTTGCAATGGAAGTATGTGATCATGTACATCCAGAAACATCGAATAAATCATTTACACATCGCGTCGATTGTTGGTTGCAAGATGACCGTGCACAAGCAGTTTTAACAAGTGCAGAGAAATAGGATAGCCGCGCAAACGCGCATTATCATACAGTATGAACAACAAACCTAGGGGGAAAAACGCATGAAGAAGTGGTACTTGTTTTTACTAGCAGCATTATTCGTTCTTGTACTTACAGCATGTACGGCGAAAGAAGATGCGGGAGAAAAGCCAAAAGACAATGGGGATGACAGTAACAAAGAAGAAGTAGTCGAAGAGAAAGTATTACACTTAAATAACGGAGAAGAACCAACTTCATTTGATCCATCAATCGGTTTTGATGCCGTTTCATGGAACTCATTGAATAACTTGATGGAAGGGTTGACTCGTTTAGGAGAAGACCACCTTCCAACAGAAGCAACAGCTGAATCAATTGACGTTTCTGAAGATGGCTTGACGTATACATTCAACATTCGTGAAGATGCAAAATGGTCAAATGGAGACCCTGTTACTGCAGGTGACTTCGTATATGGCTGGACACGCATGTTGGATCCAAATACAGCTTCACCTGCTGCATTCCTAGGTTACTTCATCGAAGGCGCAGAAGCATTCAACACAGGTGCAGGCACTGCAGAAGACGTAGCGATGAAAGCAGTAGATGAAAAAACATTTGAAGTAAAACTTACAGCACCAACAGATGCATTCTTAAATATCATTACGAACCCAAGTTTCTTCCCAGTAAATGAAAAAGTGGCAACTGCAAATGCAGAGTGGTTTACTGAAGCAGATTCATTCGTAGGAAATGGACCATTTAAATTAACTTCATGGGAACATGATGTGAAAATGGTATTTGAAAAAAATCCTGAGTATTGGGATGCAGACACGGTAAAACTCGACAAAGTTGAGTGGGCAATGGTAAACGATTCGAATACCGAGTACCAAATGTACCAAGCAAATGACTTGGACGTTTCAGATGTACCGGCTGAGCTTTCTGAAACATTAATGGATAGTGAAGAAGTACAAGTTGAAGACCAAGCGGGAACTTATTTCTACCGTTACAACACAACAATGGAACCATTTACAAATGCCAAAGTTCGTAAAGCATTCGCAATGGCTGTAAACCAAGAAGAAATCGTTGAATTCGTAACGAAAAACGGTGAAAAACCAGCAAAAGGTTTCGTAGCTTACGGTTTCACTGGTCCTGATGGTAAAGATTTCCGTGATGCAGTCGGTAACCTAGTTGATTTTGACGCTGCAGCAGCGAAGAAATTATTAGAAGAAGGAATGGCTGAAGAAGGCTGGGATACACTTCCTGAAGTAACACTAACTTACTCAACATCAGATACACATCAAAATATTGCTGTAGCACTACAAGCAGGATATAAAGAAGCGCTTGGCGTGGAAGTGAAACTTCAAAACGTGGAAGCAAGTGTATTCGGTTCAGAACAAAAAGAATTGAAATATCAATTATCACGTTCTTCATTCTTACATGACTATGCGGATCCAGTGAACGCAATTGAAAGCTTTATTACTGGTTCTTCAATGAACCGTACAGGTTGGTCAAATGCTGAATTTGACAAGTTGATTGCAGATGCAAAAGCAGAAACAGATGCTGCTGCTCGCTGGCAGTTATTAATGGATGCGGAGAAAGTATTATTTGAAGAAATGCCGATTTTCCCAATTCACTTCTATAACCAAGTAGCACTACAAAAACCAAATGTATCAGGAATCGTTCGTCATCCTGTTGGTTACTTAGACCTGAAATGGGCAGATAAAAACTAAGAAGTTGCGGCGTCTTATTGACGCCGCACCCTTCTGTTTTTAAAAGAAGTTATACTTAAACTATAACTTGTTTTAAAAACAGGAAAAGAGAGGAACATCACATATGCGAATTAGACCAACTAGACTACAAAAAGGGGACACCATTGGCATTATCGCTCCTTCAAGTCCACCAAACTTAGAAAATCTTCAACGTTCGTTAGCATTTATAGAACAATTAGGACTGAAGGTCAAAATGGGTAAACATGTAGAAAAAGTCCATGGCTATTTAGCGGGAACTGATGATGAAAGATTAGAAGATTTACACGATATGTTGGCAGATCCAGATGTCAAAGGCATCATCTGTGCTGGAGGTGGGTACGGAGCAGGACGTTATTCCGACCGTATCGATTTTCAATTAATGGCGGAACAACCGAAGATTTTATGGGGCTACAGCGATATTACGTTTTTACACACGACGATTGGTCAATTTGCAAATATCGTCACATTCCATGGACCCATGTTAGCTTCTGATGTTGGTAAAGATACATTCCATGATTTATCTGCCCGTATGTTCGGTCAATTATTTGAACCGATTGAACTTCACTACACTGAAGACATATCTCCATTAACAACAATTACTGGTGGAGTAGCACAAGGTGAATTAGTAGGTGGGAATTTATCGCTTCTCGTTAGCGCACTAGGCTCGAAATATGAAATCGATACACGAGGCAAGCTGTTGTTAATTGAAGATGTAGATGAAGAACCATACAAAGTGGATGCCATGTTGAATCAGTTGCGATTGGCTGGGAAATTACAAGAAGCGGCAGGAATCGTTGTCGGTGATTTCGCGCGATCTGAACCAAAAAAACGCAAAACCACATTAAAGCTAGATGAAGTATTGCAACATTACTTTGGGAACTTAGGAAAGCCGGTAGTTGCAGGATTTAAAATTGGACATTGTCAACCACACTTCGCGGTTCCACTAGGTACGGAAGCCCGACTTGACGGCGATTCGAAGACACTTACAATTTTACCTGGAGTCAACTAAACGAAGGGGGAAACGACCATGATCCTACACTCAATTGAAACCTTTTCGGTTGCGGTACCGCTAACAAAACCGTTTAAGACAGCACTGCGCACAGTAACGCTAGCAGAATCTATATTTGTAAAAGTGATCACTGAAGATGGCTTTGTGGGTTGGGGAGAAGCACCACCAACGCACGTCATTACAGGTGATTCTCTGGGGAGTATTGAATTCGCTATTGATCAAGTCATTGGACCTCAACTTCTAGGACTGGATTTACGACATCCGGAGCGGGTGTTCCAAAAATTACACCGCTCCATGGTCGGCAATACAAGTGCAAAAGCGGCAATCGATATGGCACTGTATGATTTGCTAGGGCAACTCGCTGGCTTACCATTGGTCACTTTACTTGGAGGCTATCGGGATACCATTGAGACCGATTTCACGGTTAGCGTGAACGACGCTGTTGAAATGGCGGACGACGCGTCACGCTATGTAGGAAATGGGTTTAACGTATTGAAAATCAAAGTAGGCATCGATGATATCGCGAAGGACGTAGAACGCATTCGTGCGATTCGCGAAAAAATTGGGTATGACACGAAACTGCGACTAGATGCCAACCAAGGATGGGAAGCAAAAGAAGCAGTTCGTGCCATTGGGCAAATGGAAGACGCAGGGCTTGATATCGAACTAATTGAACAACCAGTAAAAGCTCAGGACATCGAGGGGTTACAACATGTCACGCTTCATACGCACACACCAATCATGGCGGATGAAAGTGTATTTTCACCTAAAGACGCACTCCGTGTTTTACAGCTTCGCGCAGCTGATTTAATCAACATTAAATTAATGAAAGCCGGCGGGATTTATAAGGCGTTGAAAATTAATGCGCTAGCAGAAAGCTATGGCGTCGAATGCATGACGGGCAGTATGATCGAAACGAAACTCGGGATCTCCGCGGCGGCACATTTTGCAGCAAGCCAACCAAACATAACACGCTTTGATTTCGATGCACCGTTACTACTTGCTGAAGATATCGTCGAGGGCGGCGTGATTTATGATGGCAGACATATTCGATTTTCACAGGATTCTGGACTGGGAATACATACAAATTTAATGAATCAACGATTACAAAGCAAAGGGTAAGGGGGGTTATCACACATGTCAGTTCAATCATCCACAGCTTGGGTTTGTTCCGTAGCGGTCGCAACGGTTTGGACATCACCAGAGTCAGCGCGTGAACTAGATACACCAGGTTTAGAAAATCCTGTTCGAGTAACAAAATGGTTGGAAGCGTCGAAGTTTGAGGACTTGCTCGATTTATGTGATGGGAACCGGGTCCAAACACAATTGATTTATGGGGAACCTGTATTGATCGATGAAATCATGGGTGACTGGGCCAAAGTCATTTGTACATGGCAAGCATCCAAAAAAGATGAGCGAGGCTATCCAGGTTGGGTACCAGTTGCACAATTAAAAGAAGTCGAACGAATTTCAGGTCTTGGATATGCCAAAGTTCTTCAAAATAAAGTTCAAGTTTGGACGACGGATCAAAAACCTGTATTAGTTGTTCCATTCAACACCATTTTGCCGGTCATCAATCATAACGCTCAGTTTACCACCTTATATTCACCACATGGAGAAGTTCTGATTAAGAGCGAAGATCTCGAACTTGCGCCAGGTGTGGATGCATTTGATAAACGTACTGGAAAAGAAGTCGTGGCAAGTGCATCCATATTTTTGGATCTTCCTTATTTTTGGGGAGGAATGTCTTCTTATGGTTACGACTGCTCCGGTTTTAGCTTTCATATGTTGAGAGCACATGGTTATTTGATTCCTAGAGATGCTGGCGATCAAGCGGAGAAGGGAAGAGAAGTAGATCAAACTGACCAAAGTAAATGGCAGGCTGGAGATTTACTATTCTTTGCAAATATAGGTTCAACGAATGTACGTCACGTCGGTATTTATATAGGGAATGGGCAAATGATTCATTCCCCTTCTACAGGGCAAGCGGTGGAAATCATCGTCCTTGAAGGAACAAAATTTGTAAACGAATTGTGCGCGGTAAGACGCTACGCAAGAACAGAGGAGGAAGCGTCATGACCACTCAAGTTTTACTTGAAGTTAAAGACTTAAAACGTCATTTTGATTTAGGCAAAAATCAGACATTAAAAGCAGTAGATGGCATTAGTTTTGATATTTATCAGGGAGAAACATTCGGTCTAGTTGGGGAATCCGGTTGTGGGAAATCAACAGCTGGACGCACCATCATGGGCTTGTACAATAGTACGGACGGTGAAGTGACGTACAATGGCAGAGATGTACATGCAATGGGTGAAAATGAACGATATAACTTTTTGAGAAATATGCAAATGATTTTCCAAGACCCGTATGCATCACTGAATCCACGTTCCACAGTTTTTGAAATCATTGCGGAACCTATGGAAGTGCATGGCTTGCATAAGAAGAAAGAAGCGATGCAGCGTCGTGTTTATCAGTTACTTGAAGATGTTGGGTTAAATCGTGATCATGCAAACCGTTATCCACATGAATTCTCGGGTGGTCAACGCCAGCGAATCGGCATTGCCCGTGCATTAGCGCTCGATCCTGATTTTATCATTGCCGATGAACCAATCTCCGCTCTTGATGTATCAGTCCAAGCGCAAGTAGTAAAACTTCTGCAAAAACTGCAGAAAGAAAAAGGATTAACTTACTTGTTTATCGCCCATGATCTGTCGATGGTCAAATACATTTCCGATCGAATCGGCGTGATGTATTTAGGGCATATGGTTGAGTTGACAACAAGTGATGAGTTATATGCAAATCCGTTGCACCCGTATACACAAGCACTTTTATCTGCAATCCCAATCCCAGATCCGGATATCGAAGAATCACGAGAGCGTATTTTATTACAAGGTGAATTGCCAAGTCCAATCAATCCGCCTTCAGGTTGTGTGTTTAGAACGCGTTGTGCACATGCTATGGAAGTTTGTGCAAATAAGAAACCAGCTTGGAAAGAACAAGAACCTGGCCACTTTGTTGCTTGCCATTTGTATGACTAAACCTTGAAGTTACCTGCAATGAGAATAATCATTTCAGATTTGAGCTATACTGTCCGCACGCACGGTGTTACTCATCAATAGAATTAATGATACACTTCTAGGATGACCGTGAATGAAGGAGAGAAAATCATGATAAATAAGGTACCTATGAGTCAGTCACGAACGATTCAAACACATTTAGTATTACCACCAGATACGAATCACCACCAAACCATTTTTGGGGGCAGAGTATTATCCTACATAGATGAAATTGGAGCCATTACAGCAATGAAACATTGCAAAATGCCCGTTGTCACTGCCTCAATTGATTCGGTAGACTTTGTATCATCTGCCCGCGTCGGTGATGTCTTGGAAATGGAAGCAGTCGTTAGCTTTACAGGACGTACGTCCATGGAAATCTATGTACGTGTGCAATCCATGAACTTATTAACAGGAGAAACAAAACTGACAACAGAATCATTTTTAACATTTGTAGCAGTAGAAGATGGAAAACCAATGCCAGTCCCGGGGATCATTCCTGAGACTGAAAATGAAAAGCTTCTATTTGAAACAGGTCCAGCACGCCGAGAACATCGAAAACAACGCATTCAGATGAAACTAAAATGAGAAGTGGTGGCTTAAGTGCCACTGCTTTTTTTGTTCTAATAAAAGTATTGTGTAGTCCACTAGTGGCTGAAAAGAGTATAGATTGCATGACAGTATCCATTGCCATCCGCATTGTTCCTCGATCTTCCTTTGCTAACTTTTTTACTGAGCCTTAACAGCCTGGTTAATTTCTTCCGCATGAGACATATCCCCAACCATTGTCAGTTTCCGTCGGTCTGTGTCGATTTCCAATACAGTTAAACTCGTTCCGTGAATAAAAGGTGGATCCCAGAGTAAATCCATGTCGGCTCCACTAAAATGATTGATTAAACACTTCTTTACGACACCATGTGTGACGATGAGCACATTGCCATTTGGATGGGCTGCTGCAATTTCATCAATTGCTCGCAACACGCGTCCTTTCAACATATGGAAACTTTCACCAGTATTTGATTTGTACTGACTTGGTCGTTCATAATAGGTTTTTAACTGTTCTGCATAATCTCGTTCGATATCTGAAGAAACCTTCCCTTGCCATTCCCCGACATGTATTTCACGCAAATCTTCTTTTTGT
>Ga0209013_10001907_pt1 | contig 19215 bp, 14 predicted proteins | sample Cruoilmetagenom2_FD_187291 | JGI IMG/M metagenome (GOLD analysis project Ga0209013, IMG submission 187291) | Oil polluted marine microbial communities from Coal Oil Point, Santa Barbara, California, USA - Sample 2 (SPAdes) (version 2) | ecosystem: Environmental > Aquatic > Marine > Oil seeps ...
GGTCGTGATGGGATTCATGGTGCGACATTCGCCTCTGAAGAATTAAGTGAAACTTCTGAAGAAAAGCGTCCTGCCGTTCAAGTTGGCGATCCATTCATGGAGAAGCTGTTGCTTGAAGCGTGTCTGGAACTTGTGAAATCAGATGCTTTAGTCGGGATTCAAGACATGGGAGCGGCAGGATTGACTTCATCTTCTGCTGAAATGGCTTCTAAAGCAGGGTTTGGTATTGAAATGAACTTAGATGATATTCCACAACGTGAATCCGGGATGACGGCTTACGAAATGATGTTGTCGGAATCACAAGAACGTATGTTAATTGTAGTGAAAAAAGGTCGCGAAGCTGAAATCGTTGAGCTATTTGAAAAATATGATTTAGATGCAGTCGCTGTAGGTCATGTAACGGACGATAAGATGCTCCGCTTAATTCACAAAGGCGAAGTGGTAGCAAACGTACCTGCAGATGCACTAGCTGAAGAAGCACCAGTCTATCATAAGCCTTCTAGTGTTCCAGCTTACTATACACAATATCAAGCGATGGAAAACGTGGAACCGCAAGTCGCTGACTATAAAGAAACACTTTTAAACTTGTTGAAACAACCGACGATTGCTTCAAAAGAATGGGTATATGATCAATATGACTATCAAGTGCGTACAAGCACAGTCGTGGCTCCAGGTTCAGATGCAGCCGTAGTTCGTGTTCGTGGAACGAATAAAGGTTTAGCGATGACAACGGATTGTAACTCTCGCTACATTTATCTAGACCCAGAAACAGGTGGGAAAATTGCAGTAGCTGAAGCAGCACGTAATGTTGTGTGTTCAGGTGCAAAACCATTGGCGATTACCGATTGCTTAAACTTCGGTAACCCAGAGAAACCAGAGATTTTCTGGCAACTAGAAAAGTCAGCTGATGGTATGGCTGCAGCTTGTCTAGCTTTAGAGTCACCAGTTATCGGTGGGAACGTGTCACTTTACAACGAACGTAGTGGTGTTGCTGTCTATCCAACACCAACCATCGGATTAGTTGGACTCGTTGAAGATTTATCTCACGTAACTACACAAGACGTGAAAAATGCAGGGGACTTCATTTATGTGATTGGCGAAACCATCACGGAATTTGGCGGTAGTGAATTACAAAAGCTAGTAGAAGGTCGTATTTTTGGACAAGCTCCATCCATAGATTTAGATGTTGAAGTTGCTCGTCAAAATGCATTGTTGCAAGCCATTCAAGAAGGTACGGTTGCTTCAGCTCATGATATTGCGGAAGGTGGATTTGCAGTAGCATTGGCAGAAAAAACATTCGGTGCAAAAGACTTGGGTGTCGATGTAACAATTAATGGATCTGCGATTACAGCATTATTCAGTGAATCACAATCTCGCTTTATCGTGACTGTGAAACCTCAACATGCTGCTTTGTTCGAAGAAATCGTCAGTGACGCAGTGAATATTGGTACGGTTACATCAGATAAGTCCGTCATTATTCGTAATGAAAATGGCGAAGAGTGGGTGTCGGGTACTGTTGAAGAATTCCGATCCGCTTGGAAAGGAGCCATTCCATGCTTGCTGAACTCAGAGGTTTAAACGAAGAGTGTGGCGTTTTTGGAATATGGGGTGACCCCAATGCGGCACAGATTACGTATTACGGACTGCATGCACTACAACATCGTGGGCAAGAAGGAGCGGGGATTGTCGCAACTGATGGTAAACGACTTCAAGCCGTAAAAGGTGAAGGGCTAGTTAGCGAAGTCTTTACTTCAGGTAAGCTCGATCATATGAATGGCAGTGCCGCGATTGGACATGTCCGCTATGCAACAGCAGGCGGCGGGGGGATAGAAAATGTTCAGCCCCTTATGTTCCGTTCGACTACTGGGAGTTTAGCGATTGCTCATAATGGCAATTTGGTGAATGCCAACCATTTAAAGCAACATCTAGAACGTGAAGGCAGTATCTTTCAAACCACGTCAGATACGGAAGTACTGGCTCACTTAATCAAAAAAGGCGGTTCGTCAACATTTGAAAAACGCACTAAAAATGCATTGAAACTTCTAAAAGGTGCATTTGCTATCACCATACTTACCGAAGACGAAATGATAGTAGCTGTTGATCCAAACGGTTTACGTCCTCTATCTCTAGGGAAATTAGGTGGGGCATGGGTAGTTGCATCGGAAACCTGTGCATTCGATATTATCGGGGCTGAATGTATTCGTTCAGTTGAACCGGGCGAGTTATTAATTATCAACGATGATGGGTTACGAATTGAACGCTTTGCAACTCCGGCAAAACGAGCGATTTGCACGATGGAATACGTATACTTCTCTCGTCCCGATTCAGATATTGACGGGATCAACATTCATACGGCTCGTAAACGTTTAGGCAAACAACTGGCATCAGAAATCCAAATTGATGCAGATGTGGTGACGGGTGTACCCGATTCGAGTATATCTGCGGCAATTGGTTTTTCAGAAGCTACTGGAATTCCATATGAATTAGGGTTAATTAAAAACAGATATGTAGGTCGTACGTTTATTCAGCCTTCCCAAGATTTACGTGAACGTGGCGTGAAGATGAAGCTGTCTCCAGTACGACAGGTGGTAAATGGCAAACGAGTGGTCATGGTTGATGACTCGATTGTACGTGGCACGACATCTAGACGAATCGTCAATATGTTAAAAGATGCGGGAGCGACAGAAGTCCATGTGGTCATCAGTTCACCGCCGATAAAAAACCCATGTTTTTATGGAATTGATATTAGTTCAAACGAGGAACTCATTGCTGCGAACAATACGATAGAAGAAATGCGTGAAATTATTGGGGCGGATTCATTAACATTCCTATCAGTTGAAGGAATGGTAAAAGCAATTGGTCGTACAGATGAAGGACCAGAAGCGGGACATTGCTTGGCTTGCTTTACGAATAATTATCCAACCGAGATTTATCCGGATACAGTATTGCCGCATGAAAAAGAATTAGTTCGATAGGAGGCGTAGTATATGTCAAAAGCATATGAACAGGCTGGTGTAAATATAGAAGCTGGCTACGAAGCTGTAAAGCGAATGAAATCGCATGTGGATCGTACTGCCCGCAAAGGCATTATGGGGGCATTTGGTGGATTTGGTGGCATGTTTGACCTGTCATCTCTTAATTACAAAGAACCCGTGTTGATTTCCGGTACGGATGGCGTGGGGACAAAATTAAAATTAGCCTTTATGACGGATCAACATGACACAATCGGCATCGACTGTGTAGCGATGTGTGTAAATGATATCGTTGCTCAAGGAGCTGAACCTCTATTTTTCCTTGATTATTTAGCGGTTGGTAAAGCACAACCAGAAAAGATTGAACAAATCGTTAAGGGTGTAGCGGATGGCTGCGTACAAGCAGGAGCTGCACTGATTGGCGGGGAAACGGCAGAAATGCCAGGCCTGTATGAAGAAGACGAGTATGATGTAGCAGGCTTTGCAGTTGGCGTCGCTGAAAAATCAAAACTTGTAACAGGTGAACGTATCCAAGCAGGTGATGTTTTAGTTGGACTTGCATCAAGTGGAATTCATTCGAATGGCTATTCCCTTGTTCGGAAAATCGTATTTGCTGATCAGGGATATGAAATTGATTCATATGTAGCAGGATACGAACATTTAGGCAAAATTGGGAAAGCGTTGCTTGAACCGACTAAAATTTATGCAAAGCAAGTCTTGGCGATTCATAATGAACTCGATGTCCATGGAATGGCACACGTAACTGGTGGTGGGTTCTATGAAAACTTACCTCGTATGATGCCAACTGGTTTGGGCGTACATATTGAGTTAGGCTCTTGGCCAGTATTACCAGTATTCAATCTGTTGAAAGAAAAAGGCGATTTAGCTGATCGTGATTTATATAACGTATTTAATATGGGAATAGGTTTTGTCATTGCCCTTCCAGAAGATCAAGCGAAACAAGCAATTCAATTGGCTGCTCGAAATGGTGAAAATGCCTATGTAATTGGAAAAGTAGTAATAGGTGAAGGCGTTGAATTCTCCGGAACACACGATGGGAGTTTAGTAGATGAAGCGTAAGCCAAAGGTCGCTATTTTTGCTTCAGGAAGTGGAAGTAATTTTCAAGTCATCGTAGATACTGCACAGTCAGGAGATTTACATGCTGAGATTGTGGCAATCGTAACGGATCAACCACAAGCCTATGTGGTGGAACGGGCGACCGCAGCAGGGGTTTCCGTGATTGCATTAACCCCGAAAGATTTCCCGTCTAAAGCTGAATATGAAGCAGCTATTTTGCAAGAGTTGAAAGAGCTTGAAATAGAATGGCTGGTGTTAGCGGGATACATGCGTTTAATTGGGAATACGTTATTGTCCGCATTTGCAAATCGAATCGTTAATATTCATCCTTCTTTATTGCCTGCATTTCCGGGCAAGGATGCCATTGGCCAGGCATTGGCACATGGCGTTAAAGTCACAGGTGTGACTGTCCATTATGTAGATGCAGGAATGGACACGGGATCCATCATCTCCCAACAAGCGGTTGAAGTTGTTGACGGAGACCGTGAGAAAACTGAACAACGTATTCACGCAGCCGAACATGTACTCTATACAAAAACGTTGCAGCAACTATGGGCAAAACACGAAGTGGGTCATAAAGGCTTTATCTAATTTATATTACTGCCAATCGGCTGTCCAATAGGAGGACTTTCTCATGACGAAAAGAGCACTTATCAGTGTTTCAGATAAATCGGGTATTCTTGAATTTGCAAAAGAACTAGAGTCGCTAGGGTATGAAATCCTATCTACCGGCGGAACGAAAGCATATTTGCAAGAAAATGGTGTGGCCATTACTCCGGTCGATCAAGTAACTGGCTTTCCTGAAATTTTAGGTGGACGCGTGAAAACTTTGAATCCAATGATTCATGGGGGATTACTTGCAAAACACGATGATGCCGACCACCAAGCACAGATGAATGAGCATGGCATCAAGCCGATTGAGGTTGTATGTGTCAATTTGTATCCATTCCGTGAAACCATTTCAAAACCAAATGTAACTGCTGACGATGCAATTGAAAATATTGATATTGGTGGACCGGCGATGTTGCGTGCGTCTGCGAAAAATCATGCCTATGTAACGGTTATTACAGATGCATCCGACTATCCGGCAGTGTTGGCGGAGTTACAGGCAGATGGAAAAACAACGATCGAAACACGTCGTCGATTGGCAGCGAAAGTATTCCGTCACACAGCTTCATACGATTCTTATATTTCAGGATACTTAACAGAACTTGCAGGAGAAGAATTCCCAGAGCAAGTAACGTATACATATGAATTAAAACAACCATTACGCTATGGCGAAAATCCTCATCAAAAAGCAGCATTCTACAAGCGTTCACTTGGATCAGATTTCTCGATTGCTTCAGCTGAGCAATTGCATGGGAAAGAATTGTCATATAACAATATTCAAGATGCCAATGCAGCGATTCAAATCATAAAAGAATTTGAAATTCCGGCTGCGGTAGCAGTTAAACATATGAACCCTTGTGGAGTTGGGACTGGGGAAACCATCTCAGGAGCATTTGAGAAAGCATATGAAGCGGATAGCATGTCAATTTTTGGTGGGATTGTTGCACTTAACCGTGAAGTAGATGAGCAAACAGCTACTCAACTTTCGGGGATATTCTTGGAAATTATTATTGCGCCTTCATTTACAGAAGAGGCATTAAACCTATTAACGAAAAAGAAGAACATTCGCTTATTAACGATTCCATTTGAACAAAGCAAAAAAGACAAGTGGAACACCGTATCAATTGAAGGTGGATTGTTAATGCAAGAGCCCGACACATACGGATTTGCAGATGCGGAAGTACGTGTCGTAACAGATCGTCAACCTACGGAAGAAGAATGGGAAGCGCTCAAACTTGGTTGGAGCGTTGTCAAACATGTTAAGTCAAATGCCATTGTTGTAACAGATGCACAAATGACATTAGGTGTTGGTGCTGGTCAGATGAATCGTGTAGGAGCAGCAAAAATTGCGCTTGAACAAGCAGCAGAAAAAGCACAAGGTGCATCTCTTGCATCGGATGCCTTCTTCCCAATGAACGATACAGTCGAAACAGCTGCGAAAGCGGGAATTACTGCAATCATTCAACCAGGTGGTTCTGTGAAAGACGAAGATTCGATTGCTATGGCAAATAAATATGGGATCACAATGGTGTTCACTGGCGTTCGCCACTTTAAACATTAAGGAGGTTTTATCATTGAAAGTACTCGTTATCGGTAGTGGTGGGCGTGAACATGCCATAGTACGTCAATTTAAAAACTCCCCTTCAGTAACAGAAGTGTATGTAGCACCAGGCAATGATGGGATGAAACTTGATGCAACTTGTTTGGCGATTGATGCATTAGAGTTTGATAAGTTAGCTTCATTCGTACGTAAGAATGGCATCTCATTAACGTTTGTCGGACCCGAACAACCCTTAGCTGCCGGAATTGTTGATTATTTCGAAGCGGAAGGACTACGTATTTTTGGTCCCACAAAAGCTGCTGCTCAAATTGAAGGCAGTAAATCGTTTGCGAAAGAGTTAATGAAAAAATACGATATTCCTACATCCGCTTACGAAACATTCACAGACGTAAATTCAGCCAAAGAGTACATCCGCAAAATGGGTGCACCGATTGTCGTAAAAGCCGATGGTCTAGCAGCAGGTAAAGGTGTTATCGTAGCGATGTCCTTACAAGAAGCACTGGATGCGGTTGAAGATATGATAGGCAATCAAAAATTTGGTGATTCCTCTTCCCGCGTAGTCATTGAAGCATTTCTTGAGGGTGAAGAATTCTCCTATATGTCATTTGTCCATAATGGACAGATTTATCCGATGGTCATTGCACAAGATCATAAACGTGCTTTCGACGGGGATCGAGGACCCAATACTGGCGGAATGGGTGCGTATTCGCCAGTTCCTCATATATCGGAGTCTGTTATTCAAGAGGCGTACAACACAATTGTTGTTCCAACAGTTGAAGCTATGGCAAAAGAAGGAACACCTTTTACAGGTATTTTGTACGCTGGTTTGATTTTAACGTCTGAAGGTCCAAAAGTAATTGAATTCAACGCACGTTTTGGCGATCCTGAAACACAAGTTGTATTGCCAAGAATGGCTTCTGACTTTGGAGATTTTATGACTGCACTCTTCGATGAACAACCTTTTGATTTGAAATGGTCAGAAGATGGGATTTTAGGAGTTGTCATCGCGGCAAACGGGTACCCGGAGAATGTGGAAAAGGGTGCTATATTGCCTGATTTAACGAAGCTTCAAGAGAACTTGCAAGTATTCCATGCGGGTACGAAGGAAGTGGGGGGGCAGCTTGTTGGCAATGGCGGTCGTGTTATTCTAGTAGCTGCAAAATCAACGTCATTAAAAGAAGCACAACGACAAGTGTACGAAGCAATATCTGAACTGAAGTGGAATGGATTTTTCTATCGCTATGATATTGGTTGGCGTGCGTTAACCTGACGTAAGTATATCAACAGAAGTTCAAAACTTAATTTAACGTAAAAAGAGCCCAAATTCATAGTCGAATTGGGCTCTTTTAACATGTCTAATAGTTAACAAAACTTGTCCGCCAGGGAAACCTTCAAATGTTAGTTCTCTCCTTATAATAATGTGTGTTTTTTCTTCATATAGTTTACAAAGAAGCATTGTGGATCATAGCAGTTATTGTAAAAACTTGGCTAATGGATTAGATGCTACTCACTAAATAAACGAATTGAATTTGAAATGAATGATGTAGTATTGAACAAGAATATATTCCAAAACTTGATATCCACACAGTTCACAAGGCTTGAATAAGAGTTTTAAGGCATGTGAGGAAGGAGGAAACAAGTAGCCACAAGATTCGTTAATACCATCTCGAACGGATAGATATTTTCATTTTGAAAATACATTTGGCAGGAGGAATCATTTTGGATACTGTGTTTGCCATTATCAATGTTGCGGTGTTCCTGCTCTTAATCATCCTTCTATATTATATGGCGCGTAAACATGTTTCATTTTCAAAACGTGTTTTCGCAGGTCTTGGGTTTGGGATTGTCTATGGACTTGTTTTACATTACATGTACGAAGCGGGCTCAACTGTTCTAAATGAATCGATTCAATGGTTTAATCTAGTCGGATCAGGTTACATCAAATTACTTCAAATGATTGTAATGCCGCTGGTTTTCATCTCGATCTTATCGGCATTTACAAAACTAACGATTGGGAAGAATTTTGGTAAAGTAGCCGGCCTAATTTTAAGTTTACTCATTGGTACAACAGCAATTGCGGCAGTAGTGGGTATTACATCAGCGGTCGTATTTGACTTGGATGCTTCACAAATTGTGAATGGGTCCGCTGAAACTGAGCGGGGTGCTATGATTGAGGAACGTTCAACAGCGGTGGTTGATCAAACATTACCACAACAAATCGTTGACCTATTACCGGCAAATCCATTCCTGGACTTTACTGGAGCACGTCCAACTTCAACAATTGCTGTGGTAATTTTTGCAGCTTTCTTAGGGTTTGCCTATCTTGGAATAGCTCGTAAAGAAGAAGAAAATGCGTTACTTGTGAAAAAAGGCGTCGATGCTGTATATGCACTCGTCATGCGTGTCGTAAAGATTATCTTGCGTTTAACTCCATATGGAATTTTAGCCATTATGGCACGAACAGTGGCCACATCCGATTTCGATGCTATTTATAACTTAGGCAAGTTTGTCATTGCTTCATACGTTGCTCTAGCAGTGGTGTTTGGTATTCATTTATTGATGATTTCACTTTCAGGATTGAACCCGATTACTTATATGAAGAAAGCTGCAGAACCATTGATTTTTGCTTTCTCATCTCGCTCAAGTGCTGGTACACTTCCACTGACTATTAATGCGCAAACGACACGGTTAGGTGTTCCGGATGGTATTGCAAACTTCGCTGGCTCATTCGGGTTATCGATTGGTCAAAATGGATGTGCTGGCGTTTACCCTGCGATGCTGGCTGTCATGATTGCCCCTTCAGTCGGTCAAAACCCACTGGAACCTATGTTCTTACTGACTTTGGTAGCTATAGTAGCGATTAGTTCGTTTGGTGTTGCTGGAGTTGGGGGAGGGGCAACATTTGCAGCAATCCTTGTCTTGTCGGCTATGGATTTACCGATCGCATTAGCTGGTTTGTTGATTTCAGTTGAGCCATTAATCGACATGGGTCGTACAGCTGTCAATGTAAGTGGAGCTATGGTTTCGGGAATAACTACCGCGCGCGTTACAGGGGAAATTGATAAAGACATGTATAATGAACCGCTAGAAAATCAAACTGTATAAGTGAAAATGAAAAACCCGATTTCCTTTCCGGAAGTCGGGTTTTGTGTGAATTCAAAATGTTTATAAAAAAAATATGATGAAACAGTAATAAATTCACCGTGGATCGGAATAAACTCCTTTTATCGCATTACGTGGTAATGGTCATTCCTTCTTGGGTGAATTCTTTCATCATCTTCCCAATTTTAGCGTCTCCAGTATGACCCTTCATGCCATTATATTGCAACATGGCTTTGACTGGGCAATACTTTACGGTTCCTTCTGCAGCTTTCATGGCACCTAGAGCCACAAAGACCATGCCTTTTGTTGAGTATGGGTTTCGGGACAATTTAGCTGTCCCACAGGCCAACATGCTAAAACCGAGGGTCAGACGGCAAAGTGCGTTTCTTGTACTTATGTTTTGAGTTTGTGACATTTCTATGATTCCTCCTATCTGAATTTTCGAAAAAGTGTCTATGCAGTCTATATTTTCAAATGTTGCTATGCTACTATTAGGAAAACACAGTTGTCGCCAGAATTGGGACAAACTGATGTCTTTTTCTTTTTAAAATAATAATTATTCATATAAGAGCTTTGAAAATAGAACCTTAAATGAAAGGAGAGTGGATCACATGCAACAATCTTTATGGAAAATAGGTGAAATTCGCAATCAAATACGTGTTATCGACGGGAAAGCAAGCCCGGATAAAGTAATTGTGAATGCTAGGTATTTACATAGCATGATGAAAGAATGGGTTGTAGGGAATATATGGATTTCGAGAGACCGTATTGTGTATGCAGGTCCAGAAATGCCTGTGACGGTATCCGGTGCAGAGATTATTGATGCGAGTGGACAGGTGATTGTGCCTGGTTATATCGAACCTCATGTTCATCCATTTCAGCTTTATCATCCCCAATCATTTGCTGATTATGCAGCTCAATTAGGTACTACAACATTTATATCCGATAACCTCGTTTTGTTTATGAGACTTGAAAACGAGAAAGCGTTTACAATATTAGATCAGCTAAAAGAGCTGCCATTTTCTTTTTATTGGTGGGCAAGATTTGATTCACAAACGGAACTAGATAACGAAGATGAATTGTTCACGACGAAATCAATAAATGAATGGTTAGATCGTCCAGAAGTATTAATGGGTGGCGAGTTAACAGCTTGGCCACGCTTATTAGCTGGCGATGACCAAATGTTGTATTGGATACAGTCAGCGAAAATGAAAGGCAAGAAGGTGGAAGGTCATTTTCCGGGGGCTTCAGAAAAAACGTTGGCGCGCATGCGATTGCTAGGAAGTAATGGTGACCATGAGGCGATGACGCTGGAAGAAGTTGAACGTCGATTACTACACGGCTATGCAGTGACACTTCGACATTCTTCCATACGCCCAGATTTACCACATTTGCTAAAAGGAATTGTTGAAAAAGGGCTTAATGTATTTGACCACTTAATGATGACAACAGACGGCTCTACTCCATCTTTCCATGTGGATGGCGTGATGGATAAATGTATTCAAGTGGCGTTAGACGCGGGTGTCAAACCGATGGATGCATATCAAATGGCTTCTTACAATGTCGCTCGTTATTATAATATGTCCCATCTCCACGGTGTTATTGCTACCGGAAGACTAGCGACATTAAACTTTTTAGAAAATGAACACAATCCTGTTCCTGTCGGTGTCATGTCAAAAGGCGTATGGCTGAAAAAAGATGGGAAGAAAGTTCAACAGTTGCCGAAGATTGATTGGTCTTTACTCGGGGAACTTGAATTACCATTTGACCTACATGATGGCGACTTCCAATTTTCGATGCCTTTTGGTATTGAAATGGTCAACGACGTCATAACAAAACCTTACAGTGTCACGATTCATACTGGAGAAGAAGATCTAAGCACAGATCATGATGAAAGCTATTTAATGCTAGTTGACCAGCATGGGAAATGGCGGGTTAACACCATGATTAAAGGTTTTGCTACAGCGGTGCAGGGTTTTGCCTCTTCTTACTCGAATACAGGTGATATTGTGCTGATTGGTAAAAATCGCAAAGACATGCTATTTGCCTTCAATGAGATGAAACGCATGAAAGGTGGCATTGTGCTAGTTGAACAAAGCCAAGTAGTAGCACATATTCCACTTACAATTGGTGGAGGACTTTCAAACGAGCGAGTAGAAGATTTAATTGAGCAAGAATTAGCACTGAAAAATGCGTTAAGTGAACGAGGATACAAACACGGGGATGCCATCTATACACTATTATTTTTACAATCTACACATTTGCCATATGTACGAATAACGCAGCGTGGTATTTTTGATGTCATGAAAAAATCAGTGTTGTTCCCTTCGTTCATGAGGCCATAGGGGGTTTGTGGAAATGAAAAAGCTTGTGTTCATATTGGGAGTATTACTTATTTTGTTAGCTGGCTGTTCAAAAGACAAAGAAGAAACAGTCGAAGCTGCAGAACCTGAAGATGTAGTAGAGAATAGCGAGGAACCTGAAGTCGTAGAAGAGCCACTAGTTTATCCATATGTAGCTCCATTCACGGGCGAAAGGTCTGCCGAAGAACTGACGAATCGACCAGTGATTGTCACAATCAATAACCATCCAGAAGCTAGACCTCAATCGGGGATTGCGAGTGCCGATATTGTGTATGAAATGGTAGCTGAAGGAAATGTGACGAGATTGCTAGCTTTATTCCAAAGTGAGATTCCAGAAGAAATGGGTCCAGTTCGAAGTGCTCGTGATTACTTTATTGAAATTACAAAAGGTCTAGACGCATTCTATGTCGCACATGGGTATAGTCCGGAAGCGAAACAGATGCTTGCGAACGGAGTCGTCCCAAACATTAATGGAATGCAGTATGATGGAATATTATTTGAACGATCAAGTGAACGAAAAGCTCCACATAATTCGTATATTAACCATGATCATCTGCTAGAAGGAATGGAAAAGGTTGGAACACGAACTGAAATGGAGAAATATCCTACATTGTCATATTATGATACTGGACAAGAAGTTCCGTCTGGTGTACTTGCGAGTACGATTGATATCCGTTACGGTAGTAGTGAAGACTTTCACCATGTGTATGAATATAACTCAACTACACAACAATACAATCGCTCTTCCGGGGGAGATTTGACCATCGATGCAGTGTCTGGAGAAGAAGTCAGCTTAGCAAATGTCCTGTTTTTTGAGACCAATCACAAAACGATTGATACGGCGGGAAGACAACAAATAGATATTACATCTGGCGGAAAAGCATACTTATTCCAAGCAGGTGTGATGAAAGTGATTGACTGGCAACAAATAGATGGTGTTCTGGTGCCAATGGAAAATGGTCAACCAGCAAAACTCGTCCCAGGAAAGTCGTGGATTCACTTAGTCAAAACAAATCCAGGAATCGATCAAATGGTGACATTTACACCTTAGTAAATAAGAAAGTTTGTAAAGGAGGACACCCTCAATGCAAATAGATAAAATCCGTGGACATCAAACGGATCAACTATTTAAAGCGATTCTTGAATTAAAGGATATAGAAGAATGCTATCGGTTTATCGATGATTTATGTACGATTAGCGAAATTCAATCATTAGCTCAACGATTTGAAGTCGCACATTTATTACGATTAAAGAAAACATATGAAACCATCAAGAATGAAACCGGTGCTAGTACGGCAACCATTTCTCGCGTACGTCGTTGTTATGATTATGGAAATGATACATACGATGAGATGCTCGGCCGACTATATCCAGACGAAAAGCCATTCCAATTTCCAAAGTACTGAACAGAGACAGTCTCTGTTCAGTTTTTTTGAAACATAAGCTTAAAACCATTTTGCACTAAGTTTTTAGGAGCTTTGGAAGAATCGTGGTCGTGATAAAACATGTTTTTATAACAACTCACTCTCTTTAGGGGAGCGATGGATGCATACTCGCAGTAGGATAATCTGAGAAAGTAGGATAAGCGAAGTGACGAAGTCACATCGCTTACCCTATTTGTTCTTTAATCATGGTACAGCAGTAGGCATCCATAGCGACCTAGAATTCTTTAGGTGTCTGTGGATGCCGATTATTTCACATCCCATGCCGATTAAATTCACATATTCGAATATTTACCCCTGCACACTGCATGTAGGGGTTTTTTGTTATACTGATAAGAGTAGATGTAAATGAAAAAAGATAGGTGGTACATCAATGGAGTATTTAGAGTGGCGTCACGTTTTTAAATTGGATCCTGCAAAGGAAATCTCAGATGAAGCATTAACACGTGTGTGTGAGTCTGGAACAGATGCCATTCTAGTTGGTGGAACCGATGGCATTACCCTCGAGTTAGTCATGGATTTATTGATGAGAGTCAGACAATTTTCAGTGACAGTTGCACTAGAAATTTCAACGATTGAGTCTGTTTCACCTGGTTTTGATTATTACTTCATCCCAACGGTACTCAATAGCACACAGACGGCTTGGGTAAAAGACTTGCATATAGAAGCGATAAAAGAGTTTGGTGACTTCGTGGATTGGAATGAACTTGTTCCCGAAGGCTATTGTATTTTAAATCCAGATTGTAAAGCAGCACATATTACAGAAGCCCAAACAGAATTAATGGAAGAAGATGTGATTGCGCAAGCCAGATTGGCCGAGAATTTTTTCAAATTACCCATATTTTATATAGAATATAGTGGGATCTATGGAGACCCAACCATGGTGCGGGCTGCAAAAAACGTGTTAACAACAACACGACTGTTTTATGGCGGTGGCATTACTACCGTGGAACAAGCAATTGAAATGTCAAAGATTGCAGACACGATTGTTGTTGGAAATCATATTTACGACAACTTAGAAGAGGCACTCCAAACAGTAAAAGCAGTGCACGAGATATCTCTTTGACAATGAATAGAAGCAGTTTATAATGGAAGAACAAATGTTCGCAGATAGGGCGGTGCCAGATGGAATTAATCGTAAAAAACTTATTAAACGGGATGAATCCTGAACAAGAAAAGGCAGTCAAGGCTACGGAAGGGCCTTTACTAATTATGGCGGGAGCGGGTTCTGGTAAAACACGAGTGTTAACTCACCGCATTGCCTATTTAGTTGTTGAAAAAGAAGTATACCCTTCGAAAATTTTAGCGATTACATTTACCAACAAAGCAGCACGAGAAATGCGCGAACGTGTGGATGGTCTACTCGGGAATGGGACTGGCCAAAGTATGTGGGTCTCGACTTTCCACTCGATGTGTGTGCGAATTCTACGTCGAGACATTGATCGAATCGGCTATTCAAAGAGCTTTTCAATATTAGACACAACGGAGCAATTAACGGTTATTAAACGAATCCTAAAAGATCAAAATATTGACCCGAAAAAATACGATCCACGCTCGATGTTAAATGCAATAAGCTCTGCAAAGAACGAATGCATTGATGCAGAAACATTTACCAGTCAAGCCAATCAATTTAATCCGTTTGAGAAGACAGCAGCAGAGGTGTACACAGCATATCAAAAACGTCTTCGTAAAAATCAATCCCTCGATTTTGATGATTTAATCATGACAACATTAATTCTCTTCAAACGTGTCCCTGAAGTCTTGGAGTTTTATCAAAATAAATTCCACTATATTCATGTGGACGAGTACCAAGATACGAATAAAGCTCAATATGAACTCGTACAAATGTTAGCCAAGAAATTTGGTAACTTATGTGTCGTAGGTGACTCGGATCAGTCGATTTATCGTTGGCGCGGAGCAGATATTCAAAATATCATGTCATTTGAAAAAGATTATCCAAATGCCAAAGTAATCATGCTTGAGCAAAACTATCGATCAACGAAGCACATCTTAAAAGCAGCAAATGATGTTATTCAAAACAACACTGGTCGTTACCCGAAAGAACTGCGGACCGATAACAGTTCGGGTGCACATATTAATGTGTATAAAGCTTACGATGAGCAACAAGAATCGCAATTCGTTGTTAAAACCATTCAAGAATTAATGGAACAAGATAACCGTAGTTATGATGATTTTGCCGTCTTATATCGTACAAATGCACAGTCACGTGTAATGGAGGAAGTATTAGTTAAATCCAATATTACGTACACCATCGTAGGAGGCACGAAGTTCTATGATCGCAAAGAGATTAAAGACTTACTGTCGTATTTACGATTGATTGCCAATAATGAAGATGACTTAGCTTTAGCACGTGTCATAAATGAACCAAAACGTAATATCGGCGCAACATCTTTTGATCGCATGGCAAGATTCGCATTAGATCAAGATCGTTCGATATTTGATTCTCTACAAGAAGTGGACTTTATGGGGTTACCTGCTAGAGCAGCAAATGAAGCGGCGAAATTCCACCATATGATGGAAGGTTTCACACAAATGCAGGAATTCCTATCCGTAACAGAACTTGTCGAGCAAGTGCTCGATAAGACGGGTTACCGCAACATGTTACGCAATGAAAAAACAATCGAGTCAGAAAGTCGATTAGAAAATATTGAAGAGTTTTTATCGGTTACGAAAGCTTTTGAAGAACGCAGTGACGATAAAACGCTCGTTTCTTTCTTAACAGATTTAGCATTAATCTCAGATTTAGATAAACTAGACAACGAAGAAGATGTTTCAAAAGGGAAGGTCGTCTTGATGACGATGCACGCTGCAAAAGGTCTGGAGTTCCCAGTCGTGTTCATTATCGGGATGGAGGAAAATGTGTTCCCTCACTCACGTTCGATTGGCGATAACGATGAAATGGAAGAAGAACGACGACTTGCGTATGTCGGTATTACGCGCGCTGAAGAACGTTTATATCTAACATGTGCACAATCTCGTACGTTGTTTGGTCGAAGTGGCTACAACAACCCTTCACGCTTCATCGCTGAAATATCAGACGAAATCGTTGAACATGTGACATTGAAACAAAGTGCAGGGACTGGAAGAAGTCAAACTACACGACGTGCAGTGGCAAGCCCTACACGAGCAGCGGTTCAAAAACCGGCTTACAAATCATCAGGCGGGGACAAGCTTGGCTGGGCAACTGGCGATAAAGCTGTTCACAAAAAATGGGGTCAAGGAACCGTTGTCAGTGTTCGTGGTGAAGGGGAAAGTATGGAACTTGATATTGCATTCCCAAGCCCAACCGGCATAAAACGGTTGCTTGCTAAGTTTGCACCAGTTGAAAAAGTATAAATTGTGTTTTCATGAAAATGCGCACGAATAGAACGAGCGGAGGAACAATTCCATGGATAAAGTACAATTAGAAGAACGTGTGAAAGAACTCAATCGACTTTTACACGATACTGGGTATGCCTATTATGTGCTGGATCAACCGCTCGTACCTGACGCGGTATACGATCAATATTTAAAAGAACTAATTGAAATTGAAACCGAATATCCCGATTTAATCTTTCCGGATTCTCCCACGCAACGTGTAGGTGGAACGATTCTTCAAGGATTTCAAAAAGTGACCCACACATTCCCGATGCTCAGTTTATCGAATGCTTTTGGTCGAGAAGATTTAGATGATTTCGACCGCCGTATCCGTGCAAGTATTGGCGATGATTTTTCGTATGTGTGTGAATTGAAAATTGATGGACTTGCGATTTCACTTAGTTATGAAAATGGGCTTTTCGTTCGCGGAGCTACACGTGGGGATGGTCGAATTGGGGAAGACATTACAGAGAACCTAAAAACGATTCGGGCCATTCCATTACGCCTGAAAAAACCGATAACGCTGGAAGTGCGTGGCGAAGCATACATGCCGAAAAAGTCATTCCTGGCATTAAATGAACAGCGGAAAGCCAACGAAGAGGAAAAGTTTGCGAATCCACGAAATGCTGCAGCTGGTTCTCTACGACAGCTAGATCCGAAAATTGCAGCCAGTCGCAATCTCTCTATATTTGTTTACTCAATCGGTGGGGATGGCGAAGCCTATCAACTGGATGGTCATGATCAAGCACTCGATTACTTGGATGAACTAGGTTTTCAGACCAACAAAGAACGTCAAACTTGTCACTCGATTGACGAAGTACAAGCGTATATCGAAAAATGGACAGATGAACGACCAAACCTTCCATATGAAATTGATGGAATCGTAATAAAAGTGAACCGATACTTGCATCAACAAGAGTTGGGATTCACCGCAAAAAGTCCAAGATGGGCAACTGCTTACAAATTCCCTGCTGAAGAAGTGGTCACAAAGCTGCTCAACATTGAGTTAACAGTTGGCCGAACGGGTGTATTAACGCCAACTGCAATACTAGAACCAGTACTAGTAGCTGGAACGACTGTGGGGAGAGCTTCATTACACAATGAAGACTTAATTCGTGAAAAAGACATTCGTATAGGCGATACAGTAATCATTCGCAAAGCGGGGGACATTATTCCAGAAGTAGTAGCCGTGGTGATGGCTGAACGTAAAGAAGAGTTACCTGTTTTCGAAATGCCTACACATTGTCCGGTATGTGAAAGTGAACTGATTCGCATAGAGGGAGAGGTTGCACTTCGGTGTGTGAATCCGCAATGTCCTGCCCAAATAACGGAAGGAATCATTCATTTTGTATCACGCAATGCCATGAATATCGATGGACTTGGTGAAAAAGTGGTGGAGCAACTGTTCCGTGAAGGATTGATTAAAGACGTTTCCGATTTATATACTTTGACAATAGAACAGCTCATCCGATTGGAACGAATGGGAGATAAATCAGCGACTAATTTAGTGGCAGCCATTGAAGCATCGAAACAAAATTCGATGGAACGCGTCTTATTTGGATTGGGGATTCGCCATGTAGGTGAAAAAGCGGCCAAAATCTTATCCGAAGAGTTTGGGGATATGAAGCAACTCGCTCAAGCAACCCCCGAACAACTCGTTGCAATTCATGAAATCGGTGGCAAAATGGCAGATTCAGTCGTTAGCTACTTTGATACGGATGAAGTTCGTGAGTTGATGGAGAAACTGGAAAGCTTAGGCGTGAATTTAACGTATACTGGCAAAAAAGTGGACCTATCAAATCTGAATCATGCTTTAACAGGTAAAACGGTTGTATTAACCGGCAAATTGGAACAATTAACAAGACAAGAAGCAAAAGAGAAAATCGAACAATTAGGCGGAACAATCGCAGGAAGTGTGAGCAAAAAAACAGATCTTGTCATCGCAGGTGAAGATGCAGGCTCTAAGCTCGAAAAAGCCCAAACATTGGGGATTCCAATATGGGATGAAGAACGTCTAATTGCAGAATTAAAATAGTAAGGAGACCTTCCTATAATGAAACGAATCAGCTGGATTCCAGCCGTGATTTCTTTAGTATTACTCGCAGGGTGTTTACCAAACTCGGATAAAGATCCGGAAGTCATTGAAGAATCGAAAAAGAATGAAGAAGTGGCAACCATTATTCCGAGTGTGCAACTGTCAGACCAATATTACCGTACCATTTTACCTTATGAAGAAAGTGCAAGTAGAGGGTTGGTTGTCTCAAAAGTTTACTCAAAGTATGACGTGAAAGAAGTTGAAACCGGATTGCTGCGTCTTTCTCAACGAACATTTTCACCGAATGATTACTTTTTCCAAGAAGGACAAATGCTGGATAGTGAAACCCTTAGCTCATGGTTAGCACGAAGTAATCAAACTAAAGATGGGTTAAACCCGGCACGCCCTGAAGGCAATATGACAGCAGAATTAGCCAAAAAGGCGCCTGTCTACCTGGCACATATTGTGGAACAAAACTATTTAGTGACTACTGAGGACAATAAAGTTCGCCTTGGCGGTATTTCCATTGGCCTTGCAATGAACTCCACTTACTATTACCAAAAAGAAGATTTTGGTGCAACGTACGAAGAAGCGATTCCAGAAGCTGTCATTATAGAAAATGGGAAGAAGATGGCAGCTGAAATTGTGAAGCGTATGCGTGGGATGAAAGGTCTG
>Ga0209013_10001908_pt1 | contig 19214 bp, 18 predicted proteins | sample Cruoilmetagenom2_FD_187291 | JGI IMG/M metagenome (GOLD analysis project Ga0209013, IMG submission 187291) | Oil polluted marine microbial communities from Coal Oil Point, Santa Barbara, California, USA - Sample 2 (SPAdes) (version 2) | ecosystem: Environmental > Aquatic > Marine > Oil seeps ...
GTGATAATCTTTTTTCTGGAAGCAATTTCTACCTGTACCTGAGGTGGTATGGTAAAGAAAGATCCACCTGAGGCTCCTCTTTCAACCGGGACAACGGCCAGACCGTTTTTAACGTTATTTCGGATTCGCTTATAAGCTTGTACTAATCTATCTTCAATTTGCTTTTCAAATTTTTCAGATTTAGCCAAAAGTGCTTTTTCCTCCTTATCAGTTTCCGCAAGAATCGCGTCTAATTCACTTTTCTTGTGTTTTAAGTGGGCTTCACGCTCTGAAAGTCTTTCTTTAGTCTCGCTGATCACTTCCTTTTTTTGCTCGATTTGAACTTTAAATTCTTTAATGTTTTTCTCAGCTAATTGAATTTCCAATTCCTGAAATTCAACTTCTTTCGCCAGTGAATTGAACTCTCTGCTGTTTCTTACATTTTTTTGCTGATCAGCATATTTTTTTATCAGTACTTTGGCTTCCTCAATTAAATTCTTTTTAGCACCGATTTCATAATTTATGGTTTCCAAATCGGACTTTAACTTATCCATTCTTGTTTTTAAACCAAGTACGTCGTCTTCAAGATCTTCAACTTCAAGGGGTAATTCACCACGTACATTTCTAATTTCATCAACTCTGGAATCTATTAATTGCAAATCGTATAATGCTCTTAATTTATCCTCCACGGTTGTTTCTACTTTTGTTGCCATATTTAATAATACTTGATAGGATTTGTAATACTCTCCGATAACGAGATTGCAAAATTAGGCATTTTTTTTGTAAGATAGTCTACCAATAAATTTTTTGTAAACTGCTCAGTTTCATAGTGCCCTATATCTGCAAGAAGTATTTTGTTTTCAGCTTCGAAAAACTGATGATACTTTATGTCCGATGTAATAAAAATATCTGCACCAGATTTTTTTGCCGCGGTAATAGCAAAGGCACCGCTTCCTCCTAAAACTGCTACTTTATGAATTTTTTTACCTAAAAAATCTGAGTGCTTTATACAGGACACATTCATTTTATTTTTTATGATATTTAGAAAGTCTTTTTCAGCTTGAGGTAATTCCAATTCACCTATCATTCCCATACCAATTTGGGAATCAACATTTTCTAGAGTGTTTATTTCGTATGCTACCTCCTCATATAAATGATGTTCAAATAAAGCTTTCAAAACACTTTTTTCTTTGCTTTTAGGAAAAGTAACATTGATCTGTGTTTCTTCTTCTAAATGCAGTTCACCCTTTTTTCCCTTTACCGGATTTGCATTCCTACCAGCTTTATAACTACCTGTGCCATCTACTGTAAAGCTGCATTCACTATAATTTCCTATGCTTCCTGCACCAGCTTTAAATAGACCTTCCAATAGAACTTTGGAATGTGTTCTAGGTATATAAGTGGTTAATTTTTTTATGGTTCCTTGTTGCGGGACTAAAATCCGTGTGTTTTTTACCTCTAAAACTTCACAGATTTTGGCATTAACACCTTCAATTGCATTGTCGAGGGCGGTGTGCAGGCAATAAATGGAAATATTATTTTGAATGGCCTTTATAACGGCACGTTCTACATAATTAGAGCCGGTAAGACTTTTAAGACCTTTAAATAATATAGGATGAAAACTAATGATCAGATTGCATGATTTGCCTATTGCTTCATCAACTACATTTTCAAGTGAATCAAGAGTAACAAGAATATTAGTTACACTCATGTCCAGATCACCTACAAGAAGCCCAACATTATCAAAATCCTCAGCATATTCCAGAGGGGCCAATTCTTCAAGTATTTCAGCAACATCTTTAACCTTCATATTTAAAAATTTATGGCTATTAGAATAAGCCTTGTCTATTAATAGAATTTATGATAAAGCCTTTATAAAATTTAAGGTAATCTTCAAGAACATTCAATTTAATCTCGTTTAGCACTAATCTTAAACAAATTAAAATTAATACAATTGGGTATAATTTAATAGTATGTTTTAAAGTTAAGTGCGTGCATCAAAGATAAAATATTATATTTTCGTTCCTATGCAACTGCTAAGAATTCTAGCCTTCCCATTTTCTTTAATCTATGCCCTTGTGGTATATTTTAGGAATGTTTTATATGATTCAGGTATTTTACAATCTACAGAATTTAAAACTCCAATTGTTAGCGTAGGAAACTTAAGTACAGGGGGTACTGGAAAGACACCAATGATAGAATGGCTATTGAGTCATTTATCAGCAGGTTCAAAGCTTGCAGTTTTGAGTAGGGGATACAAAAGAAGAACCAGAGGTTTTGTTTTGGCCCAAACAACAAGTACGGCTGAAGAAATTGGAGACGAGCCCTTGCAGATATATTCTAAGTTTCCTGAGGTTTCAGTGGCGGTAGATGCGGATAGAATCAGGGGTATTAAACTGCTTGAGACCTCGAGGCATCCAAATCTTATACTTTTAGATGACGCATACCAACATAGAAAAGTGAAGCCACTATTTTCAATCTTATTGACATCCTACGGGAAATTATATACCAATGACTGGTACTTACCTACAGGAAATTTAAGAGACAATAAAAGTTCATCCAAACGGGCAGATTTAATTGTTGTGACTAAATGTCCCCCAGATCTTAATGATGAAAGTCAATTGAAAATCGCACGCAAGCTGAATCCTAGAAAAGATCAAAAGGTATTATTCTGCACTTTGGAATATGACATTAATTTAAAAGGAAAAAAAGAGAAAATATCACTCCATGGTTTACAAAATAAAGAAGTCAACTTAGTAACAGGAATTGCCAACCCCAAACCTTTGATTGATTTTCTAAGAAGTGCAGACATTACTTTTGATCATCATCAGTACAGAGATCATCATTATTTTTCCAGGAAAGAGATTGATTTTTTTAATTCCAAACCTTTAATACTGACAACAGAGAAGGACTATATGCGGTTGAAGGATAGCGTAGATAATCTTTACTATATTTCTGTCCGACATCGATTTTTAAGCGAAGGAGACGTAGTTCTTATAAAAAGCCTTGAAAAATTAGGATACTGATTTCTTTAATTTATGTTCAAGTATGTTTTCACCAATTTTTTGATAAAACACCTCTGGTTTAAAAGGTTTAGTAACTACGTCATTACATCCTGCTGCATAGAAACTTTCTAAACTGTCATCTAAGGATATTGCGGTAAGCGCTATAATTGGCGTGTCAGAATCAAATTTTCTAATCTCAATGGTAGCTTCAACCCCACTTATTCCAGGCATATGGATGTCCATTAGTATGCCATCGTATTGACTTGCATTGGCCATTTCTACTGCCGTGTTTCCGTTTCCGGCAATTTCACAGCTAATACCTTTTTTCTCCAACATTTTTTTGGTTATTACCTGATTTATCTTATTGTCTTCAACAACGAGTACATGAAGGCCATTTAAATCATAGTCTTTTTGGGTTATCTCAAAAGGAATGTCATCTACAACACTTTCTTTACTTTTAAGGTCTAATTCAAAGAAAAATGAACTTCCCTGGCCCAAAGTACTTTTAAGCTGTATTTTACTGTCAAAAAGACCTAACAAACTCTTTACAATAGTAAGGCCAAGGCCAGTACCTCCATATTCCCTGTTAATTTGAATTGAGCCTTGTTCAAAACTATCGAAGATGTTTTGCTGTTGTTCAATTGAAATACCTATTCCATTATCCTTGACTTCAAAATATATAGTGACCTCTTCCTCTTCCTTATTCAGGAGTTTGGCTATTACATGTACTTCTCCATTTTTGGTAAACTTTAAAGCATTACCGACCAGATTCATAAATATCTGGGATAATTTAATAGGGTCGCTCATTAAATGTTTAGGAATAGCCTCGTCGTAATCTAAGATAATTTTTGTTTTATTTTCTTTAGCACTTTGCTGTAAAGAGCTTATTACGTCTGCAAGCACTTTCTTCAGATTAAATTCCATATTTAAGGGCTCCAGCTTGTCGGCATCTATTTTATTTATTTGCAGGATATCATTTATAAAATTTAGTAAATAATCTCCCGAAAACTTTAAAGACTTTAGATGTTCTTTTTGATTATCGCTTGGGTTCTCTTCCAATAAGAGATGCGCCAAACCGGTAACGGCATATAGCGGTGTTCTCAATTCATGACTTACGGTAGACAGGAAGTTTGTTTTGGCTTCCATAGCCTGTACTGCAGCATCTCTGGCAGTTTGAAGCTGCCTGTTTTTGGTTTGCAGAAGATCATTGGTCTTTAACTTAATCTGATTGTTCCTGAATAGCGATACTGCTAATAAAGAAATAATAGTTAAAAAAGCCGAGGTTAGGATAGCAGTAATTTCCGATCTGTTCCGGGATTCATTTAACTCCTCTATTTTAGTATCCTGACGTTTAATTTCTTCCGACATGAATTCAAATTGAATCCTATCGGCTGTTTTGGCTTCGGCCTTAATTTTTTCTATGGTGAAAACGGAATCTTTTAGTTTTAAAAGATTCCTGTTATGAACAAGAGAGAGATTGTATTTTTCTCTATTTTCATAAGCCTGCCCCAGGATTTCATTAGCTTCAAATTCCTCTTTGGAGAAGTTATTTGCCTCAGCGATTTCTAAAGCACTAACCCCACTTTTAATACTTTCATCATAGTCTTGAGTTTTAATATATAATTTTGCTAATCCCAGGTGTGACCTTGCCATTAAGGATTCTTTTTCAAATACATCATTATTTACCACAAGGGAATTAAAATTTAATGCTGCACTATCATATTTTTCTATAGTGAGGAATATATTGGCCTCCAATAATAATATGTTGTTGAGAAGATTACGGTCATTACTAAGCTGCTTTGATTCATTTAGCATGAAAATGGCCTGAAAGTTATTACCGCTGTCATAGAGTAAAATAGATTCTATGTATTTGTGAACTGCATGGCCATATGGATATTCCAGATCATTCAGCAGAACTGTTGCACGATCCCAATAAAAAAGGGTGGTTTCTCTTTTATCCAGTTCCATGTAAAGCAATGCGAATTTGTTATAACAATCTACAAGGGCCTTTTCGTCTTCTGTTTCTTCGGCCAAAGCAGCAGCTTTATCTAAGGATTCCAGCGCAAGATTTATTTTGTTCTGGTTTTTATAAGTCCTGGTTTCATTAAAAAAAGTATCTAAGGCATTTACCTGATTTGTCCGCTCTTGGGCCATGACAACAGGAAAGTAAGACATAAATACGAATAAGAAAAATGCCTTGGGAATTATTATATGTTGTAAAAAAAATCTCAAATGACTTTTTATTTAGCAAAGAAGTTAATAAAACACATAATTCTTTTGATGTACACTGTTTACTTTTTAATATTTGGAATTTTATAATAAATGTTTAATAAACCTCACCTTTGAATCAAACGTCTAGGATAAACAACTATTGTTTATTTGAATAGAAACTATAGGTTCTTTCCTATAAAAAGGGCTGTTTTTTAGGTCATTTTAGGAAAATCTTTTAAAAGTATCATTTATTTAATGAATAATCACTGCCTTTTTAACATAAAATAGCACCTCTAAGCGCATAGTTTATGGAAGGATATTCGTGCTAAACTATATTTCTTCTTAAGAAATCTTTGGAATAAAGAATGTCTATAAACTCTTTAATGAATATGTTTATGTGCTTTGTAGGAAGACCGAACCAAAGCTCCACTTTCAACATGTCTGAATCCCATATTAAGCCCTAATTCCTCGTACTTGGCAAATTGTTCGGGTAAAATAAACTCTTTTACAGGCAAGTGCCTTTTAGAAGGTTGAAGGTATTGTCCAATAGTAACCACATCAACCTTGGCATTTCTAAGATCTTCCATGGTCTCGATAACTTCAGATTCAAGTTCTCCCAGACCCAACATAATTCCAGACTTGGTTCGTTCAACACCCTGCTCTTTCAGGTAATGCAGTACATTAAGGCTACGCTCATATTTTGCCTGAATCCTAACTTCACGCGTTAGTCTTTTAACAGTTTCCATATTATGAGAAACAACTTCGGGAGCAACATCTACAATACGATCCAAATGAATTCCAAGTCCCTGAAAGTCAGGGATAAGGGTTTCCAATGTAGTATTCGGATTCATTCTTCTTATAGCTTTTACAGTTTCCGACCATATAATAGACCCCATATCTTTAAGATCATCCCTGTCTACAGAAGTAATTACAGCATGTTTAATACCCATAATCTTTATGGAACGCGCTACTTTTTCGGGTTCTTCCCAATCCACATTCTCGGGCCGGCCAGTTTTCACACCACAAAACCCACAGGATCTTGTACAGATATTTCCTAAAATCATGAAAGTAGCTGTGCCTTCTCCCCAACATTCCCCCATATTCGGGCAGCTACCAGAAGTGCATATGGTATGCAAATCATATTTATCAACAAGACTTCTTAGCTGCGTATATTTTTTCCCTGTTGGTAATTTAACTCTTAACCATTTTGGTTTGCCTTTAGGCGGTTGTATATGGGAAATAGTTTCAACGCTCATAGAAAAATTTTAAACAAATATACGACCAAATAGAAAAACAAAAGCTATTGGAAAAGGGCTCAAATATTTTGCAAAAACTTAACTGGCAAAAAACTATCTTTTGCTTTTGATGATTTCTGCTAATAATTTTTTTGCCCGGAGCAATTTTACTTTAACATTATTCACTGGTTCTCCCAATTCTTTGGCAATTTCTGTATAGGATAGTTCATTAAAATACCGAAGATTAATGACTTTTTGATAATGCGGCTTTAATTGTTTAATATTTTGAAGAAGCTTTGCGAGATTCTGATCGGTGATTAGTTGATCCTCGGCAGTTGGGGCATCATCAAGAACCTTTTTTATGGCCTCGTTATTACCACTATCTGTGCCATCAAGAACATTCCTTTTTCTTTTTCTTATGAGGTCTACATGCAAGTTTTTTGAAATAGTGATTAGCCATGTTTTAAACTCATAAGCGGAGTCATATGAATCTAATTTGTCGAAAGCCCTGGAAAAAGTTTGTATCGTTATATCTTCGGCATCATTTTCATTTTCAGTCCGAATTAATTGAAAACCATATACATCATTCCAGAATGTGTCAAGTAAACTACTAAATGCAATCTGATTACCCGCCTTAGCCAGTTCAATAGTACTCTGGAGTGTTTCGTCAGTTTTATCCACACCTTGCTCTTTAATAAATCTAAAGGTAAACTAAATGTTATTGTGATTTTGCAGAAGCCTCTTTTCTGCATTCCTGCTCGTCGGGAAGTTTACCACAATAACCGCAGGCTTCTCCACCGCTATTAAGATAAGGATTTTGACTAGCGCAAGTACCGGCAAACTTACCATCTTTTCTAGACCATATTTTAATTGCAATGCCTGCGAATGCCAGTGCAAGAAGACCTATAGTAAGTAAAATTAACATCATAAAGAAAATTTTCACAAAGATACAAAAATAAAGCCCCTAAAAGGGGCTGTATATTCTACAAATCATTGGTATCTCAATAAGAAATATTGGCTACAATATTCTGAACCGTAGGAGTGTCATTTCCGCCTTGAGGTTCTATAGTTATGTAACCAACTGCGTTTTCCGCATAAGGTAAGGGTCTGAGGTGATCTTTATCATCAACATTCTTAATTACCCCCAGATTGACCATTTCACCATTAACTTCAGCCCACATCTGATAACATTGGTTATCAGGCAAATTAGGTAAACTCCTAACGTTAATATAGGAAAGTTTTTTAACAGGATTAATATAGGCCACAGCTTTTAATTCCTTTGCCTTTTTATTCCCATTTACAGCATACTTTTTAGTCTGAGGATTATTTAGAACTATAAACTGGTTTCTTACATCTTCCAGTTGTTCTTTCATATCTTCTTCTAAGGTTCTGATCTTATTATTTACGATGACATTTTCATCTTGTAAATTTTGGTTTTGATTCCAAAAGAAATAAGATGATCCAGCAAAAAGTAAAGCCGCTATACTTGCAGCAATCGCATATCTTTGAAACTTTCTTCTACCTGTATTCTGTGCTTTAACCCTATTTAGGATCTTGGCCTTAAGACCTTCCGGTGTTTTAAGGGCATATAGTTTTGCAAATGTTTCAAGATTTGCTTGCAACTCATCATAGGTCTTCCTGACTTCAGGATACATTGCTATATATCGTTCCACTTGCATTGATTCTTCAAGAGTGGTAGTTCCCAATAGATACTTTTCAAGTAAATCAGTATCTAAAAATATTCGTATTTTTTCTTTCATGACATTAAAGTTAATAGGGGCAAAAGTATCATAGAATTTCCATAAATCTTTTTAAGTTCTCTTAGTCCAATTTTTAACCTGGATTTGATAGTTCCCAACGGAATATTTAATTCATCGCTGGCTTCTTGTTGTGTCATGCCTTGAAAAAACAAGGCATCCAACACCACATGATATTTATGTTCTATCTTCTCCATGTTCTCTTTGACATCCATGAACTCGGGTCTGATACTGTCTATTCCTAGATTATATACGTCTGAAATATCAATTTGGATTTCCTTATCAGATTTGGTGTTTACGCTACGTAGCTTGTCAATGGCCGTGTTTCTTGTTATCCTGAAGAGCCATGTAAATAATTTTGCTTTCGAGGAATCATAAGAGTCAGATTTTTTCCAGATCTTAACAAAACTCTCCTGCAATACATCCTGTGCCAGTTCTGAATCTCTAACTACTTTAAAAGCAACCCCGTAAAGTGTATCGCCATAATGTTCATACAGCAATGAAATAGCCTTCTCATTGCGCTCGTGCAACAATTCAACAATATGTTTTTCAAGTAGTGAACTCATATTAGATTAACGACATCAAATAATTCGGAAAGAAAGCATCCAAAATATTATTCTGACCCGTATATAGTGTAAACGCTAAATTATAAAATTGATTGTTAAGAAAGCGTTTTCTCAATTTTAATTAGATAAATGTGCAACTGGTTATTGTACATTTAATTTTTGGTTAGTTTGGTTTGGTATAACCCCCGTGAATTCTTTCTCGGGGGTTATTTTATGACTTTTTACTATTCTTTTTAGCTAATTATATTTACTTCAGGGTTAATTTCGATGCCAAATCGCGCTAATACGGCATCCTGAATTTTAGTTGCTAATAGTAGTAACTCCTGTCCACTTGCTCCTCCATAGTTCACCAGGACCAAGGCCTGGTTCTTATGAATCCCGGCATCACCAAATCTTTTACCTTTAAATCCGCATTGTTCAATAAGCCATGCGGCAGGTATTTTATAAGTAGTTTCTGAAATTTTATAAAAAGGAGCTTCAGGATTATTCTCCAAAAAAGTAATAAACTTCTCTTTTGTTATAACTGGGTTTTTAAAGAAACTTCCACTGTTGCCCAATTTAATTGGGTCTGGGAGTTTCTTTCTACGAATTGCAATTACAGCATTGGAAACATCTTTGATTGAAGGGTGGTCAATCTTATTTTCTTTCAATTCAGTTTCAATTGCACCATAGGAGGTATTTGGATTATGTGGCGGTTTATTTAATTTTAAATTTACCGACGTTATAATGTATTTACCCTTCCCTTCATTCTTAAAAATGGAATCTCTATAGCCAAACTGGCAGTCAGACTTAGAAAAAGTGATGAGCTGCTGAGTAGCAACATCCATGGCTTCACAGCTTTCAAAACAATCCTTAAGTTCAACCCCGTATGCGCCTATATTTTGTATGGGTGAGGTGCCTACATTTCCTGGAATTAGTGATAGATTTTCCAACCCTCCGTAGCCATGATTAATCGTCCAAATTACTAATTCATGCCAGTTTTCTCCTGCCATAATCTTTAGGATTACGTGATTTTCATCTTCTGACAGTATTGTAATTCCTTTGATGTTAATATGCATAACTAATGCATTTAGATCATTGGTTATTAGCATATTACTTCCGCCGCTTAACACAAGTTTTTTCGGGTAACCCTTTTGTTGAAGTACTTCTTGGAGATTCTGGATTGTAGTTATTTCTACGAAATGGCTTGCCAGGGCTTCAATACCAAAAGTATTATACTTCTTCAAAGATATATTACGCTGTATTTTCACAAAGCCCTATAGGTTTTAAGTGCTTCTTTTAATATTTGCACTGCTTTTATTAAACGCTCTTTTTTAAGAACATAAGCAATGCGTATCTGATTCTTACCCATTCCCTCGGTTGCGTAGAATCCTGCAGCCGGTGCAACCATGACAGTCTCACCGTTTAAATCATATTTCTCCAGAAGCCACTGTGCAAAATGATCTGCGTCTATTATAGGTAATTGCGCTATACAGTAAAATGCGCCGTGAGGCCTACCGACAACAACACCATCTATATTATTTAATTCAGTTATTAGCAGATCACGCCTTTCTACATATTCTTCTATTACTTCCTTAAAGTACTCCTGTGGTGTTTCTAAAGCAGCTTCACTGGCAATTTGGGCATATGTAGGGGGTGAAAGCCTGGCTTGGGCAAATTTTAGGGCTGTTTTTATAATCTCTTCGTTTTTTGAGACAAGACAACCAATTCTTGCGCCACACATGCTATATCTCTTGGAAACAGAATCTATAACGATAGCGTGTTCTTCCAACCCGTTTTCCTGTAATATGGAATAGTGCTCTTTTCCATCGTATGTGAACTCTCTATAGACTTCATCTGCCACCAGAAAAAGATCATATTTTTTTACCAGCAACGCCAGTTTCTGAATTTCAGTTTTATTGTATAAATACCCTGTAGGATTTCCAGGATTACATATAAGGATCGCTCTGGTCTTATCTGTAATGAGCTTTTCGAATTCCTCAATAGGAGGTAGCGCAAAATTGTTTTCAATTCTCGAAAGTACAGGAGTCACTTTTATTCCCATGGCAGTCGCAAAACCATTGTAATTGGCATAAAATGGTTCAGGAATTATTATTTCATCGCGAGCATCAGCAATACTTCCCATAGCAAAGGTAAGAGCTTCAGATCCCCCGGTTGTCACTAATATGTCATTGTGCGTGACGTATATTTTTTGCTTTTTGTAATATTCACTTAATTTTTTACGATAGATTTCGGAACCTTCAGTTCTACTATAGGCTAAAACTTCAATTGTGTTGTTTTTGACCGCATCCAAAGCCTGTTTAGGGGTTTTAATATCTGGCTGACCAATATTTAGATGAATAACATCAACACCTCGTAATTTGGCATCTTCCGCATAGGGAACCAATTTTCGGATTGGGGATTCGGGCATTAATTGACCCTTCCTTGAGATGGCTGGCATAGAATTCTAAATTTTAGCAAAAATGGGAAATCATTATGGACAAAACAACATAAAGTTAAATATTATCAGTTCATCTAATGGAATGTTAAAGTACTATAAACTTTCATTATTATTTTATATCTTTAGGATATATTGAACTAATTATTAGGAAGTTGCGTAAAATATTCAATTTATTTTTATTGTTAATTCTGTGGATTCCATCTTATGGTTTAGCACAAGGTTTTGCGTTGCCATATGGTAAAAAATTTGAAAAGGTTAATTTTAAATTAATCAATAACCTTATAATCATACCTATTGAAGTTAACGGGGCGAAGTTGTCCTTTATCTTGGATTCAGGGGTGAGTAAACCTATTCTTTTTAATGTCTCTGGCCAGGACTCCATTCAATTAAAAAATGTGTCAGAAATTACTATAAGCGGCCTAGGTGGTGGAGATCCAATTAAAGGGCTAAGTTCAAAAGACAATTTTTTCAAATTAGAGGAAATTAGGAATTTCAATCAATTATTATATGTTGTATTGGACAAGGATATGAATTTCTCACCAAGTTTGGGAATCCCGATACATGGAATCATTGGATATGACCTTTTCCGAGATTTTGTCGTAGAAATTAATTACAGTTCGGAATATATTAAATTTCATGATCCTGAATTTTATAAAGAGAAAGAAAATACTAAATCACAGACATTACCTTTATCCATTAGAAGAAACAAGGCTTATATTGAAGGAAGTGTTGGTTTAAATACGACAAACGATGTGCCCGTAAAACTTTTAATTGATACGGGTAGTAGTGATTCGGTTTGGCTCTTTAAGGATGAGGGAAAAGGACTTGGTATTCCTGAACAAAACTATCAGGATTTTTTGGGTCAAGGATTGAATGGAAGCATTTTTGGTAAACGCACCAAGGTAAATAAAATTAATTTAGGAAAATTTGCTTTAAAGGATGCGAAAGCGGCTTTTCCTGATATGGAGACCTTTAGTAGTACCTCGGTGATTACGGGGAATAGAAATGGTAGTATTGGCGGGGCCATTCTTAAACGCTTTAATATTGTTTTTAACTATCCTGCAAAAGAAATTACCTTAAAAAAGAATAGACATTTTAGTGCTCCTTTCCAGTACAATATGTGTGGTTTGCAATTACAGCATAATGGTGTTCGATATATCGCAGATCGGATTGCAGATAGCAGAGGTGTTGTTATGAATAGTGAAAAAACATTTGGAAATGTGCAGATTCTAATGGAAAACCAAACCCGACTTAGTTTGGTGCCCGAGATTATTGTATCAGGTATCAGAGCAGGTAGCCCCGCAGAAGAAGCCGGTTTACAAGAGGGAGACATTATTTTAGCAGTAAATGGTAAGCGCATTCATAGTTATAAACTTCAGGAAGTCATGAAAATGCTCAATGAAAAAGAAGGAAAGCGCATAAAGGTACTTATAGAAAGATACAACAAGGATTTGTTATTTTCATTTGTGCTTAAAAAAGCATTTAAATAAAAAAACCGGAATTTTCATTCCGGTTTTTTTTATCATAATACAAATTTTTTTATTTTCCGTCTACACTTTTCACTTCTCCTTTAATTTTTAACACCTTGGTAGGTGTATCAGCGTTGGATATTACTGTTATAGCTTTTCTAATTGGTCCAACTCGCTTAGTGTCATATTTAACTTGTATTTCTCCTGTTTTACCCGGCAAAATGGCCTCTTCAGGTTTTTTAGGAATAGTACAGCCACAACTGGAACTTACTTTACTTATAATTAAAGGTGCTGTTCCTGTGTTTGTAAATTCAAATACCCTAACGCCATCACTACCTTTTTCGATTACACCATAATCAACGGTTTCCGATTTAAATTCGATCTTAGCCGCTTTATCCTGGGCGTTTACACTTAATGTAAGTAGGCCTACAAATAATATTAATACTATTTTTTTCATTACTTTTTGGTTTTGGGTGAATCTCAAATGTAAATGTTTTGGTATCAACATCCAAAATTCTTTTGTTATCTTCTAACGTTACTTATTTTTGTTTCGTATTTCCAATCCGGTAAAAATTAAAGTGATTATCGCAAGTTTAACATTTTTAGTGATAATCATTTTTTGATACCGGTATGGATTAAACAAAAACTGTACCGAAATTATGGATATTCCATCAAAATATGAGCCTCAGATAGTAGAAGACCACTGGTATAACTATTGGATGGACAATAATTATTTTCATTCAACGCCCGATGGTCGTGAGCCTTATACCATAGTTATACCGCCACCTAATGTCACGGGTATTCTGCATATGGGGCATATGTTGAATAATACCATTCAGGATGTGCTGATAAGAAGAGCGCGCCTGCTTGGTCTGAATGCTTGCTGGGTACCCGGAACAGACCATGCTTCTATAGCAACAGAAGCAAAAGTTGTAGCTAAACTGAAGGAGCAGGGAATAGATAAGAAAGATATTTCAAGAGAAGAATTCTTAGTTCACGCCTGGGAATGGACACACGAATATGGGGGTGTAATTTTAGAACAGCTTAAAAAATTAGGTTGTTCATGTGATTGGGATCGCACAAAATTTACGATGGATGAAGACATGTCTGCGTCCGTTATTAAAGTTTTTATTGAATTATTCAATAAAGGTTTGATCTATCGCGGATATCGTATGGTAAACTGGGATCCTCAAGCTAAAACGACGCTATCAGATGAGGAAGTAATATATGAAGAGCGCAATGGCGAGTTATATTACCTCGCATATTCCATTGAAGGTTCTGATGATAAAGTCACCATAGCAACCACACGTCCTGAGACCATTCTGGGCGACACTGCCATTTGTATCAATCCAAACGATGAACGTTTCAGCAATTTGAAAGGTAAAAAGGCAATCGTTCCTATATGCAATAGGGTAATTCCAATAATTGAAGATGAATATGTTACAATGGAATTTGGAACTGGTTGTCTAAAAGTGACACCTGCACATGACGAAAATGATAAGCTTCTTGGTGAGAAACATCAACTTGAAACCATAGATATTTTTAACGAAGATGCATCATTAAATTCTTTTGGAATGCATTTTGAAGGGATGGACCGGTTCATAGCGCGTAAAGCAATTGTTAAGGAATTAAAGGAAAAAGGTGTTTTAACAAAGGTGGAACCTTATGTAAATAAAGTTGGTACTTCCGAACGAACAAAAGTTGTTATAGAACCAAGACTTTCAGATCAATGGTTTCTTAAAATGGAAAATTTAGCAAAGCCCGCTTTAACTGCTGTTCTAGAAACGAGGGAAGTGAACTTTTTTCCGAGAAAATTTGAAAACACATATCGTCATTGGATGGAAAATATTCGGGATTGGAATATTTCCCGGCAGCTTTGGTGGGGACAACGCATACCCGCTTATTACTATGGAGATGGCGAAAATGATTTTGTTGTTGCAGAATCAAGAGAAGATGCTCTGGTCAAAGCAAGAGATAAATCTGGAAATATTGGGTTGGCTGCGGAAGATCTGAAACAAGATGAAGATGTATTGGACACCTGGTTTTCTTCCTGGCTCTGGCCAATTAGTGTTTTTGGTGGAATCATGGAACCAGATAATAAAGAGGTTAATTATTATTATCCTACAAGCGATCTGGTTACCGCACCCGATATTTTATTTTTTTGGGTAGCCAGGATGATTGTGGCCGGTTATGAATTTAGAGGAGAAAGACCATTTGATAATGTTTATCTAACCGGTATAGTTCGCGATAAAGAAAGGCGTAAAATGTCTAAATCTTTAGGTAATTCTCCTGATGCCCTTAAATTAATTTCGGAATTCGGGGCAGATGCTGTGCGAGTTGGCTTGTTACTAAGTTCTGCAGCCGGAAACGACCTTTTATTTGATGAAGCTCTTTGCCAGCAAGGAAAAAACTTTGCCAATAAAATATGGAATGCCTTTCGTCTTGTTAATGGATGGGAAATTGCCGAACTACCGCAACCTGATTACTCTTTAAAAGGAATTGAATGGTATACAGCCAGATTTAATCAAGTGCTTGAGGAGATAGAGGACCATTTTAGCAAATATCGTATATCAGAAGCATTAATGGCTATTTACAAACTGGTTTGGGATGATTTTTGCTCATGGTTGCTGGAAATAGTAAAGCCAGCCTATCAGCAGCCAATTGATCAGAAAAGTTACATAGCAATCATAGCTATTTTTGAGAATAATTTAAAACTTCTACACCCTTTTATGCCTTTTCTATCGGAAGAAATATGGCAGCGTATCTCAGAACGTAGGCCCTCTGAGGCCCTGGTCATTGCTAGCTGGCCAGAAATAGAAAGTTATGACCCTGAACAAATTAAGGCATTTGATTTAGCGGCAGAAGTAATATCGGGCATTCGCAATATTCGCAAAGAGAAGAATATTCCTTTAAAAGAGACTTTGGAGCTTTCCGTGTTAAATAAAGAAGGAATAACTGAAGACTTGGATGTGGTTATCAAAAAACTGGCTAATGTGGAGCCAATTACTTCTGTACATACGGCTGTAGATGGTGCATTGTCATTTAGAGTTAGAAGTAATGAATATTTTGTACCCGTTGCCGGTACACTTGATGTAGATGCAGAAATAAAGAAGATCCGGGAAGAACTGTCATATACCAAGGGTTTCTTACAATCTGTCAATAAAAAGCTGGCTAATGATCGGTTTGTGAATAATGCCCCTGAAAAGGTTGTGGCTATTGAAAAAAAGAAGGCAGAGGACGCTGAGGCTAAAATTGAAACCTTGGAAAAAAGCCTGAGTAGTTTGGAGCAATCATAATATGTTATTTAAAGTAAATAATGTCATTATTTGAGGATTTCCCGGATGATGTTTATCTTTAGACAAAGTACATTTAGATGAAACCAATACTGATATCATTTTTCTTTCTATTTATTATATGCCTGGAGGCTCAAGAGGGCCAATTAAAGATATTGCCAGCAAAAATTCAAATAAATACTGCCGTCTTACCAGCACCTGAAGAAGATAGAGCAGATGCTATGGTATACGGCTATGATGAACAAGGCAAATTGGTAGTGTTGCGCGAAGGAACCAATAACCTGGTGTGCCTGTGCGATGACCCCACCAAAGAAGGTATTAGTGTCAGCTGCTATTCAAAGAAACTTGAACCCTTTATGGCCAGGGGGAGAGAACTTAGTGCTCAGGGTAAAAACTTTAAGGAAAAACGAGAGATTAGAGGGGAGGAAATAGCTTCAGGGAAAATAAAAATGCCTAAAGAACCTAGCATGATGTATATTTTTTATGGAACTGATGAAAATTATGATAAAACTACAGGTGATCTAAAAGACGGAAAGTTTCGCTATGTCATTTACACACCATTTGCCACAACAGAATCCACAGGACTTCCCAGTAAACCGCATGCACCCGGAATGCCATGGCTTATGGATCCAGGAACTCATAGAGCCCATATAATGGTTGGTCCTTTCAACTAATAGATACATGCTTAGTTTTAATTTGACTGTTTTGTTAGTGCTTGTTGAATTGCTGTTTGAGAAGAATTTAATTTTTTTATATCCCACGAAATAAGTAGTTAAAAGAAAGGACGATTTTACCAATACCTCTAATTGATGAATTTTTCTATCTTTGAGTGAAGCATCTTTTTTAAATGGAATCTTACGCAACTGCACTCCTTTATGCCATTCCTTTTTTTATTTTTTTATTGGGGATAGAAATTCTCTACGGATACTTTGTTAAAAATCAGAAGCACAAGGTTCTGGATACTGTAAGTAGTATTAGTTCCGGTCTTACTAATATTTTGAAGGATTCTCTTGGTCTGGGGGTCATAATCGTAAGTTATCCTTATTTATTGGAGCACCTTGCACTAACAGAAATAAAAGCCAGTTGGTTAGTTTGGGGTATCGCCTTTATTGTTATCGATTTTGCAGGTTATTGGAATCACCGCCTAAGCCATCACATCAACTTTTTTTGGAATCAACATGTTATACACCACAGTAGTGAGGAATTTAATTTGGCATGTGCCTTGCGACAGTCAGTTTCTAATTTAATAGGCTATTTCCCTCTTTTTTTAATTCCTGCAGCAATTCTTGGAGTTCCTACAAAGGTTATTGCAATTCTGGCGCCAATCCATCTTTTTGCCCAGTTTTGGTATCACACTCAGCACATAAGAAAAATGGGATGGTTAGAATATATAATTGTCACACCGTCTCAACATCGGGTTCATCATGCAATAAATCCGGAATATATTGATAAAAACCTTGGTCAGGTATTATGCATTTGGGACCGTTTATTTGGTACTTTTCAGGAAGAACTGGCAGAGGTGCCACCCCAATATGGAGTTTTGAAGCCTGCTCGTACCTGGAATCCGCTACTTATTAATTTTCAGCATATTTGGAGCTTAATTAAAGATGCCTGGCGTACAAAGAACTATTTGGATAAAATAAAAATATGGTTTATGCCTACAGGATGGAGGCCAGCGGATGTTAAAGAGAATTATCCGATAAGTGTAATTCAAGATGTATATCATTTTCAACGGTATCAAACAAAGGCTTCTTTTTCTTTTAAAGGGTATGTAATTTTTCAAATGTTAGCTACTTTAATATTATTGCTATTTATGTTTTATAACTATTCGGAAATAGGCTTCAATGGCTTACTTTTATTTGGAACCTTTGTGTTTATGGGAATATATGGATATACTACCCTAATGGATAGAAGCAAAAATGCTGTATGGATAGAACTATGTCGGGGAGTACTTGGACTTTTTCTCATATATATTACGGGAGATTGGTTTGGTATTAATGCGCAATTTTCCGGAGGGGGTTATTATGTTGCAATGTATTTTGTTATTACAATTATCGGGGGTATTTATTTTACCTATATAGAAAGAGAATCATTATCTGCTAATGCAGTTTTATAAGAATAAATTATGGGGATAAGACCATACATACTTGCCGAATCTAACTGGGAAGTCATTAAAGATGCCGATTTTGAACTGGCTATACTACCATGGGGAGCAACAGAAGCGCATAATTATCATTTACCTTATGCCACTGATATTTATGAGGCTGATTATATTGCTGCTGCCTCCGCACAAATTGCATGGGAAAAGGGTGCAAAACCAATTGTTTTACCAACAATTCCGTTTGGGGTAAATACAGGGCAATCTGATATTTATCTTGATATAAATCTTAATCCCTCGACTCAACTGACCATCTTAAACGACATTATAGAGACGCTTAATCGTCAGGGGATATATAAGCTTTTAATCTTTAACAGCCATGGCGGAAATAATTTTAAGCCATTGGTTAGAGAATTAGGTTTAAAATTTCCGGATATGTTTATTTGTTTCTCCAATTGGTTTCAGGCCATGAATAGATCAGATTATTTTGAAAATGAAGGCGACCATGCGGAAGAAATGGAGACAAGTCTTATGTTATATCTTAAACCTGAATTAGTATTACCAAAAGATAAATGGGGGAAGGGTAAATCTAAAGGATTTAAGATCAAAGCGTTTACAGAGGGTTGGGTATGGGCAGAGCGAAAATGGTCAGAGATAAGTGAGGACACCGGAGTAGGGAATCCGGAAAATGCCAGCGTGGAAAAGGGTAAGCAATTCTTTGAAGATATATCTTTAAAAATAGGAAATCTAATTTATGATTTGTGCAAAGCCGATTGTGAAGATCTATATGAATAGTAGTCCTTATTTCTTGTTAACAATCACCTTTTCAACCAAATTCACATATAGGGCCATGGCTTCTTCACGATCAATATTCTGTGCCTGTATCAAAGCATTAGCCTTAAATGCATTTATTAATGGGGTCTTACTTCCAGGGTTGTTATAGTTTTTATTGGCTATTTTGTAATAGGCATATAACTTTAATAATAAGTCTGCTGGTATAGGCTTCTTATAGTCATTTACAAGCCGTACTGCTTCTAAAAAATCGCTATATAATTTTTCATTCTTCATCCCTGTGAGGAGTTGTGGCAATGCAGGTTTGGGCACCCACGACTTTCTGGTTTAATTTTACGGTGATTGCACTATCTAATGGTAACAATACAT
>Ga0209013_10001909_pt1 | contig 19213 bp, 17 predicted proteins | sample Cruoilmetagenom2_FD_187291 | JGI IMG/M metagenome (GOLD analysis project Ga0209013, IMG submission 187291) | Oil polluted marine microbial communities from Coal Oil Point, Santa Barbara, California, USA - Sample 2 (SPAdes) (version 2) | ecosystem: Environmental > Aquatic > Marine > Oil seeps ...
TTCCCCGATCAGCTCCTCGTCCGTCAAGATAGGAGCGGGCAATTCCTGAACGCTGCGGGATCCCATAGACCCTCCGTTGCTCGGCGTACGCTCTGAATCGGCACAGACGGAGACGAGCTTAAGCCGATGTCCCCGAGCGATGAAGCACCTCCGCCCATGAGAACGCGCCGCTCAGGATCGCGAGAGCGCCCGTGTCGCCGCACCTTCACGCACCGAGAAGCGTTCGGTCGGAGCTTCGAGACATGGCGGGATCAGCGGAGGGTTATGTCACCGGACATCGTCTTGAGTCGCATCGTGACGTTGATCGATGACTCTCCGTCGCCGGACGACGGGGAGGTGAGATTCCTGAACTGTCCCGACCGGGTCTGGATGTCCGCATCGATCGACATCCCTGAGACGAGCCCGATGTCGAAGTCTCCCGACATCGCTACCCCTTCGAGCATCACGCCGGAGAAGTGCCGAATCGTGGCATCACCGCTCGCGGTTTTGATGCTGAGCGATCCCTGAGCTGTTCCGATCCGGACGTCACCCGATGCAGTCCTTATCGATCCGTCGCCATCAAGCTCATCGATCCGTACGTCGCCAGATGCGGTCGAGAGTCGGACCCCACCTGCAGCGTTGCCGATGGTGATATCGCCGCTCGACGTCTTGATCCTTCCCCGTCCACTCAACGATGCCAGATGAACATCACCGGACGACACATCGATCTCCGCATCTGAGATTGGGACCGCGAAGTGGAGATCTCCGGATGCCGCCCCTGCGGTGACCGCTGTTTCCGCAGGAACGGTCAGATGCACGGTCGCTCCGCGCCCAAGCCATCGGCGTCCGCCCTTTCGTGCTCGGATCGTTACGACGTTCCCGGCATGGATGATCTCGACAAGATCGCGATCCTTGTCCGGCTCGTCAATCTCGACCGTGATCGTGCCTGCAGGCCCCTCGGCTACGCCGATGTCGGTGGAGAACACGGCGATCACGATCTCCGGTCGGTCCCCTACGGCGAACTCGCGCACAATGCCGCTCATGTCTCGATCGTCCCCGAGTAGCGTCGTCCCTTGCCGCGTTCTCTCGCCTTGCTGGTGAGCGTCTTGACGACGAATGCGTTCATCGAATCTCCGGATTCGTCGGCCGCATCCTCGAGTACCCCTTTGAGCTTCTCAGACAAGCGGAGCGTGATCCTCGCTTCGAGATCATCCGTGTCGATAGCGATTGATGTCTCCGCGTCCTTGACGGCGAGCACCGGCACACCCTCGCGTAGTTCGACGCCGACACTTCTACCGGGAAGCTGTGCCTCGGCTTCAGCGGCTGCCTGCTCGGCCAGGCGCATGACGGCACGCTCGATCGCCGGTTCCAGACCAACCAGGATCGCTTCCGCGGCATCTGCGACCACCGAGTCCTCCCCGGCAAGCCGAAGTTGGGCGTTCAGTGCTCGCTCGATTTCGGTCGTGACAATGCTTGCATCCACGTTCGGCTTCCCTTCAGTGTCCGTCGACGCGGCCGATGAGCCGCAACCGCGACCGGCGATCGACGTCGACATCCCGTCCGAACGATGTCTCTCGCAGGACCTTGACGGCCTCTGGGCTGTTGTACCACAACATCGGGGCTCCTTTCGATGTCTTCCTGTCGTCGTATTGACATTAGTATGATGTCATAACACTGTCTCCCTGTCAACCCCCTTTCTCGCGTCTTCGATCACGGGCTATCATGGAGTCACCACTCCGGGGAGTTCGGGTACGCCGAACTGAGAGGGCGGCCGGTGCAGCATCGCTGCGAATGCCTCTGACCCGCGGAACCTGATCTGGATCATGCCAGCGGAGGAAGCTCGTGGAGAAGCCCGCCAACCAAGTGATCATCCTCTCGGGAGGAGAGCCGCTCTCGGCAGATCGCGAGATCGTCCTCCCCGATGGTGCCTACGTCATCGCAGCCGACAGCGGTTTGCATCATGCCGCAAACCTCGACATCGCAGTCGATCTGGTCATCGGCGACATGGACTCGGTGAACGCAACCGTGCTCGCGGCCGCGGTCGACCGCGGATCGCAAACGGAGGTACATCCGACAAACAAGGACCGTACGGATCTCGAACTCGCGATCGACACCGCTCTCGAGTCGGGCGCAACACGTCTCCTCATCGTCGGAGCCCACACGGGCCGTCTCGACCATCTCCTTGGAGCCATGGGACTCTTCGCTACTACGGCGACACGAGTTGAAGAGATCATATGGACCGACGGGTTGACGGAGATCTTCGGCTGTGTGCCAGAATATCCCACCATCGTCAACGGTCGAATCGGCGACGGCCTCTCACTCGTTCCTGCTTCGAACAACGTATCGGGAATCAACACCGAAGGCCTGCAGTGGGGGCTCGTCGATGAAGCGTTGCCGGCCGGATCGACCCGCGGCATCAGCAACGTGATCGATGCGACACCGGCAACTGTTTCGGTCCAATCCGGAACACTCTTGGTCATTCATGAATGGAGTCGACCGTGAAACGGATCCTGGGTGGGCTAGCAATCGCAGCGATCGTCCTCGGTACGGTGGGTTGCAGCACGGACGACACAGACACCAACGAGGTCGTGCTGATGACACACGGGTCCTTCGCAGTCTCCGACGGAGTCCTCGAAGCCTTCACCGACGAGACCGGCATTACGGTGAGCGTGCTGCAGTCCGCCGACGCGGGCGCCATGGTGAGCCAGGCCATTCTCACCAAAGAGAATCCCGTCGCCGACGTCCTCTACGGAATTGACAACACGTTCCTTTCACGAGCGATCGATGAAGACCTCTTCATTCCCCACCAGGCCGCCGCGATCGACACTGTGGCGAGAGGCCTGAGGGTGCCGGGCGATCAGGTGACACCGATCGACTTCGGCGATGTCTGCCTCAATCTCAATCCGGGCGGACTCGAGAACCTCGGTCTCGAAACACCCGATCAACTCATCGATCTGGCCGATGCCGTGTACCGGGGCACACTCGTCGTCGAGGATCCGACAACCTCGTCGCCGGGACTGTCATTCCTCCTCGCCACCATTGCCACGTTCGGGGAAAGTGGGGACTATCCGTGGCAGGCGTACTGGCGAGATCTCGTCGCCAATGAGGTTCGGATCGTCCCGGGTTGGGACCAGGCCTACTACGGAGAGTTCTCCGGAGGCTCCGGTGAAGGTGACCGCCCGATTGTCGTCTCGTACGCCACCTCTCCGGTCGCCGAGGTCTACTTCGGCGATCTTGAAGCCGCACCCACCACCATCGTCGAGGATGGCTGCTTCCGCCAGATCGAGTACGCGGGCATCCTCAACGGAACGAAGGCGCAGAAGGCTGCGGGCCAGCTCGTCGATTTTCTTCTCGAGCGCACGTTCCAGGAGGACGTCCCGTTGAACATGTTCGTGTTCCCGGCGAACAGCGACACTCCCCTCCCGGACGTCTTCGTGGATCACGCCGTCATCCCGACTGATTCGAGGGTGATGGAGCCATCATGGATCGAAGAGAACCGGGAGCGCTGGCTCGCTGAATGGGCCACCGTGGTCCGATGAGGACGAAACCGTGGGTCCTGCTGCTCGCGGTGGTCCCCACACTGTTCCTCGCGTATTTCTTCGTCTACCCGCTGGTCACGATCCTGTACACCGGTCTCGTCCCGGAAGGTCGGATCGCCACCTCCGCATTTGTTGAGATCGTTACGGACCCGACCATGCGATCTGTCGCGTGGTTCACGCTCTGGCAGGCGTTCTTGTCGACGGTGTTCACCGTCGCCCTTGGTCTTCCCGCCGCCTACGTCTTCGCACGCTATCGGTTCCCTGGCCGGTCATTGTTCCGATCGTTGACACTGATCCCATTCGTTCTACCGACACTCGTCGTAGGCGTCGCCTTCCTCGCCGTTCTCGGTCCGGGGAGCCCGTTCGGCGTTGACCTCCGCGGCACGATCTGGGCGATCCTCATCGCTCACGTCTTCTACAACCTCGCCATCGTCATCCGTGGAGTCGGCGTTCTCTGGGAACAGATCGATCCTCATATCGAGGACGCAGCCCGGTCGCTCGGTGCCGGTCGATGGCGTGTCTTTCGCGAGATCACCCTCCCCCTGTTGAGACCCGCGATTCTGTCGAGTGCCTCCCTGGTGTTCTTGTTCTCATTCACGTCGTTCGGTGTGATCCTCGTCCTCGGAGATCTCAGCCACTCGACACTCGAAGTCGAGATCTGGCGTCAGGCAACAGCGTTCCTACGCCTCGATCTCGCATCTGCGCTGGCGGTGCTTCAACTCGTCGGAGTGACCGTGATCCTCCTGGTCTACGGCCAAGCCACCAAACGAGACTCCGGTGAGATCCCTCTCCGCCCATCCTTTGAAGTCGCCCGGCGCCCGCGAAGCGCTGGTGAGCGAGCGTTCATCGCGGCGACGCTCGGGATGCTCGGTCTCACCGTCATCACCCCCATCGCCGTGCTCATCGGCCGGTCACTGAGTACGCCGACCGGCCCGGCGTTGACGCACTACGCGAACCTCTTCGATCCGCCTCGCTCCTCCGCGATCTTTGTATCTCCGGTCGACGCCATCGGCAACTCGCTCCGGTTCGCGATCCCTTCGGTCATGATCGCTGCCGGGATCGGCCTCATGGCCGCCGTGGTCATCGTGTCGGCCAAGGGTCGCAGCGGCCGGATCTTCGACACGGTGCTCATGCTTCCGCTCGGCACGTCGGCGGTGACGATTGGCTTCGGCTTCCTCGTGGCTCTTGACCAACCGGTCGACCTTCGGGCTTCTGCCATGCTGATCCCTATCGCACATGCTCTGGTAGCGATCCCGTTCGTCATCCGCAGCACGGTGCCGGTGATGGAGTCGGTGCAGCGTCGTCTCCGAGAGGCGGCAGCCGTTCTCGGTGCATCGCCTCGACAGGCCTGGAGAGAGGTCGATTTCCCTCTGGTCTCACGCGCTCTGGCCGTCGGAGCGTTGTTCGCTTTCGCCATCTCAGTCGGCGAGTTTGGCGCAACGTCCTTCATCGCCCGCCCCGCGACTTCGACGATTCCAGTTTCGATCTTCCGACTCCTCGGCCGACCAGGAACGTTCGGAGAGGCCATGGCGATGGCGGTCATTCTCATGGTCATCACCGGCATCGCTGCGATGGGAATCGAGTCGATGCGCGGTTCCCGATCGGGCGGTGTCTGATGCTGCAGGTCTCCCAACTCACGATTCGATTCGACGGCACAGCGGCTCTCGACGGCGCGAACCTCACGGTCGAGGATCGATCCATTCACGTCCTGATGGGACCGTCGGGATCCGGTAAGTCCACGATGCTTCGCGCGGTTGCGGGCCTTGAAGATCCCGATGCCGGAGAGATCGCTTGGAACGGCCGATCCGTGCTGGGTGTGCCCGTCCACAAACGGGGGTTCGGTCTGATGTTCCAGGACTACGCGCTGTTCCCCCATCGCAGTGTTGCGGGAAACGTCGCGTTCGGACTCAAGATGCAACGATTGGAGCCGTCGGCTATCCCCAACCGGGTCGATGAAATTCTTGAGCTCGTCGGACTCCCCGGGTACGGGGATCGCAGCGTTGGAACGCTCTCGGGAGGCGAACGTCAACGCGTTGCCCTGGCCCGTACGCTGGCGCCCGACCCGCGTCTCGTGCTCCTCGACGAACCCCTGGGTGCTCTCGATCGCTCCCTGCGCGAGCACCTCCTCATCGAGATGCGATCGATCTTCAACCAGGTCGATGCGACCGTTCTGTATGTGACGCACGATCGCGAGGAAGCGTTCACTATCGCGAACCGTGTGGCGATCATCAGCGACGGAAGAATCGTCGCCGATGACACGCCGGAGGGTCTCTGGCGCCGGCCACCGGATGGTTGGACCGCTCGGTTCATCGGTCTTGAGAACTTGTGTTCAGCGTCCAAGCTCGTCGAACTGGGTGTTCCACATCCCGGAGGCACGACGAACACGGGGGTGGTTCCGCCGGAAGCGATCAACCTGTCCCCCACCGGTCCGCACGCGGCAACCGTGACCGGGTCTCACTTCCGCGGCGGCGCATACCGAATCGAACTCGATCTCGGTGAAGGATCCAATCTCGTCACGTGGTCGCCGGTCGGCTTTGAACCCGGAGCGATCGCCCGTTTCGAAATCGACGCAAGCCGGATCACCTGGTTCGAGGACTGATCTGGCTCGGCGGATTTGGGTGGATTGGGCCGTCGTACGTCAAACGTGCGGCGCACGACCGCTTGCTACCCCTCACCTCAGGAATCCCCGATCACTCCACAAGATCGTTCGTCATCACGACCTGTCCGAAATCAGCGTCGAGGGTCAGCGCCGTGTACCGAGCGATCTCGCGTGCCCGGTAGACATGGCGATTCGGCCCAACGATGTCGAACGTGTGGGTGGCATCGAGCACGAACATCAAGTCGAACCCGAGGTCGCTCCCGACCCGAGCCGTCGTCTCACAGCACATGTTCGTCTGGATTCCGCAGACCGCAATACCGGTGATGCCGTTGTCTTCCAACCATGCACCAAGATCGGGGGAACCGTGGAATGATGAATGCACGGACTTCGTGACAAGAAGATCGGGCTTGCCCTTGATCACGTCCTTGAAGTCATTGCCCTTCGTCCCTGGAGCGAGCGGTGAACCGATGCTCGCTGAGTCGTGCCGGACAAAGACGATGGGCCACCCATGGTCACGCCACGCATCGATCAACCTGCCGATGTTCCTCTCGCAATCGGGGTTGTTCCGGTCGCCCCATCGACTGTCGTCGAACCCCTTCTGAACGTCGACGACTATGAGCGCGGTGCTGTCCTTCCAGTCCTTCACGAGAAGAGCCTCGGCCCGAGCTTCGCAAACTCGTCGCGCGAGGAGAACGGCACGATGTAGCCGTCTTCGACGCGGACGTCGTCAATGTGTTCCGCCACGTCTTCGACCGTGAGCGGCCCCTCGTGATCCGGATGCTTGAAGTAGCCGTCACAGAGTCCTGTGAAGACTCGGCTCACCGATCCGCCACCAACCGACCACAGCTCTCCCGTTTGCTGATTCGCCTCGGATGCCAGATACGCAACCGCCGGGGCAACCGACTCCGGATCGAACTTGTCGGCCATCTCTCCGAGGATTTCTTCAGTCATCCTCGTCTGAGCGATCGGGGCGACCGCATTCACAAGGATGTTGTACTTGGCCCCTTCGAGTTTCAGTGCATTCATGAATCCAACAAGGCCTGCTTTCGCCGCCGCGTAGTTGGTCTGTCCGAAGTTCCCGAATATCCCGGAGCCGGACGACGTGAGAACGATCCGACCGTACTGCTGGTCCTTCATCACCCGGAAAGCCGGCTTGGTCACGTAAAAGGCACCGTCAAGATGGACGGAGAGCACAGAGCGCAGATCGTCGACGTCCATGTTGAGGAGCGTTCGATCTCGCAGGATGCCAGCGTTCGAGATCAGGATGTCGACCCGACCGAAAGACTCGACGGCGTGAGCGACGATCGCGGCACCGCCCTCGGGATCCGACACAGAGTTGTAGTCGGCCACCGCGACACCGCCGTTACTCGCAATCTCTTCGACAACGGCATCCGCCGCACCGGTGCCGGACCCATCACCGTGCAGAGAGCCGCCGAGATCGTTCACAACAACGGATGCTCCCCTTGATGCCAGGAGAAGCGCATAGACACGGCCGAGACCACCGCCTGCCCCTGTGACGACAACGACCCGGTCCTGGAAGTCGATCATGCTGGCTGCTCCTTACCGATTGCGTTTCTCGAACGATAGCGACCTACAGAATCGCGACCGGCACGGCGCGAGCCTTGGCACTGCTACTCTCATTACCGTGCCAAGGCGGGACCAACCATCTCGGGTGCGTCCGCTGCTGCCGGACGGCGCCGAGCAATCCAACTCGCACGTTCGACGCGTACCGGGTGCCTCCATAGCGGTCACAGCGGGAGCCGTCGTCCTGGCACTGATGTTCGTGGTCTTCGGTGCCGGAGGAGGCGATGATCTCCCTGAACCAGACCCGAATCAGGGTCTGGTAGCGGCCGACGCTGCCGACATCGAGGTCGCTGCCACCACGACGGTTCCGTCACGTTTCTCCGACATGGTTCCTATCGAAACGGATCGACTCGTCACGATCTCCCGCTCCGGTGACGCGCGAACGGTGCTGTGGCTCCCCTCCGAGAGATTCGGCAGGACCTATCGCTTGCAGAATGATCCTCATTGGGCATCGTTCGACGCAGCCGGGGCTTCGGTCGCCTATCTCGACGGACAGTCGACGCTGTTCGCGGGACCCGTGCCCGGCGATGTAGCTCCCCAGGTCGAGGCGATGGTCTCCGGAGCGCGCTTCCATCCGACAGAGACCGCCGAACTGGCCTACACCGCTCCGGTTGCGGCTTCGGGATCAACGGGTCTCTATCGCGTTCACGTCGCACCGGGACTCCTTGGTGGCCTCGAATCTGTGCTGGTCGCGACGCTCTCCGAAACGGCACATCTGCTGACGTGGGGCGACTGGGGCTACGCCGTTTCGATCGACGATCCTGCATCCCCGGCGATCATCATCCTCGATCCCGAAGGCAACGCCGAGCGAATCATGCCGGGAGTGGCGTATTCAGCCGGTGGAGATGCGATATTCGTCGACGCCACGGTTGAGTCAATCGCCCGATCACGAGAACGAGAGCTCCTCGCTCCAATCACCGTAGTTCCGGAGTCGGGCGTCGGGATCTTCGACCGGATGTTCGAGCCGATCTACCTCTTCCCCGGTGCCGATGCTCGCACACTGAACGTGACCATCTCCCCCGATGGCCTCCGGATCGCAGATGTAACGTTCACGAATACCGGTGGCACATCGGTCACGATCCGCGACCGCTCGGTCGACACGCTCCGAACCGTACGGATCGACTCGGTCGCACACCCGATCGGATTCGTCGCAGATGGAACCCACCTTGCGATGCAGGACGTGGATTCGAGGGAGCTGATCTTCGTCAACTGGCGCACGGGAGCTCACTACCGACTGTCTGGCCTCACCGGTGACTTCGTCGCTGTTGATCTCTGAGGTCCCAGGCGCCGGCACGCAGGCCTATGACGATGTACGCGCTTCTGTCTGCTGCCCCCAGGTTCTAGCGGATTCCGCTCGCTTTCGAGGAACCAGTCGGCACTCGTTTCGTCGCAGGTGTTCCTCCCCAGGTACCGTTGCTGTGTGAAGTGGCTTGCCAAGACGTACTTCCGGATCTCCGGGTGGACCATCGAGGGACGCGTCCCAGATGAGCCGAAGCTCGTCATCGTCGCCTATCCGCACACATCCAACTGGGACTTCTTCGTCTACCTTGCGATCGTTGGGCACTTCGGCCTCAAGGTGCAGTTCCTCGCAAAGGAAGGCCTGTTCGTTGGCCCATTCGGCTGGATCCTGCACAAGTGGGGAGCCATCCCCGTCCCGGCCGACGGGAGTTCGATCGTTGCGGCAAGCGTCGCGGCGTTCGACCGAAGAGATTCGCTGATTCTCGCCCTCGCACCGGAGGGGACAAGGGCCGGCGGTTCGGCATGGAAATCGGGCTTCTGGCGTATCGCCGATGCAGCCGATGTCCCGGTGCTGATGGGATTCGTCGACGGTGACTCGAAGCGCATGGGGCTTGGCCCGGCCCTCACCATCGACGGCGATCCAGAGGCGTGGATGGAGCAAGCACGAATCTTCTACGAGGACAAGGCCGGTCTTAAACCCCACAACCGTGGTCCTCTCGAACTCGGTCGCTGACATCATGTGCCGAGATCAACCGTTCTACCGTTCCCGCTCTTCGTCGGTGACGTCTCTCCTCAAGAACGTGACGTACATCACACCTAGTCCCAGGATCCCGTAACCGAGGGCGAGGACTATCGACTTCTCGAATGAAACCAGATCTGTGCCGCCTGATGCGAAGGCTGCGATGATGCCGGCAGATTGCGAGTCGTGCCCTACTCGAAGTCCCTGGCCACGCTCAACGCAAAGCGAGCGATCGCTACGATACCAATCAGATTGGCTGACGTGCTCAGGGCGGCGAGAGCGCCGTCATCGGCAGCGAGATCTGGAGCGGTCACGTGATGCTGCAACACGGATGCAACATCGCTGCTGCTCTCTCCCCCGATAGTTCAGCAACGGGTCATGCAGACAATCGGAGAAGGGGAGGCAGATCATGACCACCGCATCAGGACACAGTGGAACTGCCACTGTTGGTCCACAGAAGCCACAGCGCTGGCTTCTCTATCTTGCAATCGTAGCGATCACGGCCGTCGGCATCGCCGCCGTGGCCATGATCGTTAACCAGGCCGACACCGGGGTTTCGACGACTCCGGCGGTCGTGGCGCCCGTCGAGGTAGCCCCGGCACCGGTCGAGGTGACCGTCGCCGCACCGGCGCTCATCGCACCGATCCTGGAGGCACCACTGTCCCTGCAAGAGCTTGCTCTCATGAACGAGGCCGCCACGGGCCTCGTCCCTACCGGCGTGCTCACACAGGAGATGGCGCTCGGGGTCGACAAGGCGCTTGAGAGCACTGCGATCAGCGTCCAGGAGCTTGCCTTGATGAACGACGTCGCCACGGGGCTGGTCCCGACTGGCGTCCTCGCAGATGAGATGGCTATTGGGCACGAGTTCGGATACGAGACCACCACCCTCGGCGGACTCGAATACGCCCTCATGAACGAGGCCGCCACCGGCTTCGTCCCGACCGGCATACTCGCGGATGAGATGGCCGTCGCCCGCACCATGAGGCTTGCCGAGGCCTTCCTTTCGGCGGACGAGTTTGCACTGGTGAACGAGGCTCTCACCGGGTTCGTCCCGGTCGGCGTCCTCGCCGACGAGATGGCGCTGGCCACCGGGGTCGACTACTCGGCGATCGTCGGGAACACGTCGATGAGCCCGATCGTCAACACGCTCATCGGAGCCGTCGACAGGTCCTACATCTCGCTCGAAGAGTACGAGTTCATCTCCGAGGTCCTCCGTGGGCTCGTCCCAGCGGGTGTTCTCGAAGACGAGATGACAACACCGTAGGCAATCACCGATCATCGGCCGCCGGGGTTGCCCCGGCGGCCGAGTCGCGTCATCGTCGCGAATCGGATTCATCGAGTGGCGGATCGTCGAGATCGTCGAGGATTCTCGGGAGGACACCGAAACCGCTCTTGAGGTAGGTGATCATGGCTGCACGGAACGCCAGATCGAGATCGATCCCCATCGCGACCGATCCGTCGAATCGGAATCGATCCGCCTCGAGAGCATCATGCGCGATCACTCTGAGGCTCACACGCGAATCTTTTCCGTTGTAGGTGCGATCGAACTCCCGGTTCGCAGCGATGAAACCCGAACCGCTCGACTGCGCGAGCTCGACACCAAAGCCCGGACCCGACAGGAACCTCATCAACTCGCGTACCTCCGGCCGATCCGTCATGGCCGCGGCGAACACCGCAGAGCCGAGCACAGTATCCGCGTGAGCCGGGTCGATTGACGGCATCACGAAGTAGGCCATCTGCCCCTGTCTCACCGCTTGTGCGGGGAGGTAGCTGAGTGCGAGGCTCCCCTGATGATGGAACCAGCAACCGGGAGCATCAGGCTGCATCGGGACAAGACCATCCGATGTCGGTGTATCGATGGCGTAGTCGATCCCCCCATAAACGTGGCCGGCAGGGAGGAGGATTTCGCCATAGCGCTCGAATGCTCGCCGGATCGCAGGACTGTTGAACGGCAGAGCTCCGTCAACCCAGCGATCGTAGATTTCGAGGCCGGCTCCGTGCAGAACGAGATCCTCGACGAAGTCGGTCGCGGTCCACCCGCCATGACCGGTCCCCGACTCAGCCACACACCAGGGCGTGTACCCCTCGTCGACCATCTGCTCGGTGAGCTGTACGAGCTCATCCCATGTGGATGGCACCGAATATCCGGCAGAGAGGAATGCAGCCGCCGGGTACCACACGAGGCTCTTGACCGAGACACTCAATGGGACACCCCGCAGAGCCGTCGTGTGCGAAGACGACGGGTTCTGAGTCGTCATCATGTCGAGGAGGTAGCCATGATGCTCGGCGTGGAGCGCCACATCGTCGAGATACCCTCCAACGTCCATGAAATCAAGACCTGGATACGCGTTGGCACCGAGGGGGAAGGTGATCCCCACGATGTCATAGCTGCCGAACCTGTCCTCCGAGCCGAGGCTCACCGGTGCCGCCACCACCTCGATCCCCGTACGCGAACTGAACCGAGCAAGATCTGCTGCGAACGCTCTCCCCTCCGCTCCACTCCAAGGACTCAGAACACGGACGCTGGTTCCTGAGAGCGGTCGTCTGGGCACCTCGGGATCAACCAAGAGCGGCTCATACTTCGTTTCCTCAGTCACCTCGGGCAACCGGGTCGAGCATTCGTACTCGGCGAAGTAGGTGTCACACTCGCCATCAGTCAACATGCGATGCGTCCCTGAGCGTGCCAACTCCACGAGTTCAACCAGCGGCAGGGCATACGTCCCGACCCGGCCGGCCGGCCCCTCGATGACAACACCGTGATTCGCACCGGGCGGGTACGGGATACGGGCCGCCTGGATCGCGAGGTGTAGTGCCTCAACGGTTCGAGCAGTGACAACCTGGTCCGACTCCTGGAGCCATCTGACCGCGTGAAGGGCAAGCAGCAGACTCCGCTGGGGATCGGTTCCGACCGCATCGTTCGACCCCTGTACGAGGAAGGCTGCGTGAGAACGGGCCTCCGACGCGAGCGCGGTCTGCCGGGCCAGGTCCAACACTGCGGCGTGCCGCTCTGCGTTCCTGCTCTGGTTGATGGCCATCAGGGCGAGAACCGCAGCGACGACCGCCGCAACCGACATCACTGCGGCCAGGGCGATCGCCCGGCGATGAGCGCGGGCTTCGAGAGATCGCTCCCTCTTCGTTCGTACGACCTCGACTGCGATTTCCTGTCGTCGGCGATCGAAGCTCGCCTCGAGATAGACCCGTTCGTCACCGGTGAGCACCAGATGGGAGCGATCGTTCCACTCCTCGAATTGCTCCAAGTGGGATCCGGCGAGCAGATAGTCGGGGTCGCAGCCCGATTCGCGCCACGTGTGCGCCTCGACGTCGAGCGACTCTCTCAGCTGGAGTTCCACTCTTGCCATCGCGACCCAGGAACGCAGCCGCTCCCAGTCTCCGATCAATGCCTCATGGACGAGAGAGACCGTCGGTCGGCGAGAGATGGGATCCCGGTCGAAGCCGATCAGTCGATATCCGCCGAAGCGGTCCAGCACTTCTGATGCCGACGGGCCGAGAGCCGTGATCTCGTCGAGGGGAGCGTGCCTGCGGGTGACCGGGCCGGTGTCAGTGACGGCCACAAGCAAGAAGAAAACTTGCTGGGCGATCGCTCGTTCACCCCTTGACAACGCCAGGTAGGCGGATTCGGCTCGGCGGGCGAGGATGCCTCGCATCCCTCCTTCCGCTTCGTAGTCGTCCGAGGTGATCGTGTCACCGGTTCGGGCATCGAAGAGTCTCATCAGGGCGTACTGGAGTTGGGGAAGCGCAGCCGGTTCTCGTTGCACGTCGGCAACAAGTCGTTCCACGAGCGAGGGCTCGAGTGCCACACCGGTTCGTCTCGCTGGATCGGTGATGGCTGAGCGCAACTCCTCAGCGTCGAGAGGTGTGACGGTCACCATGGCCCTGACGAACGACTCTGCAAGCGCCGGATAACGCAGCGGACGATCGTAGAAGTCGGCCCGCAGAGCGAGCATGACCGTGATGTCGCGCATCGGACATGAGGCAACCTGGGCGAGCGCCTCCAGGAATCGGTCACGAACGTCGGCCGCTGTCGAGGTGAAGAGATCCTCGAACTGATCAACCACAAGCAGAACCGGTTCCTCCGAGTCACCCGATCGACAGATCGTTTCGGCGATCCCCGTCGGCTCGGACTCGAGCGTGTCGAGAAGCTCATCGCGTTCGGCATCGCCGTTCTCAACCATCGCAAGCTCGAGGGCCTCGTAGGGGTGCTCGCCGGGTTCCATGCGTAACACACGCAGTGAGCCGCCGCTCTCCGCTTGAAGGTTGCGCAGTGCCGGGATCACACCTGCGCACACAAGACTCGACTTCCCACAGCCGCTCGGGCCGATCACCGCAACGAGTCGATGGCCGGAGCCCACTCGATCCACGACCGTCGCGATCAGATGATCCCGTCCAAAGAAATCGTCGGCATCGCTCTCCGTGAACGAGGCGAGCCCCTTGTACGGGTTCCTGACGGAGGCGGGATCGATTCCGTTCGGTTGGGAAGGGCGCTGACCGTTGAGCGAAGGATCCTGATTGAGTATCCGCTCCTCGAGCACCCTGAGCTCCGGGGATGGATCAATGCCCAGGTCCCCCACGAGCACTCCCCGTGCCCTGCTATATGCTTTGAGAGCGTCCGCCTGACGACCGGACCGGTAGAGCGCGATCATCAGCTGTCCCCACAGCCGCTCCCGGTACGGATACTCTGAGAGGAACCGTTCGATCGGACCCACGGCAGCTTCGTGATGGCCGAGAGCGAGTTCGAGGTCGATTCTGTCCTCGACCACCGCCATCCGCTCCTCATCGAACGGCAGCGACCGACTCCGGATGCCGGGGTCATCCACCAGGTCTGACATCGTCGGCCCTCTCCACAGAGCCAGGGCCGCGTCGAATTCACGCAGGGCTCCAAGCGGGTCGCTGGCCGCCATCGTGCGGGCAGTTTCGGCGAGCGTCGCGAAGCGATCGGCGTCTAGCTCGCCATCTTCGACGCGCAGACGGTAGCCGGGGTCAACCGATGTGATCCGGCCATCTCCGAACGTCTTCTTCAGTCGCGAGACGTAGACCTGGATCGATCGGCGTGCGGTCGCCGGGGGGTCATCACCCCAAACGGCATCGATGATCGCGTCGGTCGAAGTGGTCCGATTCGCGTTGAGGAGCAGCACCGCCAAGACGGTGCGTTGTCTCCGTCCGCCGATCTCAAGCGACCCGTCCCCTGCGGACACCTCGAGAGGGCCAAGGATCCGGAAATCCATGGTGTCTCCACAGTACCCGCGCTCACACGAGCCGACCAGGGCCCATGTTCACTCCCTGTCGACAGGGTGTGCGATAGAGTCGTTGAGCGATGGGGCAAGATCACCACGCCCGGCAATGACCGTCTCATCGAGACCCAGCCACGCCGCCATCGTTTGGAGTTCCGCAGTCAACGGGGGGACGACTCTTGACTCCTCGTGGCCCGGTTCGAGATGGGCCGCCTGCACAAGGAGCCGTCGCCCCTTCCTGTCGGCCTTGAGATCCAGCCTCGCCACAAGATCACCGTGGAGGAGAAACGGCAACACGTAGTACCCATACTGCCGCTGCTCCTTCGGAACGTAGATCTCGATGCGGTAATGGAATCTGAAGATTCTCTCCACCCGGTCGCGATTCCAGATCAACGGGTCGAACGGACTCAACAGGGCGGTTCCTACAGCCGTGCGAGGAATCGTCGCATAGGGATGGAGATAAGCAGGGTGTCGCCATCCGTCCACGGCTACCCGGGTCACCAGGCCCTCTGCGGCGAGGTTTTCGAGGATCGGGCGGGCCGTCGGTCTGTGAAGTCGGTGATAGTCGGCCAGGTCGGCCGCTGTGCCGACGCCGTGGTGTCGTGAGGCATCGAGCAGGAGCGTCCGGTAGGCCTCGGTCCGGTCGGGCGCCGGCATGTCAAAGATCGATGGAGGGACCACGCGATCCGGCAGGTCGTAAAGACGCCCGAATGTCGGAGACCGGTAGGCGGTGACCTGCCCCGAAGCGAAGAGCCATTCGAGGGCGTGTTTGCCTGGTGCGTATCCCCACCAGGGTCCGCCGCGTTCACCGGCATCTTCGAGATCCGCAACTGTCAGGGGCCCCCTGGCTTCGACCTGCTTCAGCACGTTTTCGATGTAGCCCGGACGCTCATCGATGAGTCGTCGGACGCTCCCCCATGGCTTCATCTCCTCCATACGGAATCGGAACGTCGGGTACCTCTCAACGGGAATCAGAGATGCTTCATGCCCCCAGTACTCGAAGAGCTCACCGGATGAGACGGTCCAGCGGTCGAAGGAGGCTCGGTCGTATGCGCCGAGACGGGAGAACATCGGGAGGTAGTGAGACCTCTCCAGAACGTTGACCGAATCGAGCTGCAGCAATCCGACTCGATCGATCACGCGACGGAAGTGACGCACGTCGATGCGACCGGTGGGGCGAGGCGTTCCGAACCCCTGGGCGCCGAGCGCGATCCTGCGTGCCTGGTCGTTCGTCAATGTTCGTATCTTCATCCTGGTCGTTCCTCCGCGGCGCTACGCTACCCGGCCATGGTTCGAACACTCAGCGCCGCCGTCCGCACGATCGTGCTCGTCCCGGTCTTCTTCGTGTACACCATCGTCATAGCCGGATACGTGGCGCTGGTCGGTAGGCGGAACCGGGATTCCCCGAAGATCGAGCAAACGATCCAGACGTGGGCTCAACGATTCCTCCGGATTCCGCCGGTCGAGATTCAGGTGAGTGGTCGCGAACACGTTGAACCTGGTCGGGGATATGTGGTCGTATCGAACCACATCTCGAACTTCGATATCCCTGTGCTGTTCCGCGCGATTCCGGCCCCAATCCGGTTCCTCGCGAAGAAGGAGTTGTACAAGGTCCCGCTGATGGGTCCTGGTATGGATGCGGCAGGCATCGTGAAGGTTGACCGTGGCGGTGCCCTTTCGACTCGAGAAGCCATCAACACAGCGGCTCGTGAGACGTATCGACGTGGATTCTCGCTGATGGTCTTCGCCGAAGGGACGAGGAGCCGAACGGGAGAGATGGCCGACTTTCGCACCGGTGCGGTGAGGATCGCCCGTGACAATGGAACAGATCTGCTGCCGGTGGTCATTTCCGGTTCGTTCGACATCAACCCGCCTGGATCGATTCTCATCTACCCAGGTCGTGTGCACGTCAGGATCCTCCCTCCGGTTCCAAGTGCCGACATAGCGCCAAACCAGATCCGCCCCGTGACCGACCAAATGCGAGCAGACATGGGCAAGGTCTACGAAGAGCTTCGCGGTACTGAGCGCTGAGTACGACGAGCGCAGCGAGTCCTGCTCAGTCATAGATCCCTACCAGCCATGTCTGATCATTTCTGATCTCGCAGAGGAACGCTCCGGCTGATGTGACGATCTGATACTGATCTCCCGGCTCCTCTCCCTTCCACCAACGGCCGATCCGACGCCACGGACCGGCCCATGATCGGACGGTCACCCATCGGCTTCCGAGACGAACTCGCACCGGCATCCCCCCGTCCCACTCGATGTGGAACGGTTGTGGATCTGGCGGTATGAGTGCCGGCGACGGCCCTGGCACCCGCCCCGGCCATGGTGCCTCCGGATCCCGTGCACGCACCGGCGGCTCTCCCCACCGATGCCACGCGACCCGGTCGCCCGGCTCGCGCCCACCCTGTGGATACGCTTGGAGCAGCCCGTCCAAACCCACGATCGCCTGGGCCTCGGTGAGCGCACGATGTGTCTCAGACGCTGCTCGTGCATCCTCCCCAAGGGAGAGTTGCCGCCCCTCCCCTGAGAGATCGGCCGGTTCGATCCTCAGTGCCGCAAGCCCACCCCGGATACCGGCCCCGACACCGTCGACCCACGCGCGAAGCTGCCATCTCACCCGTTCGGCGATCGCTCGATCGTCGAGCGGATCCGCGCTTCTCCACGTTCGAGAACGAGTGGTGCCGTCCACGGCCTCTGCTTCGATCGTAATTCGGAACGGCGCTGCTCCGACCGACGCGAGGGCTTCGACCAGCCGACTCGCCATCGCACGCGCAACGAACGATGCCTGCTCGAGGTCCTCCAGTGGCGGCGAGAAACGCTCAGCAACGGTCAGGTCGACGGGAAGATCCCGAGGATTCGGAAGGCGGTCTTTGCCGGAAGCCAGACGATGTGCATCGAGTCCCGCGGCTCCGAACCGGGAGGCGATGGCGCTGCCCGGGAGGCGAGAGAGTTCACCAAGTGTCATGATTCCGAGCCAACGGAACGTCGCTACCACTTCCTCACGGCCGATCGCCGAGATGTCGAGCGACGCGAGAAACGAGGCATCATCTTCAACGATGTGAACCGGTTCATCACCGGTTGCTCCGGCAGCGGCATGCTTCGCTGCGAACGGGCCGTCTGCGAGTCCGAGCCGGTAGCCGTCTCCGGTCACCCGATCGATCTCCTTCACGACCCGTTCGACAAGCGGACCCTCACCGCCGTAGTAGCCGACGGCTCCGGCCACCGGGACGAAGATCAGCCCTGGTTCGACAACCTCGACCTTGGGTATGAGCGCCTCGACCTCAGCAACGACCCGTTCGAATGCGACCATCTCCACCGAGTGGTCTCGCTCGACCGTCGTGACCAGTGGGCAGACTCCCTCCGCTTCACCTCTTCGCATCCCGCGGCGAATCCCGGCAGCGTACGCCGCAGCGTTCACCGCCTCGACCCGACCGTCGGCGCCTACCGCCTGACCAGGTTCATCCTGCAGCGCTCCTGGTCTCCGTAGCGGCCACTCCGGATACCAAACGCAGAGCGTTCGAGCCATCGTCCTCCATCTTGATCGTGCGGGTCATCCCCTTCATGGCTTTTCCAGAAGCGGTGAGCAGGGTCTTCCTCTGCTCGATTCGACCGTGCCCATCCACGGCCCCCTCCCACGTGGTCTCACGAGCATTCAGCACCAGGTGGGCGACGCCGGTTGGCACCGAGCGGTCGATGGGACGAAGCAACAGGGGGGTCCCACGGTTCCTGGCAAGCGCTGCGAGTTTCCGAACCGATGCATCCTTCACACCGACAGGGATCTCGGCCATCACAGCGATCGCCCCGTCGAGGAGCGCAGCAGCGGCCCGTCCCCACCGAATGACCTCGTTGCAGCGGGCGATCACCAGCCGGTCGGGCTCAATCCCGACCTCCCATGCCGCGACAGGGCTCAACCACCCACGCACATCGAGATAGGCGACCGTCCCCTCGGTGTACCCGGAGAGCATGACGAGGCCCAGCCGTGTCATGCCCAACCCCAGCTCCCCGGAGAGCACGGCGACGTGACCGGGAGCGAGGATTGGGAGTCCTTGCTCGGTACTGAGTACTGAGTACTGAGTACTGAGTACTTGGGCCTGGTTACGTCTCATGTCTCTCGTCTCGGATCTCTCTTGGACCGAACACCTTATCGAACATATGTTCGATTCACAAGTGGTGTAAACTATTTGAGAAGCAGCAACAAGAGGAGCAGGTTCGTGTCGATTGCGAAGGTAGTTGAGATCACCTCCACGTCCCCGGGTAGCTTCGAAGACGCTATCCGGAAGGG
>Ga0209013_10001911_pt1 | contig 19191 bp, 7 predicted proteins | sample Cruoilmetagenom2_FD_187291 | JGI IMG/M metagenome (GOLD analysis project Ga0209013, IMG submission 187291) | Oil polluted marine microbial communities from Coal Oil Point, Santa Barbara, California, USA - Sample 2 (SPAdes) (version 2) | ecosystem: Environmental > Aquatic > Marine > Oil seeps ...
ATTCCTTTTTTGCCAATAATATGAAAAGTCTTTCAGGTAAAACTCTTGGTATTGTTAAAGGTTATGCTATGAATGATTGGGTGGGAAGAGATTTTCCTGATATTAAAATTCAGCCTGTTGATAGTATTGTGGATGGTCTAGAAAGAGTTAATTCTGGCGAGATTGATGCTTATACTGGTGATTATTTAACTAGGTATCCAGGTGGAGCGTACAGTTCTGTTACAGCTTCAACTTTTTATAATGTAGATTCGTTTTCAGATGTATACGGCGCGGTGGATACTCTTTGTTATGTTAAAGGAACTAATTTGTTGTTTGTAAACACTAGTCAAGCAGGCGATACGCTGCCTTATTACGGTTCTATGGTTATGGATAATGTTCAAGATGATGAGGCTACTCTTATTGATGTATATGATATTACTATGGATGACCAGAATGTTTATAGATTACAAACTAAAGCTACTTATTATGGCACAACCTATAATTGGACTACTAAAAATTACCAATTGTCTACATTGGATTCTTTTGTAACCTCAATTTCTTTGGCTGCTTATCCAGCTATAATAGCTGCTAATCTTAGTAGTACTTCTCTTATTACTGCATTAGTTAAAGATCAGTTTTGGCAGCCCATTACATCGAGAGCGGTTACTTATGATGTTGATGGATCGGATGGTGCTCAGATATTACCACCAAATCCACAGAACACAAATAGTGTTGGGAAGTCTACTGCAACGCTTCAATCAGGTAATACAGCTAGAGAAGTTAAAGTTACTGCTGTTGTCGAGCAGACGTAAGAGGTATTTGAATGGCGTATGACAATATTAATTTTAATCAATATAATATGACTATAGCTAATAGCTATTTTTATATGTTTGATTGGAATGTGGACACTTTAGTTGAGAAACTAGATGATGGTTCTATTAGTTTTACTTATCCATTAGACATAGATTTGTCATGTAGCTACATTGAAGATGGTTTTACTGGGGATGATGGTGATTCTCCTAACAGTGATTTGTGGGAAGGATTCGATCCGGGAGTAACTATACAAGATAATAAATTAGAATTACATTCAGATAGTACTGATGCATTTGAGTATGTGAATTCTGTTTTTAATGTGTTTGGAAATTTTGAAGCTCAAGTCGATTATGAATTAATTGCCTATCCTAGTACTGACCAATGGCAAGGTGCTTTGGTAGTCAGATTGGTGGATGAAGATCCATTTATTGAATATAGAATTTCACGGATATATAGTACTACTTATGGGCATCGTTATATTGCTCAAGATAATGCCAGCGGTTCGTATCTTGTCAGGCAAACTTTTTCTACAACTGATACTAGTGGCAAATTTAGAATGTATAGAAATGGAGCTTCTCTTAGATGTTATTATTGGTCAGGAACAGCTTGGGTCCAGTTATATAATTGGACGGTACCAATTAGTAGGGCTAAAATATTTATGTTTATGTGGTCTGGTGGGGCATTACCTTCAGCTACAGCTAGGTTTAATAATTTTTCTTTTCATCATGAATTAGGATATGTAAAAGACACGCAGTACGATGGCAGAAATTTTTGGACATTTCAAAGCATAGAGAATGGCGGTTATGTAATTCGTAGGTGGAACATAGAAAATTATGTTTGTTATTTACGGGATGAATTTTTATATGGTGATACTACATCCCACATATATCGAGGTAATACTTTTGGAGTAGAGCATTACATAACTAGATTTGATTGTACAGTTTCTGGCGGTAATGACGTGCTATGTTTGAATGAGTATTATGATTCAACAGTAGCTTCTGGCGTGACTTTGTTTTTAGGGCCGAATGAAAACGGCGAACAGGAAGAAGTAACAGTGAGCGAGGTTTCAGGTACAGATGTTGTAATAACAAGTGGAACACAGTATATTTATAAATTTGGGGATAATATAAATTTTTATAAAAGTTTGTTCGTGTTTAATGATTACTATGGGTTAAGCTCAGATAAAGGTATATTATACAAGTTTGATGCTTATACAGGCGAGCAATTATCATCACAGATAGATATTGATTATAAAGATGTTACTGCTAGTACTTTTGTTAGAGTACAAGGGGCTTTATTGGATTACCCAGATATGCATACATTGCTTTATGTAAAAAGTAGTAATGTCAAATTACGAAATATGAGTGATTTATTATCAGAGCAATACGCATCATCTGTTAATGATGATTTTACCGGTGCGGATTACGATCTTCCTAATACTACTAGATGGTCAGTGGTTGATGGTGATCCACGCATATTAAATAATCAATTATTTATGAATAGTATGACGTATGATGGTGAATCTGTAAAATCAAATTATGATATATCTGGAGATTTTGATGTACAAATAAGTGGATCATTTTATGGAATGATGCCGATAAGTGGTTCTGTTTATTCTAAGCATTATATGAAACTAGATGATTCCATTACTAATTGCGAACTTGGTATATATCATAATACTGGTTTAGTAGCTATGTATACAATGGATGATATTGATGGCACTACTTTAGTTGATGCTAGTCCAAACGGTAATGATGGTACTATTACTGGTGCTCCAACTACTGTGACTGGGGTTACTGGAAATGCATTGTATTTTAGAGGTATGAGTTATTTAGATGGTGTAACTTTGTTGTCAGATTCAGTAGCGGGTAGTGTTGAGGATTTGTTTTCTATTTCTATGTGGTTTAAATCGGAAACAACGGCTGGCCATTATGGGGCTAGACTAATAACTAGGGATTGTTCTGATTATTGGTGTATTTATATCCAACAAAATGAAACTTTTCCACAAGATATTATTTTTTGGTATTCTGATACACAGAATATTACAATAAATGATGTTGTTTTACAAAACACATGGCACCATTTAGTAGTTTATTGGGATAGGGCTAATACTACTTGCAAATTATATTTAGATAAGATTGAGATATTTTCTACTACAAGCTTGGCAGCTTTTAGAACATCTTCTAGACCAATAGTAATAGGATGTAATACTGAAGCTGCTCTAATTCCAGGCAGCTATCCGTTTATTGGCCCAATTGATGATATTTGTATGTATAATTTAATATTAGGTGATGATGATATTGAAGATTTGTATAATAATGCATTACCTTCTGATATAGTTAATTCTACATATATTTATCAGGGTGTAGATGGTATTATTACGGATTGTCAACTACTATCTAGCGGGGTACTTAATAATTACTCGCTTAGAATAGTCAAAAGCGCAAATGATGTAGAGTTTTATTATAAAACCATGGTGTCCGGCGTATTGGATCCTAATTGGCAGTATTACAATAATGCAGGTGTGTCTTTACTAACTTGTAAATTGGGGTTAGGATTAACAACTGCTAAACTTGATGTATCTAGTGTTGTTTTTGACGATTTGGTTTATAATTCTGGCAAGGTAATGTATTTTACCGACGATGTGCCATATTACGGTATCATGGGTATTGATAATATACGTGTAGATCAGATAACCATTATTCCTATTTATAATGTATCTGTACGCAATCAGACATTGTATAGGCTACAGGATGAAGCTACTTACTATGGTACAAACAATGATTGGGGGGCTAGATACAATTATCAAGTATCGCCTATTAGATCGTTTGTTGATTCAATAACTGTAGCAGCATCTCCAGTTATTTTACCTGCGAATGGTTATAATATCTCTGGAATTACAGCTGTGGTTACTGATCAATATGGTGAGGGGGTAAGATATAAACCTGTGTTTCTTACTGATGATGATCCAGATGGGTATATTCTAACTAATCCGGCCTACACCGATATATTTTTTGGAACTGGTGCAGCAACTACCTCTTATAGATCTGGTGTTATAGTGCATTTGGTAACTATAGAAGGTACTGCTACCCAGTATGATTAAGGGGATAATGTATGGCTTATGAGAATGTTCAATTTGTTTACCCAAATTTTTGCATATCACCCACGACAGAGGTGTTTTGTTCGATAGATCATGGCACTGATGTTATGCGGATTAAAAATGATTCTGGAACGTTATTAGCATCACGGACGCTTGATACGGGTGTAATTGAAATAAAATCTTTAGAATACCCAGGTCCTAGGAATACGGGAGTAGCTTATGGGTCATGGGGCGATAATTTACCGTTTTTTACATTGGAACATACCAGTGATAATCAATGTACTATAAGGGAATGGCGATTAAACACTACTAGTGCTCAATTACAAATAGAGAATACTATTGTTAAAACTACTGGTGGCTCAGATTATTTTAATTGTTATGATATGGCCATCGAACATTACCACACAACATTTGCTAGTAATACAGCTATTGGTACTGGAAAAATCCAATTAACTGCTTACGATAATATTGAGGTAGGCGATAAATTGTTATTAGGCCTTAGTAGTGACGTAACAAATTTGAATGCGTCCGAGTGGGTAGAAGTTACAAGTGTTTCTGGTAGTTGGATGTATCTTACAGCTAGTGGAGTTACACCTACGGTTTATGAGTATGTTAATGGGGACGATATTACCTATTCAAAAGCTATATGGTTATTTAGTGAAGTAGGTCAGAATGACGACGCTACTAAAGGATCTTTATATAAATTAGACATCAACAATGGTAGTGTGTTAGAGGTAGAAAATAATGGTTTGTATAGTGTGTGGAATGATGATGATGAATGGAGTGCTGCTGCGTGGAGTTTAGATTATGATGCTTTGGGGTTTATTAAAGGAAATAATGTAATATATGTGGATCCAAATAATAATTATTATGTGACTAAATCCCAAACCGCAACTAATATAGACGATGATGATGCTACCATTCTTCCGGTGTATGATTTAGTTTTTGATACTAATTCTATTTATAGGTTACAAAAACAAATAACTTTGAGGGATGATGACGGCGACAAGACCACCACTAATTGGGCTACTTATAATTACCATAGAGATACGCTTGTTCCGTATACTTTGAGTATATCATTATCTGTTAATCCAGTTGGGGTGGTATTAAATAATGAATCCATTTATTTAACAGGAACAATCAGAGATCAATTTGGTATAGGTTTGACATCTAAAACATTATATTTTAGTAAAACTGGTGATGCTGGCGGAGAATTTACTCCTATAGATGGACAAGTTACCACAAATTCAAGTGGCGTGGCCACAATTCAATACACTACTGATTATTATGATCCTGCTGGCGGTTTTAGCGACGGCGAAGAGATTGTTATATCAGCTAAAACTACTGGGGGTTCCACAGATTTAGGTATAACTGGGTATGCTGGTTGGATTTGGGATGATGTGTCAGTTAGTTTATGGCGAAAATTTACTACTGATATTGAGCAAATTACTCAAAAACCAACATTAAGTGGTAGTTGGCCTACTGAAGGATCAGATCTCTATGCTCAATCCTATGTACGCCAAATACTTGGTTTAGAAGAGGAACTAGGTTTAATAGGGTTTAGTAAATTTCAATTTCCTGGAGGCCATTGGAGACCAACAGGAGCTCCAAGTGATGTTGCAACATCCGCACGTCAATTAGAACAATCATCATCCAAGGTAAAGTTGGAGCAGCTTCCAGATGATGTGGAAAATGAAGTGCCGTTGATGCAGGATAAACAAGTTGAAAAAGAACTTCAGTTTAGTCAAACTTATATAAGCAGGCATTTAACTAGTGGTCATACAGATACTACACAAATAAACCAATTTCAATTTATTGCGGATGCTATTCCAGCGTTTGGATCAGAAAAAAATCCAATTAATACTAATATTTGGATTCGTTTAAGACCATTTGGGTTTGATTTAGATCAGAGTACTTTGGTTTTTAAAGTCAAAGAGGTGTCTTATGCTGAAGACATGGGTTATGTAGATGTAACATCATTATGCTCAGTGTCTTTATTTGATGCTGGAGGTGGTTTAGATGGGTTAGATATTACTTATAATCCAGCACAAAATTTTCATTACAACGCAGTAGTGTTTGTAAGTATAAAGGTATATGATAAAGCTCCTACACCTAATATTATATTAACGGATTATTGGTTTAAGATAATCCCAGATTTCAAAGCTCCTTATATAACCAATGAAAGTCCAGTTAGAGAAGCTGAAGATATATTATTAGATACTAATATTTCGTTTGATATGTTTGATGTTGGGGTCGGTATAGATGTAAGTACTTTAGAATTTTATGTAAATAACAGGATTAAGTACCCAGATATTACTACGATTTCTGGTGGATACCACGTTAGTTATAACCCACCCGAAAATTTCTTTTATGGCCAAACGTCAGAAATTATTGTTAAAGTTAAGGATGCATCTGATTATGAGAATGTTTTGTATGATATGTGGAGGTTTTACTGTATTGGAAGTACTGGTCCTTGGATAGACCGTAGTAGTATTTACCCAAAAAGTTGTGCTGAGGGGGTGCATAGAAAACAAACAAACATATCAGTAAATGTGTATGCTGTAGACGATACTGGTGTGGATAGGGAAAGTCTACTTATTGAGATAGGTGGTAAGGAAAGAGATGTTCGTATTACTCCAATTGTCTACAGGATAAGCTAATAATCTAACTCACTTATTTATAGAGGATTGTTCAAAAAATGACTATATTGATAGACAATTTTTCCCTGGGGGTAGAAGACTGGATAGCAACAAGCGAGTTAGGTTTGTTTTCGGTTGATGCTGTTGATCCTAGTGTAAACAACATTACTACTTCTGGGACTTATTTTATCCATAATGGTTCGCAGGTCACAACTACTTTTTCAGGCATTGCAAATGGTTACCGTATGTTTTATGATCCATTTGATGTAATTTCAAGTGGAACTATTATTTTAACCGCACATGTTCAAAATGATATATTAGAGGTTGAAGAGCAAAATTTTTATTTATTATATGGGTATAATCTGAAATTTGAAGAAACAATTGATTGGGGCCCAGTTACGCAGGTAGATATACGAACCCAAGCCACAAATTCAGCTTTATGTCCAAATACGGTTGCGGAGGGGTTTTATTTTACAACTGTTGATTTAGTATCAAGAAATTTAAGGGCTAGTATACAGGTAATTGAAGCTGTGAATTTGTCTGCAAGTATACGCCCGCAGTCGACCGCATTTTTTTATGGAGAAACATACACGGTTACAGTTAGTGGCGTTAAAGATTTTATTGGAAATGAAATGGATTCTTATGTTTTTACTTTTACTATAGAAGATCCAACAAGTTAGGAGAATGGCACAAAGATTTTTATAGAGTTATTGTTAAAAAGAAATATAATTTTAAGGAGGTTTAGTTATGGCCGCGATTACAAGATGGGTCAAATATGACACAGACGTTGTCGGTTCGTCTGGCGACGGGAATGGCGAGGGGTGTATAGGCACTAGAGGGTTTTCTTTTGGAATAGGCACAGTCAGTGATGCTGATGGTGTTTCTATAGGGCCAACAACTAATAGATTGTATGTTAGTCTTGATGGTTATGCTCCTGGGTCTAGTTATATCACTTTATATTCAGGATCTAATCTTGATCCGAGATTTATTGCGAGGGATATAACAGAAAAGTTGCATAATGTTGATACAGCTAATGAACGGTGGGCTAATGCTGTCTGTCTGTGGGATTCAGGTGACTGGGCTGATGCGTCTGGAGAAGCTGATAATAGATTCAGAATTTATTCTGGAACTTTAGGCACTGCATCTAGTGTTACAGTGGCTACAAGTGGTACAAACACAGCACATGCAGTTTTGGGGTTTGATTCTAAACAAGAAACTGGAGGCCAAGCAGAAACTAACACTTTTAATGGTACAGCTTCTGTGTCTGGTACTTATTATGGATTATATGATGAAATTTATACAGTAATGATGAGTAATGATGATAATGGGGCTGATTCTCATCGTGGAATTGGTACACTTAATGATGCTAATATAGTTTATGGTGGTACAGCAACTGCTGGTGGAGTTTATACTGGTGCTGCCGCTGACGATACTTATACCATTAACATTGTAGTAACTAATGGGACAACTATGGGTGCTGGTACTGGAAATGTTCCTCAAATGAGATGGACATCTAGTCCAGGTACTGATGATATGGGCGGCGGTAAATACATAGAGCTACTTTATTCAGATCACTGGTATAAGGTCGGCACAAAAGGCGTAATGATTAAATTTACTGATGCTGTTTTTGCTGCTGGTTATTTTACTCTCCCAGTTTACAAAGCTAATTATGTTGAAGGCAGTAATGCTAATGCTGCTGTTGGTACAGCTTCATATGTTTATGCTTCAAACAGGGGCGATTTTAGTAGCACTCCAATTGCAACTGTATCTGGAGGGTATACAGCGTTAGGTTCCCGTGGTTTGCAAATTAAGTTTACTGGAACTAATAATTTATATGCTCGAGATGTGTTTTATGTACCATGTGCAGGACCTTTACCAGGAGTAGCGGCTAATTATAATATAACTAGTTTGAATTATGGTAATGTTACTGTGAGCACTGACAGTGATGTTAGATCTGTTGTGTTTGAAATTGAATCGGGTGCAATAGAAATGTCACTAGTTAAATTTGGATTACAGAATCATGGAACATTTACTCATCACAATGAAAATAATTCAGATACATATTTTAGATTTGGAACTGTAGGAGTAGGAAATCCTAAAACTGGTACTGAATGGTATCCGAATATTGCTTATACTGATTTGGATAATGATGTGCCACCAGCTTACTTGTATGCTACTGAGGATAATTTATCAGTTGTGTCTACTGCTGATGATTCTGAAACTGTTGGTAACTATATGCTTACTGCTGATCCAATTTGGTTGTGTGTTCATTTGGGCGCAAGTGAGACGGGAGCTAATAGCACAATAAATTATCGTCTTTATTTCGATTATTCGTAATAAAATCAATAATTACAAGGGATTAGTATTATAATAATTCAGGATTAAAGGGAGCTATATAATGGCGCAAGAATTTGTAGGATGGGAAGTAGAACTAGCTAATAACAAGATTATCAGGGAGGGACAACTTGAATGGAGAAAAGTGCCTAAAAGAGGCATTGTTCGGTTGTCCCTTTTTCATTATGGTGGTAAGAGGTGGGATTTAACAGGAAGAGAAGCTTATTTTGTAAAATATAGAGCTTCAGTAATTCCTGGTGTGGAAAACTCTTTCAGATTGGAAAGACGTACTATTGGTTATTACGAGGGGTGTAATAAGATTTGTTATCATGTAGATGAGTTTACAGGTAAGTTTAATTTAGAGGTAATTAATACTAATGAGCGATAATGTAATAAACACTTGTCAATATTGGATAGAAAATGAGCCGGTAGTATGTTCTCACTGGGATTCTGCGACTAATTCATGTAGTTTAGGAAGTCAGCCTACCCATGGTCCAGAATGTAATAGGATAGGTACAGAAACTAAATGTGATTTTTATGAGGGTGAAGGAACAGAGTCTAGATGTATTTTACCAGACCCAGAACGTCACGTAGTTAATCGTAGAACTGGGGAAAAATGGATTATATCTGATATTAATGGGTATAATGAGGGCCAATGTGATGGTGAGGGCACCGATTATACATGTAAAGGATATTCGCCTTATCATTTAGGGTTTTCTGCACTACAGCCGGACGATAAAGATGGATCTTTAAGTTTAGATGAGATGGGGTTCAGCGTAATTAGTGGTACCAGATTACCTCTTGGGTATGATGTTTACAATGAACGCTCTAAATTGAGTAGATGTTATTGGTGGAAGGATGACCCAGCTATTTTTGAGGTTGATGCCGATGGGTATATAGTAGATGTAGTTTCTAAGTGTAGTAACACGGATGAAACTGTAGATCAGTTTAAAGAGTTTGAGTTCGATAAAGATACAGGTATGTATAGAGCTCCCTGTAATGGGGCTAAACCGGAATGTCCTTTTTATACTGGGGTTTGTTGGCAGTATTGTATTGATGATAAGATGGGTCAAGGGGATAAGGTATTAGCTGAGCAAATATTGGAATTACGGTACTATTTGAGACGAAATAGATGGACTACGGAATCGTTTGCTGAATCTTTTATAGAGCCTATAATTTATGCTTGGCAGGGCCCTCCTAAAGGTATGGAGCTTAAATACTCTGATAGTGGTGCTATTGATAATTGGAGTATTAATGCTATAAAAACCGAAATTTCTGATTTTGATGATTTTACTTTAGATATATCTACAGTAAGGTTAACTGAGGGTACAAAAGATCAAACAGGATTACCTAGTAGGCCAGATTTAGTGCGTGGGCTTAAAGATGCTGCGGTAACACCTATTATTAGAAATGAATTTGATCAAGACGAGTCTGGTAATAATGTATTTGAGGCTGCGTCGCTAGATCACGAGAAAATATTAATATTGGGAGATACATTTTGGTATAATGTTAAAACATATGGTATTAATTTAAATGATCCGGAGCTGGATTTTTTGCCCGACGAATTAAGGTATTATGATAGTATGGAAGATGCTAAAGTGTTGGAGTTATACGATGAATTCTATGAGCAATTAGACACTATTCTAACTAATTTATTACAATACTGGCCAGAAAAAATGGTTGAAACAGAAGTTGGTGTGGACAATGCCATGTTTTATTTGGATATGCAGACTTTTTGGGGTGAGAATACAATAGTAGTTCTAAATAAAGGTAATGGTACTTGGGAGTTTGATAAAATAACAGTAAATAAATTATTTTGTGGTGGGGTGATAGCTCAAGATTCCTTTGTTTTGGAAGGTGAGTCTGGTAAAACTATTAATTATTTACCAGCTTATGAAAGGCATTTTAATTGTGATACTAATAACAACGGGTCTATAACATTTGCTTTTTTACCATTTACATCAGATATTGGTGAAACAGCGGGGGTATCGTACATTTATAATGATTCGGTGGTAGAGCAAATAGCAGCTAACCCCTATAATCCGCCTGCGTTTAGTACGTATTATACTGGGTACCAGTTGTATAAAGTGTTGGCTTATGAGGATTTAGAACTAACTCAAGGCAGCGTACAGTTTTTTGGAAATGCTGGGTATGCACTTGTAATAATACCGGATGATAATAAGGTATTGAATAACATAATTAGAAATTGGGAAATTGAAGGTGATATACTTTTAGAGGTCACTGGAGATGATTATGAAGGTATAGAGGGAAATTCCGAAGGAATTAGAACCATTGAGATGGAGATATATGAGCAGGGCACTGATAGACTGGAAGTAAACCAAATTATAGTACGGCCAAAGGATATTAAAGAATTTAAAACACCGTGCTCGCTTTCTTTAACATTGTCGGAAATATATGTATATCAAAAGCGAAGTTTCGGCGAAACGCCAGACGAATATTATGAAGAAGTGGTAGAAAGTTTTGTAGGAGAAGATGATGTAGTTAATTATGGCACTAGTTTAGAATTAACTAGTTTTGGTCATAGTCAATATGAATTAAAGAAATTTGGAAATAATATTTTGTTTATATCTGTAATGTTTACCGGCGCAGTTTCTGGTAGAATTAAGGGTGTTACCAGAACTAAAATGATTACATGGGTTAGACAGCCTTATTGTAGGGATGTAGAAATAAGATATACATGGACCGCGTCCTATAAACATTGTACTTTATTGCCAGAAAAGGTGTGTTATGGCCAAACAAGTTTTGAGTGCGATGATACTACATGGACTAAAGGGTATACACCATCATGTGGAGATCATGATCTTGGTGCTTATAGTGGTACTGGTCCAATGTGGTACCCCTACGATGAGTGTGCGAATTCTGCTGTTTATCCCACTGATTCTTTAACTAGTAGAGTAATGGGGATGTCTGATTATACTATGGAATTATTTTATGAAACGAATGATGATGAATCGCTTAAATATGGTTCGTGGAATTTACGTATGTTAGGCCCTCAAAATAATTATGGTTATGTTTGTGATAACCACGCCGCTTTGTTTAATTGTACATGTGATTGGTCTTATTGTAATTTATACAAAGAAAGTGAAAATTTATTTAATGGTAATGGTAAGTATAGATGTGGACTAGATGGTATGGCTAAAGCTGAGTGTGTTGCTTATGGAGGCGATTTACCAAAATTTGGTAACCCATACAGAGATTTTTTAATGAGTTTTAGATCTATTGATAGTGTGTATTATTATTATGTGGATGGCACTGATTTTACCAGACTTAGAAAATGGATGCCATTATATGAATTTTATACTAGTGCCGATGTAACTAAGGGTTCTTCATCTTATCCATATGATTTATACACTAAAGATACTACTAGTCCATTTGTGCATCCCATGGGTTTATTGCGGGCCTATGGGTCTATAGAAGGGGTACCTATAAAAGAGCAGTTGGATGTAGATAATGAGGGTATTCCCAAAAGATATGATTTTGACGAGGTGTTTGATACTAACCATACTAATAGTTCTATAATGTACCCATGGCCTGTTAATGCTCAATTTAATGGGGATGATATGGTCATGAGCTGGTTTACTTATAAAGATTATCCTGGTGGAGATACTAGTAAATCTATACAATGGGCTTGGCAAGAAATATGGCAACCAATAGAGGAGCAGTTATTTGTATCAGATATCATACTTATGGGAGAATCGACAGATGAAGAAATAGCGGATGTTGTATTTTCTGGTGGATATACCTATGAGAACAACGCTGCTTCTGGTAAGCTTATATTTTGTACGGTAGAATACCCCGATTACCAGTATGATGCTTATATAGGTGAACATAGATTGGTATGTGAGGCTGGTGATTACACTATATCTTTGACAGCCCCAGTAAAAAATTCTGAGGGCGAGTATGAAAGCCCATATTTCTTTATACAATTAGATAATGGTCCAAAAAGAATGTTTGACATAGATGGTAATTGGGATAGCACTAGTGATGACAACCCCCATTACAATCTTTATACTACATGTACTGTTGAGCCATGGGCTACTAGTGTGACTTTATTTGCTCCTGGATACACAAATGATAGTACAACGCAAGCTGAAACTGATGGTAGGGTTATAGAAACTTATGATGATATTGGTGATGAAGTAAAAACATATTACCAGCGCGGGTTAAACATCTCTTTAATTCCATCTAAATTTACTTTTTTGCCAAAATGGAAAATGTTGATACCAAGTGATGCGTATGAAGTAAAATTTAACACAGTTCCTAGTTGTGTGATGGGCGAAGAAATTGAAGAGATAGAAGTTGATGAATGGTACCCCATGCCTTATTGTTTAAATATACCCTATTGTTGCAGTGAAGAGGAAGTGGAATTTGAATTTGAATTCATTGCTAAGAAGTCAATAGAACGAATAGTGTGCGATTTTAAATTTGGAGCAGAAACTTTAGAAGATGAGTCTATTAAGTTACATCATATTCCAGCGATTAGTGTGTTGAAATCTACTGATGGGGAGAGTTATACATTATTACATACACACAGTACTGGTATGGTTTTAGCTACTGAAGATGACGCAGTAACTAGTGAGCGAGTTGCAATGACTTGGAATATAGGGCCAGAAAATATTTTAGAGCCGTGGACCTATTTGAAACTTAAATTTAGAGTAAAACCAACAGCAGATGAACTTGATTATTATGAGTTAATTAACTATGACGATTGTACCAATGTGGTATATTTTGAATGTAACTATATGTATGATAGTGAGTTTATAGATGCTACTGAATCTGTGTATACGTATGAAAGAAAATATAATATTTCTTATGGTAAGCACGGAGATTTTCCTCCGCACGGATATAATTCAACTGGCAATTTATTGTACCCTAGAGGTAATGAGACTTCCACTGTGTATCAACGTGATAGTAGACAGGGCGTGGTTGGAATGGCAGGAACATCTGGAGAGCATGAGACCATGAATAAAGTTAGAGGTCGTTTGATGTTTGAATGCCATGATGATAACGAGCCTCTTACTGGTGGTAATTTACCTGTTTGGGAAGAAGAGCAGAAAAAAATATATGATGCGATAGCTATTGAACCGGGTAGCACCACTTTTACTTGTAGTTCTATGTGTCCTCCAGGATTATCAGATCAATTGGCCGAGGCTAATGTTTATTTTCCGTATACATGGGGATGTAGTTTTTTAAATACTATTATATTACCACTTACACCGGTAAAATGGTGTGATCCATATAGCCCATGTGGGCAATTATTCGATTGGGATCTTTCTGACTATCATTGGGAATATAGATGCGCAGGAAGTCAGTTCGGTGCGTATTCAGTTGGGGCAAAAGAGGTGTTTGAATACAAACTTTATTCGGCTTGCGAGGATAGCAATCTTGTGTGGTCGCCACTAGATGCTATACTTGTGTATTATTCTGGGGTAGGTAGGTTATTGACTAATCCGTTTATATATACAGAGGCTCAAATAGCAACTGGGGATTATCTGCTGGAGCAATCTCTTACTACATACGCTATGCCATCAGCAGTGACAGCTTATTAAAGGAGGAGAAAAAGTTTTATGTTTGGTCTTGAATGTGAAAAGTGTGGTGGATTAATACTTATAGATGAAGAACTTACATCTAAAGAATATAGTAAAGATATGAATTATTTGATAACTGAAGGTGGTAAATTAGATGTTTCCACCATTCAAATATATGTAATTTATAGATGTGTCAAATGTAATAAATTGTATAAATTTACACATAAAGAGTGGGAAGAATTGATTAGAATAAAAATAGCTAAGATGGCTATGAACATACGAAAGCAGGAGATGTTTGCAAAAGATATAAACCCTTTATTAATAGACCCGGATAATGGCCTTGAATATTGTGGTCAATGTGATGGATTCGATGGTGAGGGTAACTGTTTGGTAGATATTATAAAACAATGTACTATCAGAAGGAAAATGTAATATGCCGTATAATTTTTTAAGAGACGCAAGATATATAAGTAATTCATCTCTTTGTAGATATGATAGTTTAAATAGCTACGAATCGGATTTTAGTCAAAATGGAAATGTAGATGGGTGGGATATTTATAATCTTACTTATTTATATGGGTGTTGGAATGGATCTATTTTTGGTACAGCTTATGATAGAAGTTGTTATGTAAGTAGAAATAATGTGTTTCCATATGTCAATGCTGAGGATTATTATTTTGTAAGAATAATGATGAAAATTACTAATAATAATATCCACAAGACGGTAACAGGGTTAACTACTGGTAGAATACAGTGGGCTACTGTAAGTGATGGTACATGGACTACCGATAAGCAAATTGATTTTAGCATAATAGCTGATGATCAGTGGCATTTATATGAAATAAACATGGGTCCAGAAAAAAATTGGGTGGGGTATATAAATAATCTTAAAATTTATCCGTTTATAGATGGTTTTGAAAGAGACCAATTTACAATTAAGTCTATAAAAATATCTTCTTATGATAAATGGGTATGTACAAATACCTCTTGCTCATACTACACTAATTATGCACATAATTGTGCAGGAGCCGGGGTTAGGGCTAGTAGAGAGGCTGGTATTTCTAGAGCAATTTATACAACTGTTTCTGGGGTTAGTGATGATATAATTGTGAATATAGATAATTATGGGGATGAGCATTTTAATTTAGGAGATAATAGTAATCTTAATGGAATAGAGATGTCTAGGGTAATTAGTAATGCTCTTGCCAATTTAAATGTAGGTGCTTATATGTTTTCAAGTGTAGAATATTCTGAAAACGATGAGATAAAAATAACTTCTGGTAATACTAGTGTTAATAGTTCTGTAGTAATTTCAGACACACCGGCTGCTAGGGCTCTTGGATTTTTTGATGTAGAGGGTAATGATGTTTCAGTATACGAATCTGGGGTAGATATGGCAGATGGGTTTGATTATACTGCTTCAAGGATATTTACGTCTAAAGAATTAAATAAAATGGTAGATGGGGATATTACTAGTTTTGCTTATTTGCATAATCCATATCAATTTAATGTTGAAGGTGGCCGACGTGATTTTAATGAGGTGGGGTCATCTAGATTAATTTCTGATCTTGTTAGTACAATTTACTATGAGTCGTTGAATAATAAAGGAAATACTATAATAGATTTATCTCACCCTATAAATAACAATGGTAGAATTAAAGCTATATATATATACGGAATTATAGAAGATGATAGTCCAGCTAAGATTAAAATTTGTAGGCCACATAAAAATGGTGAATTAACAGTAATACATTCATTGGCTTTACCTACAAAAGAATCTGACACAGTGTACACTATTAGTCCGCTGTCTTATAAAATTGATTGTGACATTTTAGTCAGTAAAGGCGATTTAATAGGTGTATATAATGCTAATATATATGTGGGTACCTCTATTACCGGGTTACCAGATGCTACGTTTTATCAAATTAGTGGGGAGGCATCTAGTAGATTTGACCCAGGAGGAGCGTATTCGTTTGGTGTGGCTGGATTAGCTATTTATGCTAAAAGTGAGAGACTCCAAACAAATGCTATTATAGAGATTAATATGGGTAATCGTATTAATATAGAACAAGTAGATATTTATGGAGAGGAATACGAAGGGTACTATGAGTTTAATTTATGCTCTTGCTTAGATGTTGATTGGCAGGTTGATCTGTTTGGTGATACGCATTTTCATCACGGTTTAAATTGGAATACGGGAATTTCATGGACTCATGAGCATACTAATATAGCATATGGTACAGATTGTTTGGATGATATGGTAGTTACTCCAGATAATGGTCAGCAGGGGGATAGTTATTATAGTGATAATGGGTTAGCAACTGATGGCCCACACGCTTATTTTTATGTTAATGGTGATACTGAATGGTTTTATTCTGGAACATGTACTGGTAGAACCGAGTATTGTTGGCCTAATGTGCCTGATCTTACCTATGGTTTTGAAAGAGACCCGGTACAATTTACTCTTTTTTTCCCAAATACCCGTAATGCTAAAGTATGTGGTAGTAAAATGTATTTTAAAGAGCGGAATAATTTTAGAAATATGGGAATTTCGTATTACTTAGGATCTAAAGATGCAACTGGCAATGCAGAAGACCCATATTTTAGATATATTTCAAATTTTAATGGGGTATTGTTGGATGGTCTTTTATATGATGAGAATGATCCGCGAGCGCCTTATTTATTTAATAATCCTACGAGTAGTGATGGTATTTATTTAGAGGATGGTATTCAAAATGAAGCCGAGGTACGAGCGGCTTTGATGTCGGATTGGACTATAATTGAACATAGATTTGATGAGGTAGATTGTAAAGGTTTTAGAATTTATTGTGATAAGCATTATAGTACAAAAATAATGGAATTGGAGGTTTATAGTAGAATACAAACAGATCCTTCTTTAGTAGACAACATAACCATGTCATTCTCTGATTATGGTAACGTTTGGAAAAGTGCTTCTTTTGATGAGATAAAGTCTGAACATGTAAGTGCATTTGTAGGTGGTGCACCTCAATTTTTTAGGATAGAATTTGAATCATCAACTACATTTAATATAAATGAAATAGAAATGGCGGTAGGAGACCAAGTTCAACTTGAAAGTTGTACTAATAATTTATTACTAGAAGAGTCTAAAACCGATTCAGTTAATAGCGCTATTCCACTAGTGTTAGAAAATACTTATGATAAACCTTTTGATCTGACAGTTGATGTACCAAAAGAAACTTACGAATCTAGTGATATAATTTTTTGGAGTACATTAGATTCTGTAGATTCTATCGAAAGTCCAGGAGTAGGTCCTGGGTGTATTTTAAGAAAAGAGTATGATTATACTATAAAGAATGATAATGCTCAGTGCGCTATTAATGCCACTGGATACGGTTTGAAAAATTTGATTCACAATAAAGAAGCTTATTATAGTTATACTGAGGGTGATTCATGGGTTTCTTTTGGTACACTGTCAAGCGGCGTATCGATAGATTTTATGTGTGATAACCCAAATAGATTAAAGTCTGATTTGTATTTTACTGGGGTTAGTTCCAAATATTGGCAAATTGTTGGTGGTGTTGATCAGTATATAACTTTGGATTCTTTGAGAGCGTTTTATAATGGCACTGAATTGAATGTTTATAATTTACAAAGTGATTATAGGAACGCTAATTATATACCTATTTTAACAAATGATGCTCTTGGGTCTATTGTTTATAGTAATTGGACCGAATATCAATCTCAAGCCGGAGACGATTTAGATCTTTCTTTTGATGGTATAGAAGCTGTAAGTTATGGAGATGCTGATGGTGGCCCTTATATTGAAACTATTTTGGCGCCAGATTTGACTGATTTTACCATGCTTTTTGATTTTATTAATTATAGATCGGTAATTGGTATAATGGCACATATAGATGTCTATGGTTATGATAGTGTTGGCACAGAGATATTACGCTGGCATCTTACAGATTCTTGGATATATGGCAATGAAGTGATGCTCTATGTATATGAAAAAGGATCTTTAAAGTTCTCCACATCCACAGTTCCAGCTTATAATGATGGTGTAGGTACTAACAAAGCTACTATACAAAGATATGGTAGTAATTTGTTAATCAAAATAGATGCTATTACCTATTATAATAGTACTTTTGTTACTGATGCTATACATAGAATAGATATACATTTAAATAGGTCAGCTGGGTATGCTTCAGGCACTAAGTTAGCCGTTTATTTTGGCAACTCATTTTGTTTTGATTTAGGAACTTCGGAACCTTTAAATAAATTAGAGCTTAAGCATACAAATGATTTATCTGATGATGTAGATGTTTATGTGAGTGCTGATGGCATAACTTATACAAAGTGGGATGATGCCGTTTTTCTATTACATAATAATACATTTTATGATTATTTTGCTATTGATCTTGAGAACACCCATTCATTAGATTTTATAAGAAATTATGGTATTAGTACCGACAAACTTTTGTTGCATGAGGGTATTTTGGACTATTCAAATTCCAATACATCAAATATAAATGATGTTGTTTGGTCCACGAATATTGAGCCAGTGCTTTTATTACATTGTGATGGTAATCTTACGGATTACTCTTCCAGTAATCATACACCAACTGGAGGCAGCACAACTACGGTTGAGAATAGGTTTGGTAGTGGATCTTTGGACTCACAGGTAGATTTTGCCGATAGTGTTGATTGGGATTTTGGTACTGGAGATTTTACCATTGATTGGTGGATGTATAAAACAGCTACATTTGGAGTTGGTAAAGATATTTTTAGCTCA
>Ga0209013_10001912_pt1 | contig 19187 bp, 23 predicted proteins | sample Cruoilmetagenom2_FD_187291 | JGI IMG/M metagenome (GOLD analysis project Ga0209013, IMG submission 187291) | Oil polluted marine microbial communities from Coal Oil Point, Santa Barbara, California, USA - Sample 2 (SPAdes) (version 2) | ecosystem: Environmental > Aquatic > Marine > Oil seeps ...
GGTTCGATTCCCATCGTCGCCTCTTTGTCTTTAAAGGCACTCACCTCACCGGCTGCCCGCGGTGAGGTGAGTGCTTATCTAAGGAGGAGAAGAAATGAATGTGTCTTCAATATCTTCGTTAAATCCATCATAACTTAAATCTTATCCTTCTCAGTTATCAGTTCCGTTAGGGGATCAGGGGATAGAACAACGCTTTTCGATCGGAAATCAAGACGGGGGAAACAACGCGGTTATTAATAAACGCCCGAGGACGGACGTCAGAGCTTTAAGTAAATACGAAATTTCTTCACCTTCGCCTTTAACTCACTCTAGATTAAAATATTCCCCCAACCACACTAAGCTGCCAACTTCTATATATTCCCCCAATAAACCGAAAAAGTCCTCACTAGTAACTATTTGATCTTGATATCTTGTTGCATATTCCCGCAAGAAATCGTATAGCTGCTCATCTCCCAATTCGTTTTTCAGTGCAGCCATGAATTTCGCCCCTTGTAAATAAGTGGCATTGCGGTAACTCAAGTATTGATCGATATATTCTTGAAAATCATAAATGGAGCGATCGATCCGTCCATCTGGGTCATAATAGTTAACCCGAGTCCCCCACCACCAATCTACGGACTGCGGGTAGAGATGTTCATAATAAGCCAGTTCACTGAAAGTACAGAGTGCTTCATCCAACCAAGGTTCATATGCCTGATCGTTGGATATCTTCCCGTACCACCATTGATGGGCTGTTTCATGTGCCGCAATCGCTATCAGATAACTTTGCTCCGAGCCACCATAAGTATCGAAGAATCCTCGGCTCTGAAAATACATACCTTCATATTCCATGCCATGATTAAAATCTGCCTGGACCATGGATAAACTGGACTGCCCATAAGGGCCATATAACTCAGAATATAAAACTAGCGCTTCCACTGTGGCATCAAAAGCTGCCTGACCGGGAACTTGATAACCTGGAAAGATATATCCAAAAACCTTTGTCTCGGATACTTCTTCTTCCAAAACAACATATGATGGACTAATGGAGAATACAAAATTCCGGGCAGCTTCCAAGGAGTAATTCAAAGGGTCTCCTTCGTTCAAAGGAGCTGAGCTTGCAGCTGCAATTAATCCAGATGTGCCCAGCTTCAGGCTGATCTCAAAATCAGCCGCAGGATAAACCAGGTATTCCCCAAATAACCAGGGTTCATGAATGATCCAGCCCAGATCATCCTGATAGGGAGGGACCATAGGATACCAATCCACTAGGTTCGTCTGAAGGGTAGTGTACCCAAATGGAGAAGGCCCAAATCCTTCCCGGGCATTTTGCTGCGGAAGATCCAGTGTATATCTGATAAGGAGATCAAGAATTTCTCCAGGTTGCCAACCAGGGCTACCAATTTCAATGCTCAAAACTACACCAGAAGTTCCATAACCATTCACAGGCAAATCTCCCGCGGAAATTTCCTGAATAGAAAATACCCCTGGCCAGCTGTTTGGTGGGACAACTAGATCTATATTATCCAGTATGCTTGTCGAAGGATGCGGAATGAGAATTCTTTCTTCCACGTCTAATCTCTGATTTTGGTAATCCAAGACCACCACAAGAGAGTATTTAGTCCTCTCAAGTGGGTCAGCCGTCGGTTGGAGGGTTGCCTCCGGAGTTGGGGTTAGTGCAGATTGTGTAACTTCCTGGGCAGTCGGTTGAGGGAGTGGATTTGTAGGCGTTAGAGTAATGGTAGATAGTACCGCCGGGATTTCTGTCGGATTGCAACCTGTAGCAACCAAGATCAATCCGAGTATAACCAACCAGACAGGAGCCTTCTGGATAATTTTCATATTTTCAAGGTCTATGAGAAAGTTCTATTCATCCGTTTCGATATATTTAATAACAACCCCGGCCTCATGGATCAAATCCACCTCAGGAGGTAAATTGTGATCCTGGTTCACCCTCTGGACAAGCCAATCAACAGCCTCTTGAACCCTGGCAGGAAGCGTTTCTTTTTGCGCTAAAATTAGCAGCGATTGGATGGCATTCTCTTGTTTTTGTATTGTTCCCATTTTTACTAAATGTTCTTTAACAGCAGCACCTGCTGCTCTCCGAGCACAAACCCTTGCCCGACCTTCATTGCCTTCCAGGCGGGATTGTTTTGCTAGTAGTAATTCTTCTTTAATTTGCAGTTTTGGCGCTTCCATAATGAGGATTATACCGTAGAGATAAGGCCATCAGTTTCCCCCTTACAGGAACAGATCAACGATTTTTCATTGCTGATACAGCCAGGTTATCAACGCGCTCGTTTTCTATATGACCAGCATGTCCCCGCACCCAATGCCACGATACCTGATGATCGGTAATTGCCTGGTCCAGTTCCTTCCAAAGATCTGCATTGGCCAGCGGTTTGGTCTTGCCGGGTGATCCTCTCCGCCAACCTAGTTTTTTCCAGTTATGGATCCAATCGGTAATTCCCTTCTTTAGATATTCCGAGTCAGTGTAAATATTCACCTGGCAGGGTTCCTTAAGGGCTCGAAAGGCCATCACCGCAGCCGTGATCTCCATCCGGTTATTTGTGGTCTCCTTCGCTGATCCAGAAAGTTCTTTTTCGTGGTTTTCGAACTGGAGCAGCGCACCCCAACCCCCGGGTCCCGGGTTTCCTGAACAAGCCCCATCCGTGTAAATGGTCACATGCGGTTTATTAGCCATAACTTCCTCTAAAACTTATCATTACCTGGATCTTATTCTCGGTTATATTCCAACAATTCTTCGGCCATTTGATCCAGAGCAATCAGCTGCTCCTTGACTTCAAGGGTTCCATCAAGAAGGATTTCTTCAAATGCATCACCAACGGATAATTTTACAGCATTCCAAGACGGATCCAACGGCATGCCAATGCTATATTTTAACAAATTCAAACCCTGCGACCAATGGGGATTCTCAGCCCGGAAGTCCCGCAAAAAACGCAGGCTACTCTTTCGAGTCGGATAATATCTACTGTACTGAGTCCATTCCGCCTGGGTTTCCGGAGAGGTTAGGTATTTTAGAAACAACCAAGATGCAAGTTCTTCTTCCGGAGTAGTATGAAAGATCACGACCGATTGGATCTCTGATGAAACTGCTTTCTCACCTTCTGGCCCTAAAAATGGGAGCATTATCCAATCATCAGCTCTTCCGGTCTGGTTGGCTCCTGTACTGACATAATCCATCATTTGAGACGAGCCCACCATCATCATAGTCTTACGTTGGTTGAAATTTTCAATGGCCAGCTCATTCGACATGGGATCGGGATATGAATAAGAAGTCATCCCGCAGCCCTCCCGAAGCATTTTCTGCCAATCCTCCGCCACCTGCTGAACTTCGGGAGAGTTGAATAGGTACCCATCTCCATCCAAGCTCAGGAAATTTCCATTATAAGCATATATCGCTGAAGCGATATTGGTCGCTTCAGGTGATAACAGAATCCCTGTCGCCTGGGGCAGGGAACTCGGTGATAATTCACGATCCCCCGCAGCAGAGCAGGCCTGTTGCTCCAGATCACTCTCAGTGCTAGGTGAAGTGGAATACCCCAGCTCCTTCGCCCAGCTCTGATTGTAATAGATCACCTGAATGGTCTGGGTAAAAGGAAGGCCCGGACGGATCGATCCTTCAATAGTAAATCCGTCATAAAGGCCTGAGTAATAATCCTTCTGGTCTTTATCAGATAAGCCTACCGCCGGATCATCCAAGAATGGGCTCAAGTCCAACGTTAATCCATCTTGGTACCAGCTGGTTATTGCTGAAGCATCACTGAGCAGAAGATGGGGCACAAGCTCCGCTTCAAAGGCCATCTCCATTGAGTTGAGTGGGTCAAGAACCAAGCCCTGATCAACAGGATTAACTACAATACCCCATTCATTCTCTTGATTGAAACGATCCACAATCGCATTCATACCTGTGCCAGGCTGGTCCCAATCCCACACGTACCAGAAATCCAATTCCACGTTTTCAACTGAGGGCCAAGGCAAACCCATCGGTTCAGGAATAGGTGTCTGGCTGGGTTGTGCTGCAGCGCTGATCGCCGTTAGTGTTGCTGGGTGGATAGTTTGAACCAACACTGATGTCGACTGCAGGTCTGAATCATTATTTAATATTTGATCACAAGAACCTGTCAGCAGCGCGATGGTTATTATTATGAACAGCAATTGATAGATTCTCTGGTAGTGTTTCATTGTTTGAATACCATGGTAGTGGATAATTACCTTATTGTAACAAAAAGCAAGGTACAGAACTGTACCTTGCTTTTATATACTCATATATTCAAAAACTACTGCAGGAAGTTCCAGGGATTCACCTTTACTCCCGCATAAATCATTTCAAAATGCAGGTGGGCTCCTGAGGAATTTCCTGTGGTTCCCAATCCACCAATTCTCTGGCCCTGGTTAACACTTTGTCCACAACCAACGCTGACGGAGTTCAAGTGGGCATAGAGAGTTTGCCAACCGTTTCCGTGGTCAACTACTAACAGGTTTCCATATCCGTAGTTGCTCCATCCGGCGTATACAATCACCCCGTTGTCCGCGGCCCAAACCGGATTCTCAATACTTCCTGCAATATCAATGGCAGAGTGATTTGCGCCTGGATTGTAATCGTAGCCTGAAACCCAGCGTTCAGTAGTAGGCCATAGGAACACGCCCACTCCCACAGATCCAGTATAAATTGTGCCACAATGACCAGGTCCGTAGGTAGCTGCAATAGCAGGGTTGTTCCTGGTAATTGCCGGTGGGCCATAATCCACTAATTCTCTTTCTCCGCCTGGGACGATCAACATCTGTCCGATATCAAAGGAAGGATTATCCAGATCAAAATCGTAGATATCAATCTTGTTGCCAGGGTATTGAATAATTTCCAGCGGTTCCACCCCATAATAATCAGACACCTTGAGCAGGCTTTCCCCATCCCGCCATTCATGGTAAGTACCATTTGTCGGGAGGATATTTAACTCTTGTCCGGGTTGGAGAGTGTGCGGATTATCAGCTAAAGTGTCAAAATTTCCCCACAAGACCGTTTCAGGTTTTAAGCCAAATGTCTCTGCGATGGCAAATAAGGAATCACCTTGTTTTACCTCATATATCAGCACATCCACTCTGGACCTGGTCGGGATAGTGGTATGAATAACAACCGCCCGATGGATTCCCCTGGTCAGGGAAGTTTGATCCTGGACAAAACTGGGCATCTCCAGGATGCTCTGGATTGTGGCGGATTCTTCCTCCGAGGGCTGGTCCTCAAATACTTGAAGCGTTTGCTGAATATCCTGAGATTGGGGATAAAAAGCTCTAATTACAACTATAACAACGATAACCAACAAAACAACACCCCCGATCGTCAGTATCCGACGACCATTTTCTCCTGCCACTAGATCTCGTATCAGATCACGAAAAGGAGAAAATATCCCGTATGCCTGTTCATCTTTTTTGTCTTCCAGTTGATCATCCTGGTGTTCATTTTCCATTTGGAGAGCCTCCGCGACAACTATATCACCTGCCACAATTCACGTCAAGAAACGGTCTGCGGGATTAATAAATCCTTAATTTTATTGATATTTAGGCTATTTGAGGACTTTTTCGAATCATTTCAGATAGGATGGCTTGTCCGTTCTATCCCTCTATGGCACAATTAGTAAAGATTTTTCAAAAGGTGGTTTATGTCTCGTTGGACCTTGTTTATCCTAATTTTGCTCCTTGGGCTAGGGCTGGGGCTGGTATATGGTTGGGTGGTCAATCCAGTCAGTTATCAAGACACAACCCTGGACAGCTTAAGAGAAGATTATCAAACTGATTACACCTTGATGGTTGCTGAAGTCTATCACCAGGAAGGAGATTTGGATTGGGCTCTGAACCGATTAACATTACTCGAGGACAAATCTCCCATAGTCAGTGTTGAAAATGCACTTAAGTTCGCCTCACAAGCAGAATACACCCTTCCGGACATGTTCCTGCTGCGGGATCTTCATAACGCATTAAAGGAGCTTGATTAATCCAATGGAACAGAATAGGGGTAATTGGTATCTACTTACAGGATTGATCCTCGGTCTGGCTCTGGGGATGATATACGCTTGGGTTATTTCTCCTGTCACAGAAGTGGATACCCATCCCAATTTACTCCGGGATGATTACAAAGATATTTACCGATCATTGATCTCCCGCGCTTACCAGGCAAACAGCAATTTACCTCGTGCAGAAGCACGCCTGGAACTAATCGGAGACAATGATCCTGCCCTGGCTTTAGCGGCCCAAGCCCAGCGATACCTGGCTGAAAATGGAGATACTGAGATGGCAAAAGTGCTTGCCAATCTTTCAGCCTCGTTGCAGATTGCAGCTGGACCGGCAGTAACTCCTATCCCGCCTACTGTTATAGCAATACCAGAGGAAGAGACTTCCAGCACATCCAATAATGGCAGCAGTTCTGAAAATGATAGTCAGGATTCTGCCAGTTCAACCCGGGAACCTACTAGCGAAGCACCCACCTCGCCAACGCCATCACCTACTTCATCCCCTCCATTTATCCTGCAGGATTCATCTCCAATTTGCGATCCCACCCTGGGGGAGACGTTAATCCAAATCATCGCTACAGATGGCTCTGGAGGAGGAGTACCTGGAATTACGATGGAAATTTCATTGGGGACAGATCCAACAGAGATATTTTATACTGGATTAAAGCCGGAATTGGGATTGGGGTACGCAGACTATCTGGCAGAACCGGGATTGACCTATCAACTTGAAGTTCCTGACAGCGGTTTGATCATCACCGATATTGAAGTACCTACCTGCCTAACTGATTCAGACGATTCCTACTGGGGCAGCTGGGAAATCTATATCACCCACCCTAACTGATCTTATCTTCCATGGTGCGAATACCGATCCAGAAATGGTCCGGGAGGACTTTGTCGTTTTTTAGCACCAGGACCTTTCCGATTTTGAGCGGATTAACCCCAGCAATTTTCTTCGATCCATTTTTCTTTCCGTTTTGCCCTTTAACCATCTTTGGATGTACATAACATACATCAGGATTCTTGCCATATTTCTTTTGATAATAGCGGGCAGCTTTCTCAACCTTGCTGGGTATGCTGGACTTTTTATCATTATCAAACCACAACATGCCAATATCCATTAAATTCTCCCTATCCCTTGTCAAACAGAACATTTGTTCTATAATCATTATAGCTGTTATTTCTTATTTTGCAAGAGCGGTGCCAAACTAATCTGATTTTTAAATTTACGGAAACCCTACTATAAAATGAAGGCGTTATAATTTCCTTATGGCTAAATCTTATACACAATACATTTGTCAGGACTGTGGCTATTCCAATCCCCGCTACCTGGGACGATGCCCTAACTGCGGCAACTGGGACACCATGGCGGAAGAACGAATAGAAAAAAGCAGCCCGTCATCATCCGCGTCCCCTGCTCGTTTTAATGCAACATCCGTGCCGCGGCCGATCCAAGATATCCATTCTGATGAAGAAAAAAGAATGCAGCTTAAACACCAGGAGTTTTCCCGTGTGCTGGGCGGGGGCCTGGTTCCTGGCTCTATCAATTTGATCGGCGGTGATCCCGGGATTGGCAAATCAACCTTATTGCTGCAAATTGCCCTGGAGATTGCTGAAAACGAAACAGTTTTGTATGTTTCTGGCGAAGAATCCGAAAGACAAATCAAAATGCGGGCTGATCGTTTGCAGCGCGACCAGGACAGCAAGGTACCTAATCTTCCCTCCAAACTATTGCTGGTAACAGAAACCAATCTGGATGCAATACTCGACCACTCCACAGAGATCAAGCCCAAACTACTGATCGTTGATTCGATTCAGACCAGCTACTTACCCCAACTAGAATCTTCTGCCGGATCTGTTTCTCAGGTCCGGGAATGCGCGTCTCATCTCCGGGAATACGCCAAACGCACGGGGACCAGTATTTTTCTGATCGGTCATGTCACTAAAGAAGGTAATATCGCAGGACCTCGAGTCCTGGAACACATTGTGGATACAGTTTTGTACCTGGAAGGTGATCGCTACCAAGCTTACCGGCTGCTTCGCTCAGTGAAGAACCGTTTCGGTGCAACTTCAGAAGTGGGAGTCTTTGAAATGCAGGAGCGGGGCATGATCGAGATCACCAACCCTTCGGAGGCCTTCCTGGCCGAGCGCATGATCAATGCTCCAGGATCTGCGATCGCAGTCACTATGGAAGGTACACGACCCATCCTGGTAGAAATCCAGGGATTAACCAATCCCACCACATTTGGCAATCCCCGGCGGACGCCGAACGGGATCGAGTTCAACCGCCTACTTCTTATCACAGCCGTATTGACCCGCCGCGCAGGAATCAAACTCACAGATCAGGATGTTTTTGTCAATGTAGTTGGAGGTCTGAGGATCAGTGAACCGGCCGCCGACCTGGCAGTTGCCGCTGCCATCGCCAGCTCGATCAAAGACGTACCTGTCAAAGCAGATACTATCCTGATCGGCGAAATCGGCCTATCTGGTGAGCTGCGCATGGCCAGTCGAATGAGCGACCGATTGACCGAGGCAGCCAAACTTGGTTTTAAGTCCGCTATCATCCCAAAACGGCTGCGCAGCGGAGGATATGATTTTCCAAAAGATATCAAGATAATCGAAGTACGCTCTTTAAGCCTGGCTTTAAAAGAAGCCCTGGTCAAAAAATAAGATGTCTGGAAACCAACCCGCTTTCCTAGTTAACGATCTGGAAATCAACGGAAACCTAATTCTAGCCCCGATGGACGGCTATACTGATTGGCCATTTCGTTCCATTTGCCGTGAACTCGGATCAGCTATCAGCTATACAGAGTTTGTAAAAGCAGAAGATGTGCTCCAGCGGCCTCATTACATCAAAGAAAAGATCCATTTCACAGAATCTGAGCGTCCGGTGTTCATCCAGATCTATGGAAACCAGGCAGACACAATCTTGGAGGCAGCCCTGATCCTGCAGGAGACCGGACCTGATGCGATCGATATCAACATGGGATGTCCCAACCGGTCCATCGCCGGACGGGGCGCTGGTGCCGGGTTAATGCGTACCCCGCTCAAAGCTGCCCGGATTATCAAAACATTAAAGAACTCTCTAGCTGTGCCGGTCACTGCCAAGATCCGGCTGGGCTGGAAAGACTGCCAGAACGGGATGCTTCTTTCCCAGATCATCGAATCTTTTGGAGGATCCCTGGTAGCCGTACATGCTCGATCCAAAGAACAAGGCCACGAAGGCCAGCCAGACCTCGACACTCTGGCCGATATCAAAGACCGATTACAGATTCCAGTACTAGGTAACGGTGGCATCCGCAAGTCAGCAGATATCCAAACCATGATCACCGCCACAGGTTGCGATGGTGTAATGATCGGCCGGGGAGCTGTACTCAATCCCTGGATCTTTTCCGGGCGCGATCGCGAGGAGATCAACTCAACCGAGGTCATAAATCTACTGTTGGACCATTTGGATCGATCACTATCTTTTTACGGATCCGGTAAGGGGCTGGTTCTCTTCCGGAAATTTGCAGCAGGGTATTTAGAGCCCTATGGCCTTGAGAGAGAGCAAAGAAGAGAATTGCTGATGGAAACCGACGGGAGGAAATTCAAACAGCAGGTGGGGGAAATTTTTAAGAAATTTGAATGAAATCAAACCAGATCTCAGAGTGAAGGACCGAAGCCGAAGAGCATCTCGACTACCTCCTCGATTTCACTCGGAGTCCGCTCGATGATTTGAACTAAGCCTGGGGGAAATAATGGCTTTTTATGTTTGTATTCTAAAGTGTTCAAATGGGAAATTTTACACAGGGAATACCTCAAATCTTAATTTAAGAATTTCGCAGCATATAACCGGGTCCGATCCAAAGTCATATACATATAAACTCCGGCCGATAAAACTTGTTTGGGCTCAAGAATTTCCAACAAGATATGATGCATTGAGCGCTGAAAAACAAATTAAAGGTTGGTCACACTCCAAGAAACTTGCACTAACAGAAAACGATTTTAAGAAAATCCATCTAATTGTAAAAGAAGAAAGAATGCATCGGGAGAAGAATGAATGATTAGTAATATTCCAGATCTCAGAGCGGAGGTCCGAAGCTCGGGCGAAGGACCAAAGTCGAAGAGCATCTCGACTACCTCCTCGATTTCACTCGGAGTCCGCTCGATGATTTGGATCCTTTTTAAACTCCAGCCATGCTGAAGGCCTGGCGGATTCTTCTCCATCAACTCGCTTCACCAGTTGTAATTTTTCCCCCAGTTTAGTTAAGCTGGCTTCGGATGCCCCATGTTCAGAATCGGAATTTTCACTTAGATGGACATATATAAGCAGGCTCCCATTGGGAGCAAGGTGAGACGATACTGCTTTGATATAACGATCGACATCAACCCCAGAGAAGCTGTGAAAACAACCGATATCAAGGATCAGATCGTAGAAATCCCGGTAGGAATCAGGCGACAAAACATCTCCAATTCGAAATTTCACTTTATCCCCCAGCCCCTTCCGGACAGCTTTACGCCTAGCAGCACTCACAGCTCGGGAAACATAATCAACCCCTTCAACCTGCCAGCCGTATTCAGCGATAGTGATCACGTTGGTCCCGGTGCCGCAGCCCAAATCCAGAGCTCTGCCTGGCAAATTACCTTCCAGGAATTGATAAACTTCAGGAGGGGTGATACCCATATCCCAGGGAGGAATTCCAAACCAATAAGTCAAAGCGAAAAAGATCTTTCTAGCCATTAGGTTTATCTCTAATCAATATCACTGTCGAGGTATTCTGCCAGTTCTAATAAAGCTTGTTCTCGGGAACGGAAATGGATCGCGTGTATCCCCACTTCCCGGGCTGCATCGACATTTTCTATGAAATCATCCACGAAGATCATTTCTGAAGGATCTTGCTGGAGTTCGCTGATCACATGCTGATAGATTCTTGGGTCGGGCTTGGCCAACTTTACCTCGGCTGAGATGAAAATATGATCGAAGATACCATCGATCTTCCACAAATTCACCAGCAAAGGCCTCAGATCGTCCCAGGCATTGCTCAACAGCGCCGTGGTATATTCCCCACGCAGCTCCTGGATGAACTCAACCAGTTTCTTATCCAACCGGTCGCCTTCCCAGAACTCATCGCCAAAGGATTTAAACGAATCCAATGGAAGACCCAGGGTCTTCAACACGGCCTCCTTATGCTGTCCCGCGCTGATCTTGCCCTCTCCGGCCTCTTTCGAAGTTGGAGAGCCATAGACCAAGCTATCCATCTCCTCGTATGTCATACCAAATTTTTCAGCCAGAAGTTGGCGGGGTATCCGGTCTTCTGTGCGAACCAGCACCCCGCCCAGATCAAAAATGACTGTTTTAATCATCGATCTCCTTTGTTAATTCCTATTCCTATCATGAGTCCAGGGCATTAACACTTACATCTTTACCGGGACGCAGAACTTTCTCATACAGGTCATACTGACGCAGGACAAACATACCCACTTTTTTGTACAGATCGGTCGCTCCAGTAAGGGATTCAGCATCAACGCCAAGATCCACTTTCTTCTTGCCGCGTTTGTAATACTCGCCAAAAGCCTCCAGTAAAAGGGCCTGGGCGATGCCCTGACGCCGCCAGGGACGTTTTACGCCCAGACTGGAGACAAAACCCGTCTCCTTCTCTTCTGCTCCGTACCGGCGGCAGAGGCAGATGGCCACAATTTCGTCATCGTCATCTACTGCCAGGTACCATAGCGATGGATCGTATGAATCATCGCCCGTCATATGGTGCATAAACTTCTTAAAGCCCTCATCTGGATCCTCTTTGATAAATCCAAAATGATCCTGGAAGACTTCCTCATCCACTTGATAGATAGCCCTGGCATCCTGATCGGGATTGTAAAGGCGCATAGATATACCCTCTGGCCAAACAGGTGCATCAGGCTCACCCTCCATTTCAATTCGCATCCTAAAGGAGTGCCTGATCTGCTCAAGCCCTGCAGATTTTAGCGTTTTCGCAACGGATTCAATTACCTGGTTATTATGAGCCCGGATTGCCACGCGAAGGTCCGGATCAACCCGGTCAATAACTTGTAAGGCCCGTTCTCCTGCCCAACCCATCAAGTATTCTTCAATACCCCGATTCTCTTGATCGGGGTCCACAGCAATCCACACGTAAGGATGCACCGGGGGATCGGAGTGTTCCCAGACTTCCACGAGACCGACAAGTTTATCATGTTGATTCTCCACCAGATGAACACTCTTATTGACGTCAAATCCCGGCATCTTATACTCATTTCTCAACCGTTCCAGAGAAAACCCCGGCACGCCAATGTAATGAAGTGATTTTTTCTCTTCTAGGTGGTGGATCTCAGGCAAATCATCCATCACAGCCTGGCGAGAAGTGTAGTTTATTGGTAATTTATTTTTCATCTTTTCTTTCCTTATTCTATCCCGTTTCTAATTCTAGATTCTCAGCAGCTGGTTTCCAATCCTTATCATGGCTCTTGCGAAGCCACAGGAATCCCAGGGAGGCGATCATTCCCAAAATGGCGCTTCCATACCAGACCCAGTTTGGATCTCCGTTATCCATGATCAATCCGGCCAGCAGCGGTCCAATCATCCAGGGAATCATCCAGGAAAAACCCATTACTCCAGAGTAACGTCCACGCATATCTTCCGGCGCAGCATTGCCAACGTAAGCTTGGGCAACTGGAATGATGACCATTTCTCCGACGGTAATGATCACCATGGCCAACATGAACATCAAATAGACATCCACAAAACCATACATACCAAAGCCGATCACATACAGCAGCGATCCCAGCGCCAAAATTAACATCGGTGGGCGTTTTGAGATCCTGCGGGTGATCATGAACTGGAATAGGACCACCATCCCTGCATTCAGGGTCATCAGCCAGCCATAGCCAGACGCAGGAACACCATGCACATCCCTTAAGAAAACTGACAGGGTGCTGTACATTTGGGAGTAAACTAATGTAGCAATGGTCGAAATAACCACAAACAACATGAATTTCCTATCCTTTAATACATCACCATAGCCGATAAAGGTATCTTTAAATCCCTTCTTAACTTTTGATTCCTTCTCTTCAGGCATGCTCTCCTCAACCACTAGATAAACGATCAAGGCTGTGATCAAGCTGGTGACCGTATCCGCGATAAACAGGATCAGGAATGACCTTGACGCAAGAAAACCGCCTATTGCAGGACCGATCGCAACCGAAAGATTCATTGCCACTCGCATCACGCCAAATCCTTCAGATCTTTTCTTTTCCGGAAGGATATCGATCAACATCGCCTCGTGGGCTGGACCCGCTGCAGTCGCAAATAACCCGGATACCGCTCCCATGACATAAAACCATTCCAGCTGGTTAACCAAACCCATTCCCAGGCTAGTCAGTGCGCTGATGATCAAACCCATTATGATCATGGTCTTTCGGCCGAGGAAATCAGTTAACGCCCCGCCGATCATATTTCCGATCATGTCCGTAACAGAGAACAGGGCAAATAACAATCCCACTTCTGTCATGCCCACCTGGAATTTACTAGTGATGTACAGCGCGAAGAAGGGGAAGATCAAGGCGCCGCCTACATGGTCGATAAAATTTGAACCAACAATAACCCAAAACTGCTTGGGGTATTCCCGGTAGATCGAATTTACTCGCTTCATTGAATTACTGAACAACATTTTTATTCCTTGTGCTTATTGATGACTTGTTGCCCGTATAAAAAACAGGCCGCGGGAGTTACCCGAGACCTGATCCTATTAAGAAAAAAAGCCCCGGGGATTTAGGATCCCGGAGCTTAAGTAATGTCATATTTCATTAGACAAGCTCAAGCAATAGGAAACCTCCCAGATAATTCTGCGTATCCGCAGGAAGAAAAGATTTTTACATTGAGCTTGTTCATAAATTCCTCGGTAGTATTTTTTGACCGGTCGTTAGTGTAACATCAGCCAATTATCAGGTCAAGAGCCAGTTTTATAAGTTATCATTAATCGGTTTAATATTAGAAATATATGATAACTGTCAGGTGGAGAAGTGCCCCTCTATCGGTCGTGGTATGATACATTTTTATCAAGAATAATCTTCACAAAGGCAGAGTGATTATGGCTACAATTAAAAACCGTCAGGAAGCGACTTCCTGGCAAAAGAAATACGATGCCGACGCACCCAAGGTTGGTAATCCAGCCCCGGATTTTGAGCTGAGAGATATCAATGGTGAAAATCCCATTCTATTAAGCAGCTTTCAGGGAGCAAAGCCTGTTGTCCTGATTTTTGGAAGTTTTACCTGACCGCCCTATGTTAACGGGACCGTGAGTCTCAATGACATCTACCAGTCCTATCGGGAGCAAATCCAATTTATTAAAGTTTACATCCGGGAAGCCCATCCAGTAGATGGCTGGTGGTTCGGCAAAGGTTTTATGAACATTTTATTGCGGCTCTCTGGATCAAAGGTTTCTTGGGAAATCTACGACCCCACAACCATTGAGGAACGACGCAATGCCGCGGGAGATTGCGCAGAATCCCTCCAGTACGGTGTAAAGACCTACGTGGACGAGATGAATGACCAGGTGAACAATAATTATGCTGCCTGGCCAACCCGTTTATATCTAATCGATAAAAAGGGGCTTATAGTCTACGCCGGAGGATTAGGACCCTTTGGCTTTAAACCAGGGGAATTAAAACGGGCTATTCAGAAACATCTCCAAGAGGACAATATATCTTGAGCGATTTTGTCATGAACAAAGACCAGGAGCCTTTAGAGCGCCGGAGCGATGAACTCCGGGAAGATCTCGTTCAAAGGGATGTGAACCAACTGGCTGAACTGACGGGGACCACCCTGCGAAGAGAGGATGGAGAAAGCTTGTTTGAGTTTCTTTATTGGGGAAAACCTGTTCTGTTATCCAGCCGGGATTTTCTAGCCAGGGACCCAGAATCCCAACACCCCCTTCCCCCCATTCACCAAGCTATGATCATGTATTACTTTCATTCATCTAAAGGATCTCCTGCCACAGGAAATTGGATATCTTTTTCGGAATTGGCGGACGGGCAATTTTATAATTCCGCATTTCAGGGATATACTGCCAAGAAAATGACTCGATATTTCCAAACGGATTATGATAATTTTGAGGCCAGGAACGAGGCTCAGGGTGGAGTTAAAGTCGATTTTGGAGATGGGGCATTCCGCTACCATATCCTCCCCCAGATCGCAATCCTGATCGTGTATTGGAAAGGAGACGAAGAATTTCCTCCTTCCTACAAGATCCTTTTTGAAGATATCGCGGATTACCATTTGCCAACCGACGGCTGCGCCATCCTGGGCAGTATGCTAGTTGGAAAATTGATCGCAGAATAATATTTAGCCGTATCCCACAGATAGAGCAAGGAGAAGGTCATGAAATTAGCAATCAGTGGAAAAGGGGGAGTTGGAAAATCCACTCTGTCAGCCTTATTGGCCCAATTTTATGCTGATCAGGGTAAAGATGTACTGGCTGTTGACGCAGACCCCTCGCCCTGTCTGGCAGGCGCATTAGGTCTGCCAGAAGACTTGCAGGAGAAACTAAGCCCCATTGCCGAGATGGATCAGCTGATCGAAGAACGCACTGGCGCCAAACCAGGGACCGTTGGTGGATTTTTTACACTCAATCCCCGTGTTGACGATATTCCGGAACGTTTCAGCGTTACACATCGAGGTGTACGGTTGTTGGAAATGGGCAGTGTTGACCTGGGCGGATCAGGCTGTATTTGTCCAGAAAGCGCCATGTTAAAAACCCTATTCACACATTTATTGTTCCGCGAAGATGATATATTGATCATTGATATGTATGCGGGTGTAGAGCATCTGGGACGGGCCACTGTTGATTTTGTAGATGCCATGATCGTTGTAGTAGAACCTACTCAACGCAGCCTGGGCACCGCAGCCCAGATCAAGGACCTGGCCAAGGATATCGGTCTAAACCGACTCTGGCTGGTAGGGAACAAAGTCCGAACTGAAGAAGAAAAAGATTTCCTGGAGAAGAATTCCCCCGGCATTCCCATGTTAGGCACCTTACCAATGGACCTGGGTGTGTTGGATGCGGATAGACTGGGCAAACCTGTTTATGATCATGTGCCTGCGTTATTCAAGGCATCTGAAGAGATCGCCCAAACTTTACTGGAACCGTATCCCGAGGAATATTTATAGGAGTAAACCAAATATGACCACTACCATTGCCCTGGCAGGAAAAGGCGGCACAGGAAAAACCACCATTTCTGCTATGATCGTCAAATACTTGATCAATAAAGGAAAACAACCCGTTTTGGCTATTGATGCGGACCCCAGCGCTAACCTGAACATGGTCCTGGGTGTGGATCTAGACTGCACTGTTGGCGGTATCCGGGAGGACATGTTAAAACAGGTCCAGGGTGCCCAGAATGTCACAGGGGCTGCCCGGGGCAGTATTGCCGGTGGTATGTCTAAACACGATTATCTGGATTATGAAATCCACAGCTCCTTGATCGAGAGCGAGAAATTTGACCTTATCGCCATGGGCCGCTCAGAAGGACCTGGCTGTTACTGTGCCGTAAACCACAACTTGAGGGATATTCTGGACAAGCTCAGTCATAACTATCCTTATGTAGTAATGGATAACGAAGCCGGCATGGAGCATCTCAGCCGCAGGACCACCCAGGATGTGGATCATTTATTCATTATTAGCGGACCCACGCAGCGCGGCCTTTCTGCTGCAGACAACATTGTGGAGTTAAAGGAAGAACTCCAGATAAATGTAAAAAATTCCTACTTCATTCTCAATCGCGCCCCGGGGAAGATCCCTGCACCGATCCAGGAACGAATCGATAAAATCGATGTCCCATTCCTGGGACCTGTGCCGATGGATCAGAATGTGATGGAATATGATTTCAGCGGGAAACCGCTGATTGAACTGGGAGATGATTCCCCTGTTTATATGGCAGTTGCCGCCATGATGGATAAGACGCTGGGATTATAAAGAATAGGGACTGAGTCCTTCAAAAGGACTCAGTCCCTTAATTATATTAATGGTGTCTGAGTCTAGCCTATTTCTTTTTCGGTGTTTTCACTCGGCCTTTTATCAGCCCCCAATAGATCATGGCCCCGGATAATCCTACCAATAATGCGCCCAACGCGCCCGGGTTGAGGTATCTGACCATTAACCCGATGAATACCAAGAAAACACTATATACAATGCTTTGCAACTGCCAGCTCTTTTCTGGCTGATTGATGACATGTAGAGTAAACCAACCCACAGTGACACCAAATAAAACCAGACCTAAGATTTGAACAAATAAGCCTATGATCTCAATGGTTTGGTAGAAATAATCCATATCTATTTTCTCCTTTAGAAACAGATCTTGTCTCAGCTAATCAGCGGCTTCCACCGTTACTTCCGGGAAAAATTGGTGGATAGTGCCCTGGACCCACCCGTTTAATGTGGATGTTGATAATGGACAGCCAAGGCAGGCACCGCCCAGCTTTACTTTTACAACATCATCTTTAAAAGAAATCAATTCTGCTGAACCGCCGTGATACTGTTCAATATAAGCGCTGATACTTTTGATCAAGTTCTGCATTTGTTCTGTTCGTAAATTTTTCTCAACTTCTTTCATCTTAACAACCCTCCGGGTTATTTATCATTCAATCCCCGATGGAGCAGCGCCAAAACTTGCTCGTGAGTGCCCCGTAATCTCTTGGCTATCACTCCCGCCAGGCGATTCAATATTAGTATACCCGTTTCAGGATGTTCCTGACAGAGATTTTTTAAATCCTCTCCTTCTAAACGGATAAACAACCCACGCGCTGAACAAATTGCTGAAGAAGTATATCTGTGGGAACCCAGGGCAGAAGACCATCCAAATACATCACCCTGCTCCACCTCTGAGACCGTTAATTCCGGGCCATCTTCGGGTTTAAAACGAATTGACACCTTTCCGTCCAGCACAAAATACAGATAATCCGCCGAATCACCCTGTTTAAAGACAACCTGGTCGGTTTCAAACCTGACATCCTCGATGACCGGCTTTAAGACATCGAGCTGATCTTCTGAAAAATCCTCGATTAATGCAAAACGGGCTAATAATTCACTATCCATAAAACCGCTCCACCAGCTGGGAATAATCCCAGATTACCCCCTAAAAATGGGATCTGTACCAATAGTTACCCTAATATACTCAATTCAAGGAACCTTTTTTAGTGGCGAAGCTCATAAGAATAGGGGGAAGTTTCACACTGCGTCCTTCGGGCAGTAAACAGTAAGTGGTAAGTAGTAAGGTGTAAATGGGTTGTCGAAAAGTACTTGAGGGAGGAGTAATCAGTAAACAGTGTTCGTTATTCAGATTTAACACAGCTGTATTCCTGATCTTGAGCGGAGTGAAAGGGAAGGATCCAAAAGGCGACCACCTTAATGAGTGCAGATTGCGAGCTGAGAAAAATGATACAAATCTGTGAGCGGAAGCCCTGAGCAAAATCGAAGGGCTGAAGTCGAAGAGCATCTCGACTGCACTCAATCCTTCGGTTTTCGCTCCGCTCGATGATTTGCGTATTACCTTCTCAGTGAAACTTTATCCTTAACAAGCAAAAACGCCGGGGCATCATCCCAGCGCTTTGATTATCAGTGAAAAAACGGATTTTTACCCTTCCAATATCATTCCCGCAGCGCGGCGGCCGATCTCAACCGCAAAGTTGGTCCCCCGATCCCAGGGGTAAACCTGGCTCATACTGGCAAAATATAATCCCTGGATAGGCGTTTGTATGGGTGGAATTCGCTCGGAATGGTTCAGTTCCGGCACTGGTTGGGCATAATTAGTGCGGTAGAGCCAGGATTTCTTAACCCAGCTTGGATCAAAATCTGGATTGATCCTCTTTAATGGGGGCAAAAACTCTTCCAGGATCTGTTCTTTGCTCATCTCAAAATAGGGGTGATCCGCATCCCGATAGTCTCCGCAGTAAACGATATGGTCGCCGCCGAAATTATCCGGGGAGAGATAATTAGTATGCTCCACCACAGCCAGGAAGGGATAATCCTGTTCCTTGGGAATGTTGTGCCAATAATAACCTTGAGTAGAAAGCTGATTGGAGATCGATAACGTAAGCACGATCGCTCCCATGCTCTTGAGGTCATTTAAACCATCTTGGTAGCTACCAGGCAGAGCTGGCACCATCCTGGACAACAGTCCGGGAGAGGTAGT
>Ga0209013_10001913_pt1 | contig 19186 bp, 15 predicted proteins | sample Cruoilmetagenom2_FD_187291 | JGI IMG/M metagenome (GOLD analysis project Ga0209013, IMG submission 187291) | Oil polluted marine microbial communities from Coal Oil Point, Santa Barbara, California, USA - Sample 2 (SPAdes) (version 2) | ecosystem: Environmental > Aquatic > Marine > Oil seeps ...
GGGTTTGATTTTAAATAAAAAAATCCGCACTTTCGTACGGATTTTTGAATGATGTGGGCAATGAGGGATTCGAACCCCCGACCCCCTCGGTGTAAACGAGGTGCTCTGAACCAACTGAGCTAATTGCCCTAAAGCGGATGCAAATATAATTGAGTTTTTTATTCTGACAAACATTTTTTTATAAAAACATTTCTTTTTATAAAAAAAATCTCCACTCATTCTAAACAAGTGGAGATTCTATGTATTGGTTTATAGTTATTATTTTGATAATGAGGGTACATTAACATAAATTGCATTTGAACGACTTTCAACTCCTTCGTTATAAATATCTATAAACTCTTTTCTTTTATCTTCATTTGGAACAAATTTTTGAAGTAATTCTTTATTTTTCTTCATAAATTTATCAATGTCTTCCGTTGAATCTAAAGTAAATACTTCAACAAAATCTCTGCTATCTGAACCCCACAAATGTCTTTGAGCAGAGTATCCCTTAATCAAAGAATTTTTACGAAAAATATTATCAACATATTTTTTATAATACTCATAAGATTCTTTTTCCGCACCACTATCATCAGCTAGAGTGCTTGTTTGCACAAAATAAACAAATGATTTTTTTTGTGATTTTTTTGCCGAACTACTTACATCGTAACCAAAACTTGTAGAGGTATAAATTTCATCTGAATGATAATTGGTATAAAAGCTATTTTGCTTTTCAAAAAATTGCTTTCTCATATTTTCGTCTGGCCAAGCTTTGTTAACCAAATCATCTCTAATATCATTTATCTTTTCAATATCATCCCAAGAATTAAACACATTTACAACTTTAATATCGCTAAAGTCATTTGATATATTACTAATTAATACATCATGGGAAACTAAAAGATCTATTTTACTAGTTACTTTGTCAAAATACTCTTGCTCAACAGCTTTCCATTCTTTAATATCAGCACCACCTACACCATGTAAAGTTGTTACCGTAATATATACTGGTTTAAATTCTGTTGAATCACTGTTGGTTTTTTCTTGAGATATGGCACTAGTTGTCATTAAAAAGCTTGCAAAGATTACAATCAAGAAGGTTAGTTTAATTTTCATAAAAAAAAATTTAATGTTATAAATGATAATTTTTGATTAGAACAAAGTTAAAAAAAAATTATTCAATCTAGATTTTATATGAAATTATATTCTACAATGGTAATTCTGCTATAACGAAAGTACTGCCTCCAATAAAAATAAAATCATCTTTTGTAGCATTCTTTAGTGCAGCTTGGTATGCTTCAGAAACCGATAAATAAACCTCTCCTTTTAACTGAAACTTCATTGCATTTTGTTGTAACTTTTCTGCTTCTAGGCCTCGTGGGATATCTGGTTTACAAAAATAATAAATCGCATTTTTAGGAAATAATGATAATATTTTATCTAAATTTTTATCATTAACAACACCTAAAACTATATGTAGGTTTTGAAATTTTTCATTTTCTATTTGGTTCATTACTATTTTTAATCCTTCTTCATTATGCGCTGTATCACATACTACTTTAGGTTCAAAGTTTAAAATTTGCCAACGCCCTTTTAACCCAGTATTTTTCACAACATTTTGCAATCCAATACGAATTTCTTTATCAAATATATTAAATTCATTTTTATCCAATAAATGCAAGGTTTGCACTGCTGTTTTTACATTTTTATTTTGATAATTACCTAATAAATCTGTTGCGTAGTCATCATCGTCTATCAAATCTTCTGCAAAAAATAAGGAGGTATTATTTTTAGTTGCTATATCTTGAAAAACTTGGATAATTTCTATTTGCTTTTCACCAATCACAACAGGTATACCAGGTTTTATAATCCCTGCTTTCTCGTATGCTATTTCTGATAATTTATCACCCAAAAATTGAGTGTGATCAAATCCTATATTAGTAATAACCGACACCGAAGGTGTAACAATATTTGTTGAATCTAACCTTCCTCCTAATCCCACCTCAATTACGGCAATATCTACTTGCTGTTTTGCAAAATAATCAAATGCCATACCAACAGTCATTTCAAAAAAAGACAGACCTTGATCTTCTAGAAATGCTTTATTATTTGTAACAAATTCAATAACATCTTTTTCTGGAATAGGTGTTCCATTAATTCTAATTCGCTCTCTAAAATCTTTTAAATGCGGTGAAGTATAAAGTCCTACTTTATTACCAGCTTCTTGCAGGACAGAGGCAATCATATGACTGGTTGATCCTTTTCCGTTTGTTCCAGCTACATGAATCGATTTAAATTTTTTCTCTGGAAATCCTAAATGTTCTGATAAGGCAATACTATTGGTTAGGTCTTTTTTAAAAGCCGTTGTTCCTTGTCTTTGATACATTGGAAGTTTGGCAAACATCCAATTTACTGTTTCTTGGTAGTTCAAAATTACTCGGATAAAGAAAAGTTGTAAATTATAACTCCTATCTGCTTCGAAGGAGCATTGTTGTCAACATTAAATTTAGTTCTTAATGCAGCTTCCTTCGCTTTAGTTAATAAACAAGGCGCCGAATTGGTTGTGCCTTTAACTCCTGGCTGAGCACTAATCACTTTACCAGAATTATCAACAGAGATACCCACAAAAACCCTTCCTTCTTCATTACAATCATATGTTGGTTTTGGTTTAGTTAACGCCTTACGATTACCTAATCGATAATTTCCTCCGCTTCCACCTCCACCGTTTCCGTAATATCCAGAAGCATTTGGGTCGCCAGTAATTTTACCTTTATCACCTGCTTTAGTATCATCACCTTCTCCTCCAGAAGCCTTACCATTTCCATCGCTAAAACCACCCATTAATGCGTCTAAGTTCTTTCTTTTTGCAGCCTTTTCTCTTTTATCTTTTTCTATCCTTTTTTGCTCAGCCACTTTTTTTCTTTCAATCTCCGCTTTTCTCTCTTCTTCTTTTCTTTTTTCTTTTGCTATTCGATCGGCCTCACTTTTCCTTTTAGCTTCTTCTTGTTTTTTTATAGCAATGGCTTCTTCATTGTTTTGTGTAATAACATTTTCGGCTGCTTCGTCAGAAGCTGGATTGCTTTCTGTTTGCTCTTCGACGATCTCTTCTTCAATAACTTCTTCTTCAACAACTTCTTCTTGCTCTTGAATTTCTTGTTGCATAGGCTTTAAAGCTTCCTTTGGTTGTATAGTACCACTACCAAAATCTGTAGTTCCAAAATTAACTGCTATTCCAAACTCTTTTGGTGGATCAAAATAAGTTAAACCAAAAGTAAAGATCAAAAACAAAATTAACAGCCCAAGAAGTATGGTTATTGTCGCTGATTTCCTTTCATGTTTTGTATCTAAAAATCTCATTTACCTGAATAAGTATTTGATAATTTATTTTGGTCGAACGGCTAAAATTACTTTGATTTTATTTCTATTGGCAATATCTAAAACTTTAACTGCCTTTTCAATTGGCACTCCTTCTTCCGCTCTAAGCACAATAGTTGGGTTTTCTTCTACTTTAAGATTACTAACCAGGTGTTGTTCCAATTCACTTTCCTTAATTTTTTTCTTGTCTATGTAGTAGTCTAGTTTTTTTGTAATACTAACTGAGGTTGATTTTTTATTCTCTGTTTTACCTTGTGCTTTTGGTAAAATAATATCTATAGCATTTACAGTTACTAAAGTAGATGTAAGCATAAAAAATATCAATAACAAAAAAACAATATCCGTCATAGACGACATATTGAAATTTGGATTTATTTTATTTCTACCTCTTATCTCCATAGTTAATTTTTAAATCTAAATTGGCAATCTTAAATTGGTTCATTCAGAAGATCTAAAAACTCAAGTGAATTAGCTTCCATTTGATAAACAACTTTATTTGTTCTTACAATTATATGGTTATACGCTATATATGAAATAATACCAACGATAAGTCCGGCAACCGTTGTTGTCATTGCCGTATATAAACCATCACTTAACATTTTTATATCTATTTGACCTCCGGCATTTGCAATTTCATGAATCGCTATAATCATACCAATAACGGTTCCTAAAAAACCAATCATTGGCGCTGCTCCGGCAATTGTTGCTAATACACTAACATTTCTTTCTAGCTTATAAATTTCAAGTTTTCCAGCATTTTCGATAGCAGTATTAATATCATCTAATGGTTTTCCAATTCTTGAAATTCCTTTTTCGATTAATCTAGCTACAGGAGTTTTATTACTTTGACTCAATATTTTAGCTGCTTCAATATTTCCTCCTTGAATCTTATCTTTAATTTGATTCATATAATTTTTATCGATTTTTGCAGCAGCTTTAATTGCTAAAAATCTTTCTATATAAATGTAAAAAGTGATTAAAAGTAGAACAAATAATATGGCGATTATTATTTGACCACCTATACCGCCATCCATTATTAGATTAAAAATTGATAAAGTTTTTTCTTCTGAAACTACTTCTCCCAAAATATCAGGATTTTCACCTAGTTCTTGCTGTAAAGTTAATGACATATGTTTTTAATAAAGACTAATAAAATTGTAACGGAATAGATTCCTTAAAATTGCTTTATATTTCTTAAAATTAACTTAAAATTTATAATATTGATCTTAATCCTATAAAACTAATTGAACCAACTATAAATCCAATAGCTGCAAGCCAAGCAATTTTTTTAAAGTACCAGAAAAAATCAATTTTTTCCATACCCATCGCAACAACTCCTGCTGCTGAACCAATGATTAACATACTACCACCTGTACCAGCTGAAAAAGCTACAAAATGCCATAATGGATGATCCATAGGCTCTTGAAACATTCCCATACTTGCTGCAACCAATGGTACATTATCGACAACTGCTGAGCCTAACCCTAATAACATTACAACTATATCTGTATTAGGTATTATTGTTTTTAAACTTTCTGCACCTAGAAATAATATTCCTAAGGATTCTAGTGCTGCTACGGCCATTAATATTCCAAAGAAAAACAAAACGCTAGGCATTTCAATTTTAGACAGAGATGAATGTACAGGACTATGATGACCCTGAGAATCATCACCTACTTGATCTACAGCACTTGAAATACTAAACTCTGTTCTACTATATAATTCAGCAAATATTCCAACTACCGATAAAGAAAGCATCATACCAACATAAGGAGGTAAGTGTGTTATCGTTTTAAAAAATGGTACAAAAATAATTGCTCCTAAACCAATATATAACATTTTTGAACCATATTCATTTACTGAGTCATCATTATCTTCTTCTATTTCAATTTCTCCTTTAAAAGGTTCTAAAAACGAGGCTATAAAAGTAGGCACTATCATACAAAGTGCTGATGGAATAATTAAATACTTAATTAACATTGGTGCTGTAACTTTACCGGCAATCCATAACATGGTTGTTGTAACATCACCTATTGGAGACCATGCTCCACCAGCATTTGCAGCAATAATAATTAAACCGGCAAACCACAAACGGGTGTTCTTATCCTTAATAATTTTTTGAAGAATTGTTATCAATACAATGGTAGCAGTAAGGTTATCAATAATTGCAGAAAGAATAAAGGCTAATATTGCAAAAATCCATAATAATTTTTTCTTGCTTTTTGTTTTGATATAGTTTTTAAATGTTGAAAAACCATTAAAATAATCAATAATTTCAACAATAGTCATTGCGCCTAATAAGAAAAACAATATCTCGGCAGTTTTTCCCAAGTGATGCAAAAGAGTTTCTTCTAATAAGTGGTGTTTTTCCTCTTCTGAAAAATTACTAAACCCTTCTATCAAATTATGAGCTCCAGAATCAAACCAATTTGGAAAATTATCAATACCAAAGGCTACAAGAGCCCAAAGTACAGCCATCATAAAAAGGGCTGGTATTAATTTATCAAGTTTAATTGTGTGTTCTAAAGTAATTGCTAGATATCCTAATACAAAAACAATAATAATTAATGATTCCATCTAATATAAATTTGTGTGGTTAAATATAGTGAATTAAATTAATTCTTGTAAAGCAATTTCGAACGCTGTTTTACAAATATCCGTTTTATAAGGATACAGCTGATTTGCTTTTTTTAAAGCTTCCTTAATTGTTACCGAAGTATCACTAAATATTGCTTCATCTTTCATTGGTAAATCTATTCTAGATTCCATTAAATAAGCAAACACTCTTGCAATACCACAATTAGAAATAAAATCAGGAATTAAGCTAACTTTTTGATCTGTAAATTCCATAATTGGACCAAAAAATATTTCAGTATCTGCAAAAGGAACATTGGCTCCCGGAGAAATCACTTCTAAACCAGAATCTATCATCTGAGAAATTTGCTCTTTAGTAACCAATCGAGAGGCAGCTGCAGGAATAAATATTTCAGCAGGTAGTGTCCATACTTTTTGATTCATTTCTTCAAACGGAATCATATTTTCAGCAACAAGCATATTACCTCGTTTATTTAAAAACATAGTACGAACTTCTTCTAGGGTAAAACCTTCTTCTTTTATAACGCCACCTACTCTATCAATAATTCCAACAACCTTTGCTCCAAGTTGAGTTAAATAATAAGCTGCCGCTGAACCTACATTTCCAAAACCTTGAACAATGGCCCTTTTCTCTTTAATTTCACCTCCATAAATATCATAATAATGTTTTACTGCTTCAGCAACTCCATAACCAGTTAACATATCGGCAACTGTATACTTTTTACTTAGATCCGGTGAATATTTTTCATCCTCAATTACCTTTATCACTCCATGACGAAGCTGACCTATTCTATTAATTTTTTCGGCTTCCGTAGGTTTAAAGTGTCCATTAAATACTCCTTCTTGCGGATGCCATACTCCTGAATCTTCCGTTAACGGAATAACATCATTAATCTCATCTACATTTAAATCACCACCGGTACCATAATAAAACTTCAATAAAGGTGTAACAGCTTTGTACCATCGCTCTAAAACTCCTCGCTTACGCGGATCATTTGGGTCAAAATTTATACCTGATTTAGCACCTCCAATTGCCGGACCAGAAACTGTAAATTTCACTTCCATGGTTTTTGCCAATGATAATACTTCATTCATATCTAAACCTTTTCGCATTCTAGTTCCTCCACCAGCAGCACCACCACGAAGTGAATTAATAACGGTCCACCCTTCTGCTTCGGTTTCTTGATCGCGCCAGTGGAAAACTATTTCTGGAGCTTTATTTTCATATTTTTTAAGAAGTTTTTTCATCTTATTCTATTTTTTGAGAATATGCATATTAAAATTCAAATACAACACCACTACTGTGGTCCTTTTTTGCTCCTGTAACACTCTTTAAACAATTGACTTCATTTTTATCTTTCAAGACCCCTAAAAATGCAAAAATTATGGCTTCTTTAAAATTAATGATATCTTTTTCTGGAATTTCAAGTCCACAATTAGAGTAATGAGCAATTCTTTCCATTAAAAAGTTATTAAAAGCTCCTCCTCCGGTAACCAGTACTTTTTCATTTTCATCAACAATTCTATTATTAACAATTTCAGCTATTTGAAATGCTACATGCTCAACAAAGGTTCGTAAAATATCAGGTGTGGTTACGTTGTGTTTTTCTATTATTGGAATAATTGTATCAATAACAAATTCATATCCCAATGATTTAGGCTTGTTGCCTTTATAAAATGTTAAGTTATTCAACTCGTTTAACAATTCGGTTTGAACCTTACCACCAGATGCAATTTTTCCTTTGTCATCAAAATCAAGATCTATTTTTCGAGTATAATGATTCATAACAATGTTTACCGGGCAAATATCAAAGGCTACACGCTCGCCATTATCATAAGAAATATTTGCAAACCCACCTAAATTCAAACAAAAATCATACTCGCCAAATAATAATTTATCTCCTATTGGAACCAAAGGAGCACCTTGCCCTCCCAAAGCAACATCTTGAACTCTAAAATCGCAAATTACTTTTAACTTAGTTTTAGCAGAAATTACAGCACCACTACCAATTTGTAAAGTATAATTTAGGTGTGGTTGATGAAAAATTGTATGCCCGTGTGAAGCAATAAAATCTATATTTTTAATTGAATTTTTTTCTATAAAATTATTGATTTTTTTAGCTAAGAATTCACCATAATTTACGTCCAATTTAGTAAGATCTTCTCCTGAATAATTGAAAGCATTAAAAAGCATATTTTTCCATTTTTCGGAATAATCTATCGATTCTTTTTTTAATATCTCAAAAGAATAGACCTGATCTTTGGTAAATTTAGCAAATACTAAATCAATGCCGTCTAAAGATGTTCCACTCATTAATCCTATTACATACCAATTATTATTTTCCATTTGCTTGTAAAAATACAAATAGATTTTTAAAATTTTCAGTATCTTTGAAACAATTATTTATTATAAAAATTATATCCCAAATATTATGGATTTCAAACTTACCGAAGAACAAATAATGATCAGAGATGCAGCTCGTGATTTTGCAAATAATGAATTAAAACCTGGCGTTATTGAACGTGATGAAACCCAAACTTTTCCGCATGAACAAGTAAAACAAATGGGTGAATTAGGTTTTCTTGGAATGATGGTCGATCCTAAATATGGCGGAGGCGGAATGGATGCTGTTTCGTATGTTTTGGCCATGGAAGAAATATCAAAAATTGATTCATCTGCTTCTGTAGTAATGTCGGTTAACAATTCTTTGGTTTGCTGGGGCTTGGAAACTTATGGTACCGAAGAACAAAAACAAAAGTATTTGATTCCTTTGGCAGAAGGCAAAGTAATAGGTGCTTTTGCCCTGAGCGAACCCGAGGCTGGGTCAGATGCTACTAAACAGCATACAACTGCTGTTGACAAAGGAGATCATTACGTTTTAAATGGTACCAAAAACTGGATTACCAATGGAGGTACTGCAAGTGTTTATTTGGTAATTGCCCAAACACATCCAGAAAAAAAACACCATGGAATCAATGCTTTTATTGTTGAAAAAGATATGGACGGATTTGTGGTTGGACCTAAAGAAAATAAATTGGGAATTCGAGGGTCAGACACACATTCATTAATGTTCAATGATGTTAAAGTTCCAAAAGAAAACCGCATAGGCGAAGATGGATTTGGATTTACTTTTGCCATGAAAACCCTAGCAGGAGGCAGAATAGGAATTGCATCGCAAGCTTTAGGAATTGCATCGGGTGCTTACGAATTGGCATTACAATATTCAAAAGAGAGAAAAGCTTTTGGAAAAGAGATAAGCAAGCATCAAGCAATTGCTTTTAAACTTGCCGATATGGCAACCGAAATAGAGGCTGCCAGAATGCTTTGTATTAAAGCTGCATGGGATAAAGACCAACACGAGAATTACGATCTATCTGGAGCTATGGCAAAATTATATGCAGCAGAAATGGCAATGCGTGTAACAGTTGAAGCTGTGCAAATTCATGGTGGATACGGTTTTGTTAAAGAATACCATGTGGAACGATTAATGAGAGATGCTAAAATAACACAGATCTATGAAGGAACTTCTGAAATTCAAAAAATAGTAATTTCAAGGTCCGTTTTAAAAGATTAAATCGTATAACATTTCATATCTTTAAAAAAACCTGTAACGATTATAATCATTATAGGTTTTTATTTATAGACCTAACTCAAAAAATAGTTTATGAAAAAAGCTTTTCTACTTTTGTTAATAAGCTCAAGTCTCTTTGCTCAAAAAGTTGACACATTAACTGTTTTTAGCAATTCAATGCAAAAAAACATAAAAAATGTAGTAATTGTTCCTAACAAATTACAAGACCAAAATAAAGTATTTCCAGTATTGTATTTGTTGCATGGTGCTTATGGAAAATATAGCGATTGGATTAAAAAAGTTCCTGAAATAAAGAATTATGCCAACCAATATCAAATAATTATTGTTTGCCCCGATGGAGATCCATTTAGCTGGTATTTCGATAGCCCGGTTGATAATAAATATAAATACGAAACATATATTTCTAAAGAATTGATATTTGAAATTGACAAAAATTATAAAACTATTGATTCACCAAAAGGAAGAGCAATAACTGGTTTGAGTATGGGTGGTCATGGTGCATTTTATTTAGCTTTTAAACATCAAGATCTATTTGGTGCCACTGGAAGTATGAGCGGCGGAATGAATTATATTCCTTTTGCTCATAAAGAAAATTATGAATTAACGAAGCGTTTAGGTGATTTTGATACATATCCTGAAAATTGGAAAAATAACACCATCATTAATATGACAGATTTAGTTTTAGGCAAGAACTTAAAAATATTTTTTGATTGTGGTGTTGATGATTTTTTGTTTGCATCTAACAAAGAATTACACCAAAAAATGCTTGCACAAAACATACCTCACGATTATACAGAACGACCAGGAGGCCACAGTTGGGATTATTGGTCAAATTCTTTAAAATATCATATGGTATTTTTTAATACTTTTTTTGAAAGTAAAAATTGATATTCTCTTGTATTTTCTTCTTTCTCTATTTTCAATTTTTTATCTTTGAATCACAAATTATACCTACATGTCATTTATAGATTATTATAAAATTCTTGAAGTTCCTAAATCAGCTTCCGATAAAGAAATTAAAAAATCATATCGAAAACTTGCCAGAAAATATCATCCAGATGTTAACCCCAATGATAATTCTGCCAAACAAAAATTTCAACAAGTTAATGAAGCTAATGAAGTTTTAAGCGACCCGAAAAAAAGAAAAAAGTACGATAAATACGGAAAAGATTGGGAGCATGGTGAAGCATATGAAAAAGCACAGCAGCAGCAGGGACAACAACAATATCAGTATTCTGGAGGTGGACAACCTTTTTCAGGAGGAGGTGGAAATTATTCTGATGGTGATTTTTCTGATTTTTTTGAATCCATGTTTGGAGGCGCGCGTCAAAGTAGTGGAGGTAGAACCCAACAAAAATTTAGAGGTCAAGATTTTAACGCTTCGCTACAACTAAATTTAACCGATGTTTTTAAAACCCATAAACAAACATTAACCGTTAACAATAAAAAAATAAGATTAACTATTCCTGCAGGAGTTGAAAATAATCAAACGATAAAAATTAAAGGCCATGGTGGCAAAGGAGTAAATGGCGGACCGAATGGAGATTTGTACATTACTTTTAATATTTTAAATAATACAAGTTTTAAACGTGGTGGTAAAAATCTCTATACAGGTGTTGATATTGATTTATATACCGCAATGCTAGGAGGTGAAAAAACGATAGAAACTTTAAGCGGAAAAGTAAAACTTAAAATTAAACCTGAGACCCAAACCAATACAAAAGTAAAACTAAAAGGAAAAGGGTTTCCTGTTTATAAAAAAGAGGGAGAGTTTGGTGATTTATATATAACCTACCATGTTAAAAATCCTACAAATTTAACGGATAAGGAAAAAGAATTGTTTAACCAACTTTCAAAATTGAGATAATTATGAATGCAAGTAACTTAATACCAATAAAGCAATTTTGTGAAAGATATGAAATAGAATTTTCATTTATCAATTCTTTAAATGATTATGGATTAATTGAGATTACATATATAGAAAAAGATCAATTTATTGAAATTGAAAAAATACAAGAAGTAGAAAAACTAATTAGATTACACGATGAACTAGGTGTTAATTTAGAAGGAATTGATATCATAACCAATTTGATGCAAAAGATTGAAAATCTTCAAAATGAAATTATCACCATTCAAAACAAACTTAGTATTTATGAAAATTAACATTTTTCATTAGAAAAATAAGTTATTTTATATCTATACGTACAAGCATACACATTTAGACAAACCCCTTTTGTTATTTTTTATTACTCGAATAAAAAACGATTCAATTTTAATAATTTGAAAATCTCGATACAGTTTTATTTTATATTTAATAATAATTCTTCATTTTTTTAACTATATTATATTATTGTTGTGTTTTAACATTTTTTATTGAATTATTATCACTATAATATCTATTTTTGTGAATATAATTTAATTTATGGCGTATAAAAAACAAGGATTGTATTCACCCGAATTTGAGCATGACAATTGTGGTGCAGGGTTTATTTGCAGTCTAAACGGAGAAAAGACGAATCAAATTATTCATGATGCATTAGAAATTTTATCAAAATTAGAGCACCGCGGTGCTGTTAGTTCCGATGGGAAAACAGGTGATGGGGCCGGAATTTTAATTGACATACCACATGATTTTTTCAAATCTAAGTGCGATTTTGAATTAGGAAGTCCGAATGAATATGCAGTGGGAATGGTTTTTTTACCTAAAAACATCAATCAATATTCGTACTGTATAAAAATTCTTGAAAACGAAATTAAAAATCAAGGTTTATCCATTTTAGGATGGAGAGATGTTCCGGTAAAATCAAAACACCTTGGTAAATATGCTGCCAGAAATGAACCGTTAATCAAGCAGATTTTTGTTGGAAAGAACAATCAAATATTAAACGAATTTAATTTCAATGCCAAAGTTTTTGCCGCAAGAAAAATCTCAGAACACAAAATTAGTAATTCAAAAATAAAAGATAGTAAACTATTTTATATTCCAAGTTTTTCGAGCAAAACGATAATTTACAAGGGTTTATTAATCCCTGAAGATATTAGAAATTACTACACCGACCTTTCACATCCTGATTTGGTAACACGACTTGCTTTGGTTCATCAACGGTTTTCAACGAACACATCCCCTTCCTGGGATTTAGCGCAACCTTTTAGATTTATGTGCCACAATGGTGAAATCAACACGTTACGTGGAAATGTGAGTAGAATGAGAGCAAGAGAAGAGCTGATGAAAAGTGAAGTGTTTGGAAATGAATTGAAAAATATTTTTCCAATTATTTTAGAAGGTAAATCAGATTCTGCCTCTATGGATATGGTTGTTGAAATGTTGTTAATGACAGGAAGAGAACTGCCTGAAGTAATGATGATGATGGTTCCTGAAGCTTGGGAAAAAGACAATTCGATGCCGGATGAAAAGAAAGCATTTTATGAATTTAATTCGTGCATCATGGAACCGTGGGATGGCCCTGCTTCGATACCATTTACTGATGGTAATTTTATAGGAGCTCTACTCGATCGAAATGGTTTAAGACCATCAAGGTACACAGTAACAAAATCTGGTTATGTGGTGATGTCATCCGAAATTGGCGTATTAGATATAAAACCTAAAGACGTTATTAAACATGGTAGATTAGAACCGGGAAAAATGTTCTTGGTAGACATGAATAAAGGTCGAATTATTGAAGATGAAGAAATAAAAAAAGATATAACCTCAAAACACCCCTACAGAAAATGGTTAAACAAAAATTTACTTCCCTTATCTCAGGTAGCCTATACAGGTAACAAATGCCCGATTGAAATTACGCCTTACATTACAAGACAGAGAATGTTTGGATACACAAGAGAAGATATTGACACGGTAATAACTCCTATGTGCTTAAGCGGAAAAGAAGCATTAGGCTCTATGGGAACAGATACACCTTTAGCTGTTTTATCAGATAAACCACAATTACTTTACAATTATTTTAAGCAATTATTCGCCCAAGTTACCAATCCTCCCCTAGACGGAATTCGAGAAGAAATTATTACCGATATTAGTTTAGCTATTGGTGAAGATAAAAATATATTTGAAGTTTCAGATCAACACTGCAAAAAGTTAAAAATTAAAAACCCCGTTATTTCGAATAATGATTTAGATAAAATAAAAAATATAAATCATCCTCATTTTAAATCTTGTGTTATTCCTATTCTTTATGATATTAAAAAAGGCTTGAATGCATTAGAACAAGAATTGGATGCTATGATTCAAAAAGCATCCAAATCTATTGACAAAGGGTACAATATAATTATACTTTCCGATAGAGGTGCTTGTAAAGAAAATGGTCCAATTCCGCCATTGTTAGCTTGTTCTTATTTACATCACTCCTTAAACAAATTAAAAAAACGTTCAAAAATTGGAATTATAATTGAATCTGCTGAACCTCGTGAACCTCATCATTTTGCCACATTATTTGGATATGGAGCTAGTGGTGTAAATCCATACATGGTAAATGAAATTATTAGAGAAAAAGTTAGAAATGGAAGTTTAAAAGGAATTGATTCCGATAAGGCTGTTCAAAATTTTAACAAAGCAATTGGCAAAGGAATTTTAAAGATTATGAATAAGATTGGAATTTCGACATTACATTCTTATCGCGCTTCTCAAATTTTCGAAATATTAGGATTCAATGAAAAGTTTACTAATAAATATTTTCCGTATACCCCAACAAGAATTGAAGGAATTGGCTTGTATGAAATTGAAAGAGAAATATCAAAACGTCATAAAAAAGCATTCTTTAAAAGTGATATAAAAAGTAATTTAAAATTAGAAATTGGTGGCGATTATCGATGGAGAAGAAATGGCGAGCGTCATATGTTCAATCCAACAACTGTAGCAAAATTACAACAAGCGGTTCGATTAAATAGCGAAGAAAGTTATCAAACCTACGCAAAGGAAATTAATGAGCAAAGCAAAAGTTTAATGACTTTACGCGGAATGTTTGAGTTTCAAAATCTAGATCCAATTCCGGTTGAAGAGGTTGAACCTTGGACAGAGATTGTAAAAAGATTCAAAACCGGTGCAATGTCTTATGGTTCCATCTCAAAAGAAGCACATGAAAACCTAGCAATTGCCATGAATAGAATTGGTGCAAAATCAAATTCGGGTGAAGGCGGTGAAGATCAAAATAGATTTATACAAGAATTAAATGGCGACAGTAAGAATTCTGCAATTAAACAAGTTGCTTCGGGAAGATTTGGGGTTACTAGTCATTATTTAACCAATGCGAAAGAAATTCAAATAAAAATGGCGCAAGGTGCCAAACCTGGAGAAGGTGGTCAGTTGCCTGGAGAAAAAGTTTATCCTTGGATTGCTAAGGTGAGAAATTCCACCCCTTATGTTGGCTTAATTTCACCTCCACCACATCACGATATTTATTCTATTGAAGATTTATCTCAATTAATATTTGATCTTAAAAACGCAAATAGAGAGGCAAGAATTAATGTGAAACTAGTATCAAAAGTTGGTGTGGGAACCATTGCTGCAGGAGTTGCTAAAGCAAAAGCTGATGTGATTTTAATCTCTGGATTTGATGGTGGCACAGGAGCTTCACCACTAACCTCATTAAAACATACAGGTTTACCATGGGAATTAGGTTTGGCAGAAGCTCAACAAACCCTTGTTTTAAACCACTTAAGAAGTAGAGTAGTATTAGAATGTGATGGGCAATTAAAAACAGGGCGCGATGTAGCTATAGCTTGTTTACTCGGAGCAGAAGAATTTGGGTTTGCTACAGCCCCACTTGTTGCATCTGGTTGTATTATGATGAGAAAATGTCATTTAAATACTTGTCCTGTTGGTATAGCAACACAAGACCCTGATTTACGTAAAAATTTTAAAGGAACCCCAGAGCATGTTATCAATTTTATGTATTTCGTTGCCGAAGAATTACGTCAAATTATGGCCCAATTAGGTTTTAGAACAATTAAAGAAATGATTGGTCAATCGCAAAAAATAAATACCAATTCAGCAATTGAGCATTACAAAGTACAAGGAATAGATCTATCAAAAATTCTGTATCAAGTAGAAGATTATACGAATAGAACCGTTTTAAATACCCAAAAACAAAATCATGAATTAGATGATGTTTTAGATTTTACTATTATAAAAGATGCGCACCCGGCAATTTACCGCAAAGAAAAGATGCAACTTAATTACCAAATCTATAATACAGACAGATCGGTTGGCGCAATCATAAGTAACGAAATTTCTAAAATTTATGGTGCAAACGGTTTGCCTAAAGATACTTTGCAAATCAATTTTACCGGTTCAGCAGGACAAAGTTTTGGTGCTTTTACAACTTCAGGAATCACTTTTAAAGTTGACGGAAACACAAATGATTATTTAGGCAAAGGATTATCCGGTGGAAAGATTATTATAAAGAAACCTAAAGAGGCTAATTATAAAGCCGAAGACAATATTATTATAGGTAATGTTTGTTTTTACGGAGCTATCAAAGGCGAAGCATATATTAACGGAGTTGCTGGAGAGCGTTTTTGTGTAAGAAATTCTGGAATAACTGCGGTAGTTGAAGGTGTAGGAGATCATGGTTGTGAATATATGACTGGTGGAAAAGTTGTAGTAATTGGTAAAACGGGGAGAAATTTTGCTGCAGGAATGAGCGGAGGGATTGCCTATGTTTATGACAAGGAGAATAGATTTAAAAACGGACTTTGTAATATGGGAATGGTAGATTTCGAATCTTTAGATGCTTCAAATATATCCGATCTTAAAGAAATGATAAATAACCATTTTAAATTTACGAAAAGTGAAAAAGCTTATGAAATTTTAGATGACTGGGAAAATTCAATAAAACATTTTGTAAAAATTATGCCAACAGATTACAAAAAGGCCTTAGAAAGATTAGCGAAAGAAAAATTAGCAAATGAGCAATTAACAACTACTTAATATGGGAAAGATAAAAGGTTTTATAGATTACAAAAGAATAGATGAAGAGAACTTACCCGTAAAAGATCGCATTAAAAATTACAATGAATTTACGATCAATTTAAGTAATAAGAGTAAAGAACAACAAGGTTCTCGATGTATGGATTGTGGCATTCCGTTTTGCCATAGTGCTTGTCCACTAGGTAATTTAATTCCAGATTTTAATGAAATGGTACATCAAAATCAATGGGAAAAAGCATTAGAAATATTGCATGCCACCAATAATTTTCCAGAATTTACAGGTAGATTATGCCCAGCACCTTGTGAAAAAGCATGCGTTCTAGGTATTATTGACGAACCAATATCTATTGAAAATATTGAAAAAAATATAGTTGAAAAGGGTTTTGAAAAAGGGTGGATCGTTGCTAAACCTCCCAAAGAAAGAACTAATAAAACTGTGGTTGTTGTAGGTTCTGGCCCTGCAGGTTTAGCTACGGCACAACAGTTGAATAGAGCAGGACATTTAGTTACCGTTTTAGAAAGAGACGATGAAATAGGAGGATTACTTCGATATGGAATTCCTAATTTTAAATTAGAAAAAAATATTATTGATAGGAGAATTAATATTTTAAAAGAAGAGGGAATCGAATTTATACTAAATACTCATGTAGGTAAAAATTATTCAATAGAAAAACTAAATAATTTTGATGCAGTTGTTTTATGTGGCGGGGCTACAAAAAGAAGAAGCTTACCTACCAAAGGCATTGATTCTCTAGGTGTTGAGCAAGCCATGGATTATTTAACTCAACAAACTAAAATCCTATTTAACAAAAATATTTCTGAAGATACTATTTCTGCAAAAGGAAAAAATGTAATTGTCATTGGTGGTGGTGATACAGGATCTGATTGCGTTGGAACCGCAAATAGACAGGGAGCAAAGTCTGTAACAAATTTTGAAATAATGCCAAAACCTCCATCACATAGAAACTTATCAAATCCATGGCCGTATTGGCCTTTTCTACTAAAAACCTCATCTTCTCACGAAGAAGGGTGTGATAGGAATTGGCTGATCAATACCAAAGAATTCATCGCAGATAAAAATGGAAAACTAAAAGAAATAAAAACTGTTGAAGTAGAATGGAAATCTGTTTTGGGTAAACGACCAGAACTAATAGAAAAAGAAAATTCTGAAAAAATATGGCCCTGCGACCTAGCACTATTGGCATTAGGATTTACTGGACCAGAAAAAACTTTAAGCGAGCAATTAGGTTTAAAACTTGACGAAAAAACCAATTACAAAGCCAAGAATTATCAAACCAATAAACCAAATATATTTACTGCCGGAGATATGAGAAGAGGTCAATCGCTAATTGTTTGGGCTATTAATGAAGGAAGAGAAGCTGCAAGAGAAGTTGATTTGTTTTTAATGGGCGAAAGTAATTTACCAACAAAAGGAAGTGGAGATTTACCAGTTGTTTAGTTTGATTTTTAGGTAGTGAATCATTAATTTAGCTTTGATTATCGAATTTATTCAACAATAACTTACAATCATGAAACAACGAAAATTATTAATGATTCCAGGCCCTATTGAATTTGAACCTGAAGTATTACGATCTATGGGCATGGTAACAACTAGCCATGTTGCTCCAAATTTTATTGAAGCCTTTGGTAATGCCTTAGATTTAATGAAAGAGATTTGGATGGCACCAAACGGACAACCCTTTGTAGTAGCCGGTAGTGGCACTTTAGCCATGGATATGGCTGTAGTAAATTTAATTGAAAACGGTGATGACGCTTTGGTTATTTCTACAGGTTATTTTGGTAAACGTTATGCTGACATTTTAAAAAGATATGGGGTTAAAGTCACTTTATTAGAAAGTGAAATTGGAGGAGTTGTAGATTTAGTTACTATCGAAAATGAGTTAAAGAAAAAGAATTATAAGTTACTAACTTTTACACATGTAGATACTTCTACTGGGGTATTGGTTCATCCAAAACCTATTGCAGACCTTGCTAAGAAATATAACGTTTTAAGTATTTTAGATGGTGTTTGCTCGGTTGCTGGAGAAGAAATTAAACAAGACGATTGGGGTATTGATGTAGTTTTAACAGCTTCGCAAAAAGCTGTGGGTGTCCCTCCTGGTTTAGCTCTTCTTGTTGCATCAAAAAAAGCTATGGATGTTTGGAAAAATAGAAAAACTCCTGTTTCAAATTATTATGCAGACTGGAACAATTGGCTTCCTATAATGGAAGCATACCAAAACAGAAAACCTTCCTATTTTGGAACTCCACCTGTCAACTTGATTGCTGCATTAGAAACAAGTTTGAAAATTATTACCAAGGAAGGAATTTCTACACGGGTTAAAAATCATTGCAAACTTGCTCAAGCTTTTCGGGAAGCAATTCAATCTATTGGATTAGAAATTTTACCAATACATGATTCAATATCGGCCAATACTTTAACCGCGATAAAATATCCAAAAAATGTGAATGGAGGTAATTTTTTATCTTTTGTTTCTGAATATGGAGTTATACTAGCAGGAGGATTATTACCTGAAATTAAAACTACTTATTTTAGAGTTGGACATATGGGCTCAATCGACCCAAAAGATATTATTGTGACCTTAAGCGCCATTGAATATGCATTATCAAAAGTTGGTTATACTTTTAAAGTTGGGAAAAGTTTAGAAACATTTCAAAAGATTATTCAGGGTTAAGTGAC
>Ga0209013_10001914_pt1 | contig 19183 bp, 15 predicted proteins | sample Cruoilmetagenom2_FD_187291 | JGI IMG/M metagenome (GOLD analysis project Ga0209013, IMG submission 187291) | Oil polluted marine microbial communities from Coal Oil Point, Santa Barbara, California, USA - Sample 2 (SPAdes) (version 2) | ecosystem: Environmental > Aquatic > Marine > Oil seeps ...
ATGATATTATAATAGTTTTAGAAGAAGTTACAATTCAACTTAACAATATTATAATTAAAGCTGATGCTTTTGGGGATATAGCACAATCTGAAGTTGTATATGACGATATAAAAGCAACAACTCAGCCAAGAAATGTAAGTGATCTGTTTAAAGATATTCCTGGCTTTGGTATTCAAAAAAGAGGGGCTTACGCATCTGAGCCTTTTTTCAGGGCATTTAAGTATGAGCAGTTAAATGTTCAGTATGATGGTGGCATGAAAATTTTAAATGCCTGCCCTAATCGAATGGACCCAATTACAACACATGTAATTCCAGAAGAGATCGAAAAAATTGAGATCATCAGAGGACCATTTACGGTTCGTTTTGGCCAAAATTATGGCGGAATTATTAATATGGTCTCAAAATCAATGAATAATCAAAAAACAGGCTTTAGTGGTAATGTAGAAACTGGTTATGAAACTAATGGAAATAATTTTACCACAAGAGGAACTTTTGTTTATAAAAAAGAAAAATTTGATCTAGAGTTAAATGGATCTTACAGAGATTATGGTGATTATACAGACGGGAATGGTATCGAGGTACCATCATCATTTAAATCAACCGATTATTCAATAAAATTCGGGTACAATCCAGCGGATAATCAGCGATTTAGATTTACATGGCGTCAGTCATTTGGACGAGATATTAAGCATGCAGGATTAATGATGGATTCACCTTATGATGATAGTTATTTGGCAGGATTAGATTATAAGATCACTGATGTATCTGACATGATAAGCGCTATAACATTTAAAGGATTTTATTCTAATGTTGATCATTTAATGACCAATGAAGATCGGCCTAGTTTTGCAGCAACCGAAGCATCTTCAAATGTTTTTGCCACAGTTTACGGAGGAAAAACGGAGTTTATATTAACACCATCAGATAAATTAAATATTTTTACAGGTTTGGATGCTAATTTTATCGCAAGAGAAGGTGATAGAATTCGTCTTGTAAAAATAATGAATGGAAATGTTCTGCCAATGCCAATGGAAAAAGTTGATAAAATTTGGCAGGATTCGGAAGTAAATGATATAGGAGTTTTCGCCGAAGGCAAATATAAAATCTCCGACAAAACCATTATAACGGCAGGCTTAAGATCAGATTTTATTTCAGCGTCAATAAACGACCCTGAACAGGATTTCTTGGATCTATATGCTGAAAATGGAGAGATTAAAGATCAATCTGAAGTAAATATTAGTGGTAATTTATCATTGGCCTATAGAGTCAATCGAACAGAATGGCAATTTGCATTTGGTAGGGGTGTTAGAACAGCTGCTATGATTGAACGTTATATCAATCATTTTAATGTTGGTGCAGATCCTTATGAATATGTTGGTAATCCGTATTTAGATCCTGAAATAAATAATCAATTTGAAATTTCTGTTAAGCAAAGATTCGATCAATTTGATTTTGGGGCAACAGTATTTTATTCATTTTTGAATAATTATATAACCGCCGTGGTTGATGAAAGTTTACCCAGAAAATTTATGCCAACGGTACCTCCGATTTATGCTAAACGATATATAAATGTTGATAAAGCCATTCAAACCGGATTTGAAGCATATTTTAATTATCACATTACCTCAAATTTGAGTTTTTTATCAGACATATCCTATACTTATGGACAAAATAAGGATTTTGATGAACCACTTCCACAAATCACACCATTGACAGCACATTTTGGCCTGAATTTTGAAAAAGAAAAATACTGGCTTAATTTCAAATCACGGTTGGTTAATGAACAAGATCGAATCGCAGAATCTTTTAAAGAAGAAGTAACTCCAGGGTTTGCTACTTTTGATATAAGTGGTGGATTTAAACCAGTTAAAGGATTAACTGTTGGTGCAGCGGTTTTAAATATATTTGATGCAGCATATTATGAGCATTTAAATTTTACCTACAAAAATTCTAATTTATTAAGTGGTAGAATTTATGAACCCGGAAGGAATTTCACTATTTATTTGAATTACAATTTTTAAATGAATTTTAAGAACCCACCTTAAGTTAGTTTAGTTAGAAAACCGCAGAAAGAAATTTTCTTTCGCGGTTTTTGTTTTTATAGAAATGTTCAATAAATTTATAGTAAAATTAAAAGTTCAATCTATAAATTTTGAAAAATGAAAATAACCTTCCTCGGTCATGCCACATTATCCATTGAAGTTGGTGGAAAACATATTGTTGTAGACCCCTTTATTAGCGGCAATGAGTTGGCAAAGCATATTGATATAAACTCTCTTAAAGCGGATTATATATTGATAACACACGCACATCAAGATCATATATTAGATGTTGAAACTATCGCCAAAAGAACGAAAGCAAAAATAATATCTAATTTTGAAATCGTAAATCATTATGGAAATCTCGGAATTGAAGGTCATCCGATGAATCACGGAGGGTCATGGCCATTTGATTTTGGTAGAGTTACTTATACCAATGCGGTACATACCAGTTCGTTTCCGGATGGTAGTTATGGTGGACAGCCTGGAGGTTTTATCTTAGAAACCAATGAAGGTAATGTTTATATTGCCGGAGATACAGCCTTAACCATGGATATGAAATTAATTCCATTACAAACCAAATTAGACCTTGCTATTTTACCAATTGGTGATAATTTTACCATGGGCATAGAAAGCGCGGTCATTGCTTCTGATTTTGTGGAATGTAATAAAGTATTGGGTTATCATTATGATACCTTTGGCTATATAGAAATTGATCATAAAAAAGCAGTTAAAGCTTTTCAGGAAAAAGGTAAAAGTTTGATATTGTTACAAATAGGTAGTTTAATGTCATTATAGAATACATGCGTATTTGATTTTTTTTGTATTTTTATACAACTAACTATAATATCTTTTGCATAAAATATAAAATGGATAAGAGAGAGTTGGAAATGATGGATTGTATCCAATATTACTGATATGTAATGTTTGGAAATCCTGTCAAATTTTTTTAAAATAACATTATGAAAGCAAACATGGTAGGTTGGTTCGAAATTCCGGTAACGGACATGGCAAGAGCTAAAATATTTTACGAAACAGTATTTGATATAAAAATTCAGGTTCAAGATTTTGAAGGGTCTGTGATGGGCTGGTTTCCTTTTTCTGACGACCTGGAAGCGAGAGGTGCTGGAGGCTCTTTGGTTTTGAATGAGAAATTTTATAAACCATCTTCTAACGGTACTTTGGTTTATTTCTCTTCAGCAGAAATTACCTTTGAATTAAGGAAAGTTGAAGATGCCGGTGGTGTTGTTTTACAAGAAAAGACCTTGATCACTGATGATATTGGTTTTAGGGCACTTTTTTTGGATACAGAAGGAAATAGAGTCGCGCTTCATTCAAGAGAATAGTATTACTTCAGCCATAATTTTATAACAAAATTATTTCCAGAGTTAGGATGGTATGATAATATAATAAAAAGTACTTGATGTGAAGTACCCTTGCTAGGAATCGAACCTAGATCTAAAGTTTAGGAAACTTTTATTCTATCCGTTGAACTACAAGGGCAATTTTAAGGCAAAAATAATATTTACTTTTCAACAGGCATGCTAATTATCATAGATTTTTCAAGAGAAATAATTATTTTTTTAATTTTTGCATCAATTCTTTTATAAAATGATTTATTGTATTTCATATACTTTTTATTCTTCATTTTGTATATTTCAAGTTGTGTTTCCATTCCGGGTTTTTTAACAATAAAATTTGTTATTGAATATTGATATCTACCATTCCTAAATTGAAGCCTAATGGTTTGCAATACATCCACATATAATTCGGGATAATCATTAGGACCCCATAATTCTTTAAAGGAACCTTTACCGGTAATTTGCTCATTTTTATCATCAGTAGATATAATTTCATTTTGGTAATCACCAGAATTCATTAGCCAATAGTTTGCACAATTATAAAGTTCCTCTTTTGAGGTTCCGTTAACTTCTAGTACACTTGTATAATTTACTTTGCCTTCTTTAAGCGGTAAAATACCCAATAGTTTGTTTTGCGCATAACATTCCAATGAGAATAATATAATTAACAAGACAATTTTATTCATCTAAATAGTGGATTTAATAACTCATTAATAGAATATTTTCACTAAATATTTAGTGCCTTTCTTTAAAAAATTGATATTTTTAAGGATAAATAAATATATAACCTTTCAGTTGAAAAGTAAGGTCAATATTAACAAAGAAAAATATATATTTGTTCTTTTATCCTCGATAAGTTGACAATGTATGAAGGCCTTATACAGTAAGTATATACTTAATTTTAAAGAACCTGGAGGTACTTCAAGGGGTATACTGCGATCAAAAGAAACTTATTTTCTAAAGATCCTTGATAAGGATAGAATTGGAATAGGTGAATGTGCCCTCTTTAGAGGTTTAAGTATTGATGACCGATCTGATTACGAAGAAAAACTGCAATGGTTATGTAATAATATCCATTTGAATCTAGCTTTTTTATTATCTGAACTTCTCGAATTTCCTTCTATGCAATTTGGCCTGGAACAGGCCTTAATATCTCTTAAAAGTAAGGATCCTTTTGTGATCTATCCATCAGAATTTACTCAAGGGTATGGTAATATTGTCATCAATGGTTTGATTTGGATGGGCTCTAGATCCTTTATGCAGAATCAAATAGAGAAAAAAATAGAAGCAGGTTTTAAAACTTTAAAATTAAAAATTGGTGCCATAGATTTTAAATCTGAATTAGAGATGATAAAATCGATACGAAATGATTTTTCAGCTGATGAAATTGAGCTAAGGGTAGATGCCAACGGAGCTTTTCAACCAGGTGATGCATTGGAAAAATTAAAACATTTATCCGATTTTGAACTTCATTCCATTGAGCAGCCTATTAAAACAGATCAATGGTATGAAATGGCTTATTTATGTGCTAACTCTCCCTTGCCAATTGCCTTAGATGAAGAATTGATAGGTGTATTTAAATCTATGGATAAAGAAAAAATGCTTCAAATCATACGGCCTCAATACATCATATTAAAGCCTAGCTTGATCGGCGGATATAAAGCAAGTGATGAATGGATAAATATTGCAAAGAACCACAATGTGGCATGGTGGATAACATCTGCTTTAGAGAGCAATATTGGTTTAAATGCCATCGCACAATATACCTATACCTTACAAACTACAATACCTCAAGGATTGGGCACAGGTAGTTTATTTACAAATAACATAGAGTCGCCATTAAAAGTTGATCAAGGTGCATTATATTATAGCAAAAATCAAAAGTGGGGTGATATTGATGCCTTTTTGAAATAAAATATTATTTTAGTTTTTTAATTAAAAATATAGTATGAATTTTATACAACAAGCTTATAAAGGAAAGAATGATTGGTGGCGTTATTTACTTACTATTATTTTTGTTTTTATTGGATGGCAGGTTGTTGGGATCATACCCTTATTTACGGCGGCTTTGGCAAAATCTAACGATATAGGAGAATTGCTTGAAGCCTCAAAAGATGCGTTTACAAGTTTAGGTATTGATAGAAACCTCTATTTGTTTGTGATGATCTTATCCTTTTTATTCGGATTGATCTCCTTACTTTTTGCGATTAAATATTTTCATCTTAGAAAAGTTAAAACTCTGATTACTAGTCGTAAATATATTGATTGGAATCGAATATCCTATTCATTTGTTTTATGGTTCGTGATAGCATTATCTACTCTTCTATTAGATTATTTTTTAAATTCTGAAAATTATATTTTTAATTTTCAACCGATCCCATTTTTTATTTTAGTAATCGTATCGTTTGTATTTATGCCGTTTCAAACCAGTTTTGAAGAATTATTATTTAGAGGATATTTTATGCAGGGTCTGGGAACATGGTTTAAGAATGCTGCTGTTCCTTTAGTTGTTACCTCTGTAGCTTTTGGATTATTACACAGTTTTAATCCTGAATTTGATAAACTCGGCCCGATGGTATTGATTTATTATATTGGAACAGGGTTTTTATTTGGGATAATAACATTAATGGATGATGGTACTGAATTGGCATTGGGCATGCATTCAGCAAATAATATTGTTGCTGCCGTTTTTGTGAGTATGAACTGGACGGTTTTTCAAACCGATGCATTATTTATTGATACTTCTGAACCATCCGTAGGTGTTGAATTATTTTTGCCGGTATTAGTGATCTATCCTTTTGTTATTTTTGTATTTTCAAAGAAATATGGTTGGACCAACTGGAAACAGAAGCTTTTTGGCAGAATTGAAGAACCGTCAGAAATTTAAATCGAAATGAAAGCCTTGTTTAATTATGTGTATAATATCTAATTCATGAAATATGGTTTTTTACATAAAGATTTTAAATTGAATGGTAATTCGTTTTCTTCTCAGGAAGAGGTACTTTCTTTTACTCACAATGACCATAAGGATATTCATAGGTTTTTGGATCAATGGTTTGACGAATCCTTATTTATTAATGTGTATACTTCAGGTTCAACCGGTAAACCAAAACAGATACAACTCAAAAAGGAGTATATGGTGAATTCGGCCATAGCCACAGGAAAATATTTTGATTTGCCATCAAAAACATCAGCATTATTATGTTTGCCACTTGACTATATTGCAGGAAAAATGATGATGGTTCGTGCAATGATATTAGGTTGGGAGATTGATGTAGTAAGGCCCATTTCTAAACCTTTGCTGAATTTGACAAAGGAATATGAATTTTCTGCAATGGTGCCTTTGCAATTATTCAATTCACTGGATGAAATTTCAATCATAAAGAAGTTAATAGTTGGAGGAGGGGAAGTATCGCAGTCACTTCGATCAAAAATAATGGATCTACCCGTGAAAATCTATGCAACATATGGTATGACAGAAACCATAACACATATTGCTGTAAAACCATTAAATAAGGCATCAGGGTTAAATATCTATAACGATTTGTACAATGCATTACCCAATGTATCCTTTAAGGTTGACCTTCGTAATTGTCTGATTATAGATGCTTTAAAAGTGTCAGAGAGGCAAATTGTAACTAATGATATTGTTGAAGTTGTTACTGATAATAAATTTAAATGGCTGGGTAGATTTGATCATATTATTAATACTGGGGGAATAAAATTAATACCGGAACAAATTGAGGAAAAACTTCATCAAATTATAAGGCAAAGATTTTTTATTACATCTGTTCCCGATGAAGTTTTAGGTGAAAAAGTTGTTTTGGTTGTTGAAGGAGATGTTGTGAAAAATCTTAAATCTCAAATTTTAAATCTCAAATCAATTTCTAAATTTGAAATTCCAAAACAAGTATACTTTATTAAGCAATTTTTAGAAACAGATACAAAAAAAATCCAACGTCAAAGAACATTGGATTTAATATTGTTACAATCTTAATTTTTATACATCCATTAATACCCAGCTTCCTTTTTCAATTAATGGTATAGCTTGTTTGTATTTAACAACCTTACTTTCACCGGTAGTAATATTTTTGATAGAGACTCTTTCATTTCTGCCAATTTTACGTTCCGTTCTAACAATGGTTTCTGTAATCTGCTGTTGCTGGGTTTGATTGGTTTGCATGTCTTGAGTTGGATTGTTAAATTCTGCTTTACTCAATTGTACCTTTTCTTGTTTTTGTTCTCTTGCCTGAGATACTTGTTGTGAACTTTGACTCGGAAGCTCACCTTTAAATAAGAAAGATAATACTTCTTTATTCACTTTTTCCAGCATGGATTTGAATAATTCAAAAGCTTCAAACTTGTAGATCAACAAAGGATCTTTTTGTTCATAAGTTGCATTTTGAACCGATTGTTTTAAATCATCCATTTTTCGTAAATGATTTTTCCAGGTATCATCAATAATAGCTAAAGTGATATTCTTTTCAAAATCTTCAACCAATTGTTTTCCATTGCTTTCATAGGCATCTTTCAAGTTGGTTACAACTTGTAAAGTTTTGATCCCGTCGGTAAAGGGAACTACAATTCTCTCATACCGATCACCTTGCTTTTCATAAACATCTTTAATTACAGGAAAAGCGGCAACAGCATTTTGTTCAATCTTATTTTGATAATGCTCATATACTACCTCAAATAATTCATCAGTTAATGCCCTTTCTTCTTTATTGGTAAATTCTTCTTTAGTAAAAGGAGAAGTTGTTGATGAAAAACGAATTAATTCAAATTCAAAATTTAAATAATCATTAGTAAGTTTATTACTCATTACGATGGCATCACAAGTGTCATATATCATATTTACAATATCAACTTGTAAACGTTCACCGTATAAAGCATGTTTACGGCGTTTATAAATTACCTCACGTTGGGCATTCATGATATCATCATATTCCAGTAATCGCTTACGAATACCAAAATTATTTTCTTCAACTTTTTTCTGAGCTCTTTCTATAGATTTGGAAATCATTGAATGTTGTATCACTTCTCCTTCTTTCAAGCCCATTTTATCCATCATTTTTGCAATTCTTTCCGAACCGAACAATCGCATCAAATTGTCTTCTAATGATACATAGAATTGAGACAAACCGGGATCACCTTGACGTCCCGCTCTACCACGTAACTGTCGGTCAACTCTTCGAGAATCGTGACGTTCGGTACCAATAATTGCCAATCCTCCAACTGCTTTCACTTCATCGGATAATTTAATATCCGTACCCCGACCTGCCATGTTAGTTGCAATGGTCACAACTCCGGGATTACCCGCAGACTCCACAATGTCGGCTTCCTTTTTATGTAATTTAGCATTCAGGACGTTATGCTGTATCTTTCTGATAGAAAGCATTTTAGAAAGTAATTCTGAAATTTCAACAGAAGTTGTACCTACTAATACAGGTCTCTTTTGATGGACTAAATTACTAATTTCTTCAATTACTGCATTGTATTTTTCACGCTTGGTTTTGTAGATCAGATCCTCCTGATCATCACGAATTAAAGGCACATTGGTTGGAATTTCAACAACATCTAATTTATAAATTTCCCAAAATTCACCAGCCTCAGTAATAGCCGTACCGGTCATACCCGAAAGTTTTCGGTACATTCTAAAATAGTTTTGTAATGTAATTGTTGCAAATGTTTGTGTAGCTGCTTCAATTTTTACATTTTCTTTAGCTTCAATTGCCTGATGTAAGCCGTCAGAATATCGTCTACCATCCATTACACGACCAGTTTGCTCATCAACAATTTTTATCTGATCTTCAATAATAACATATTCAACATCTTTTTCGAAGAGTGTATAAGCTTTTAACAATTGATTTAAAGTGTGGATACGCTCACTTTTAATACTGAATTCGCGATATAAAATTTCTTTCTCCTTAGTTTTATCTTCAGCGGATATTTCCTTATCATCAATTTTACCAACTTCAATTCCCATATCGGGTAAAACAAAGAAATGATCTTCTGCATTATCTCCGGATAAATGGGCTATACCTTTATCTGTCAGGTCAATGGAATTATTCTTTTCTTCAATTACAAAATATAATTCTTCATCGATCTTAGGCATTTCACGATTATTATCCTGCATGTAGAAATTTTCAGTTTTCTGCAACAACTGTTTTATTCCTTCCTGACTTAAAAATTTGATAAGCGCCTTGTTTTTTGGTAAGCCACGAAAAACTCTATACAATAAAAAGCCTCCCTCTTTGGTGTCACCAGCAGCTATTAATTTTTTGGATTCGGCAAGAAGACCTATTAAATATTTACTTTGAAGTTTGACAATTTCATCAACTTTTGGTCTCAGTTCATTAAACTCATGGCGATCACCCTGAGGTATAGCTCCAGAAATAATCAATGGTGTACGAGCGTCATCAACCAATACAGAATCTACCTCATCAACTATGGTATAATTATGTGGGCGTTGTACCAGGTCATTTGGTGAATGCGCCATATTATCTCTTAAATAATCAAACCCAAACTCATTATTTGTTCCATAGGTTATATCGGCTAAATATGCTTTTCTACGTTCATCTGAATTTGGCTGATGATTGTCTATACAATCAATTGATAATCCATGGAACTCAAAAATTGGTCCCATCCATGCGGCATCCCGTTTTGCTAAATAATCATTTACGGTTACAACATGAACCCCGTTTCCGGTTAAAGCATTAAGATAAATAGGTAAGGTAGCTACTAAAGTTTTCCCTTCACCTGTCATCATTTCGGCAATATTTCCCTGGTGTAACACTGATCCGCCAATTAATTGAACATCGTAAGGAATCATATCCCAGGTGATTGGTTTACCCGCAGCATCCCATGTATTGCTCCAAATAGCATCATCACCATCCAAAGTTACATAATCATGGATAGATATTTCTCTATCAAAAGGCGTAGCTTTTACTTTTAAGGTAGCATTATTTGTAAATCGTTTGGCAGTTTCTTTTATTACGGCAAATGCTTCTGGTTGTATTTCATTCAATACATCTTCAGATGCTTGATAAGCATCATCATTTAATTGATCAATTTCTTTATAAATTTCTTCTCTTCTATCAATATTTACAGTTTCAATTTCGCTTTTTAACTGCTTTATATTATCTTGAAAAGGCTTTGTTGCCGAAGAAATTTTACTTTTGAATTCAACTGTTTTTTCACGAAGTTGATCGATCGATAAAGCATTCATTTCATCATCAAATGATCTCACTTTATCAACAATGGGCTGAAGTAATTTTAAATCTTTTTTCTTTTTATCACCAACAAAGGCTTTTAATACTGAATTAAGAAAACTCATATTTTTTAATATTATTCTCGATATTAATTCGAGAGATTATAATCATTTAAAAATAAAGGTCAAAGTTAAGGTGATAAATGGATGGATGTAGTGTAAAAAAAGCCTCGTAAGAGACTTTATTAATTAATATTCATCTTCATTCCAGAGGAAATCCTCATCTGTAGGATAATCTGGCCAAATTTCTTGAATAATTTCATAACTTTCGCCTTCATCTTCTATGGCTTGCAAATTCTCGACAACTTCTAAAGGAGCTCCTGTTCTTATCGCATAATCAATGAGTTCATCCTTTGTTGCCGGCCAAGGTGCATCACTTAAATATGATGCTAATTCTAATGTCCAATACATAATTGAAAATTAATTTAATTTAAATGCAAAAGTAATTTTTTTGAACAAAAATGCAAGCTTTTTAGTTATTATTTTTTTAATGTTAAAAGAACGTCAAATTCAACTTATAAATACCAGGAAAACAGATAAAAATCAATTACTTAATTATTTTTGTTCCAGGGTATTTCGGTTGCTTTGTTATCAAGGGTCAACTTTCGTGCCAACACAAATAAATAATCGGATAAGCGATTTAAATAAATCAAAATATTATTGTTAACCTTTTCATTTTCACTTAGTTCTACAGCAATTCTTTCAGCCCTTCTGCAAACGCATCTGGCTATGTGACAAAATGACACTGTAGTACTTCCGCCTGGTAAAATAAAATTGGTCATTGGTTTTAGCACCCCATTCATTTGATCAATTTCATTTTCAAGAAAATCAATATCTCTCACATTTATTTTTCGAATTTGCAACCTGTCTTCACCACTTTTTAATATTTCTTTATCCGGAGGCGTTGCCAACATGGCACCAAGTGTAAATAAGTTATTTTGAACTTTGATCAATACGTCAAAAAGTAAAGGCTCTATTTTTTGATCTCTTATAAGCCCTATGTGAGAATTTAATTCATCCACTGTTCCATAAGCTTCAATGCGTAAATCGTATTTCTTTACTCGAGTACCACCAAATAATGATGTTTCTCCTTTATCACCGGTTTTAGTGTATATTTTCATAAATCAAAAGTAAAAAGTAAAAAGTAAAAAGTCAAAGGTTAATGCTAAAACTTTGAATATTTTGCTTGGGCCTTTACACTTGTTATACTCTTATTACAAAATGCTCTTTGTGTTGTTCTTTTCTAAAAAAAACAATTCCCCATTGATAAGTGTCTATGCTAATGGTAACTTTCTTGTGATCTATAATATAATTCCAAGCTTGCTCCATATCTTTACTCCAGTGAATATCATCAAAAATAAAAACAGTTTCGTTGTTGATTGAAGATAAACATTGATTAAAATAGTTTATTGTCGCTTCTTTTTGATGATTTCCATCAAAATAGATCAAGTCGTACTTTTGATCTTCAATTACGTCAGTTAAAGTACTTTTAAAATCGCCCAAGACTATTTTTACATTATTTATATCGAATTTATCAAATTGCATTTGGGCAATTTTCGCCGTTGCTTTACAACCTTCTAGAGTTGTAATTTTTGCATTTGAATTAGCATAGGATAAGTTGGCGGTTGCAAGTCCCAGAGAAGTACCAATTTCAAGAATATGTTGAGGCTCAAAATATTGGGTTAATTTATACAATAATTCACCTCTTTTGCTTGAAATACCTGCATTCTTAGCAATATCTGAAATGGAGCGTTTGTTACTTTTAAAGACTCTTGATCCGGCACCAAAATCAGTTACTTCAATAATACTTTTGTTGGCTAATAATGATTTTCTAAAATCATTTATATGGATACAGGATTTATCTTTTTTATATAAACATTTCGTAATAAAATCAAATACAAAAGGTGAGTGAACATCATATTGGTTTGTTGATTTTAAAAGAAATTTTAAATAAGATAAAAAATGATAAAACAAAACTTGTATTTTAAATGCGAAAATAGGAAGAAAATTTATTGTTCTAAACGATATAAAAATTATATTTGCCTTTCAGTCAAAAATTAAAATATGAAGAAGTTTTTAACTTTTGCATTACTAGCGATAATGTTCACTTCCTGCATACCAAATAAGGATTTAATTTATTTTCAGGGAGATCCTTCTGAAAATGAATCATTGAAAAAATTACAGGATGAACCATATAAATTGCAAGTGAATGATATGTTGGATATTCAAATAAAATCTTCTGATGAAAAATTAGTTGATTTATTTCAGCCTACCACATCAGATAATAATAACAATATTAGATATACCAGAGAAAATATATATTTTACTTCTTATTCAATTGATAAACACGGAAATATAAGATTGCCCTATATTGGTGAAATCAACGTTTTGGGTTATACTTCAAGTGAGGTAAGGGAAAAAATTGAAAAAGAATTTGAGACATATTTCAGAAACCCTGAAGATGTTTTTATAACAGTTAAACTTGCAGGGGTCAGATTTACCGTTTTGGGCGAGGTCAAGAGTACCGGTACAAAAGTTATATATCTTAATCAAGTAAGTTTAATAGATGCAATTGCTGAAGCAGGTGATATAACAATTGTCGGAAATAGAAAAAAAGTAACAATTTTCAGGAAGAATATTGATGGCACAAAACGCTATGATATAAATATGCTTGATATTTCAAGTTTTGATTCGGATAACTTTTTTATTCAATCCAATGATATTATTTATGTTGAACCATTGAAGCAAAAATCTTGGGGTACAGGTACTTCAGGTATGCAAACTATAACATCATTAATTGCTGTTTTGTCACTTATAACAACCACTATTTTGTTGGTCAACGCATTATAAAGTATACATGAAAGAAAATAATAAATTTGATTTAGAACTTCAAACCTTTGATATAAAAGAGTATCTTTTTAAAATTGCCAGTTATTGGAAATTATTTCTCATTGTCATTGTATTAGCTTTAATCTCAGCTAAAATTATTAATAGCACATCACAAAGAATATACAGTTTAAAAAGTTTAATAACCGTTAGTGATGAACAGAATCCTTTGTTTTCATCAAGCACAAATATTGCTTTTAACTGGGGTGGACCCAGTGATAAGGTGGAAACAATTATTACCATTTTACAGTCAAGAAGCCATAACGAAAAGGTGGTTAATAAATTAAATTACAATATTGATTATTTAATTGGTGGTAGTTTTCGAAAAAAAGATATTTATGGTAATGTTCCTTTTAAAATTTCTTTGGATACATTAAAATATCAATTGCAAGGAAATGAAATAAAATTTGAATTTTTAAATAACGATGAAGTAAAAATTTCTATTGAATTAGATGATGAAAAAAATACTTTGATCAATTATTACACCAATGAAACTAAATCATTTGTACCTGATAATTTAGAATTTTCAGAAATATTTCCGATGAATACATTTATCGAATCACCATATTTTAATTTTAAAATATCTAATGAAAATGCTTTATTTGATTTATCAGATAAAACTTACTATGTTCGATTTAATAATTTTGATAACGTTGTAAAGAAATATCAAAAAGTAGATGTTTCCACTTTGAAAAAGGGAACTTCAATTATTGAGTTAAGTTTTAACGGTCCCAATAAAAAGAAAATTGAAAATTTCATTAATACTACAGTTGAGGTTTTGGATATTGACCAAAGGAGACAAAAGATAAAATATGCTTTAAAGACTCAGAATTATATTGATACTTTATTTGAAATTGAAGCCAATAACTTAAAGGATATTGAAACGGATTTAGGTGATTTCAAACAAAAAAACAAGATTTATAATTTATCTGTTGAAGGGACTTCTTTGTTAAATGAAGTTACCATGTTGGATCATGAATCCAGTCAAATACAAAGCCGATTAGAATATTTAAATAATTTGGAAAGATATCTAATAAACAACAATACTATTGATAGTGATAATATTCCAGCTCCGGCTTTGGTGAATATTGAAGATCCAAATATTGTAACCAGCGTTAACAATTTAATTTTATTGTCTAAAACAAGAGAAGGCCTAGAGAAAAAAGTTAAATCATCATACCCTCCATTAATTCGAGTGAATGATGAAATTAAAATAGAGAGACAAATATTATTGGAGCAAATAGGCTCATTAAAAACCTTGACAAAAAATAATTTAAATACGGTAAATAAAAGAATAGCTAATAACAATTCAAAATTAAGCAGGCTTTCACCTAAAGAGCAACAATTACTTAACTTTCAAAGAAAATATAATATTACAGAAGCAAATTATAATTATTTAAAGCAAAAAAGTTACGAAGCAGGTACAGCTATAGCAGCTAATGTTTCTGATATTAAGATTTTAGATAAAGCTAAAGATGTTGGACAGATACCTATAAAACCAAAGCAACCGTTTAATTACTTGATTGCATTAATGTTGGGGATAATGTTGCCTATGTTATATGTTTTAACCAAAGAATCATTAAATAATAAGATTAATACCGTTGAGGAAATTGAGAAAACATATAAGATTCCTGTTTTAGGGGTCATTGGTAAAAACAGGAATGATAAGGACAGATTAATTGTTAACAGGAAACCCAATTCAACTATAGCCGAATCTTTTAGAGCCTTACGTTCCAATATTCAATTTTTATTTCAAAAAAGAAATAAGTCTAAAACAATTGTAATAACATCATCAGTCAGTGGCGAAGGGAAAACCCTTTGTGCTGAAAATATGGCAACTGTTTTTGCCTTGAGTGGTAAAAAAACAGTTATAGTTGGTTTGGATCTGAGAAAACCAAAAATGCATACCGATTTTAATGCAGATAATACTTTTGGTGTTGTTAATTATTTAATTGGTGAAAAAACTCTGGATGAAGTGACTGATGATTCAGGAATTGAAAACTTAGATATTATCACTTCAGGCCCGGTTCCACCAAATCCTTCTGAACTTCTTATTAATGACTATACAGATGAGCTATTTAAGGCGCTGCAAGAAAAATATGAATATATTATTGTTGATACTCCACCAGTAGGTTTAGTGGCAGATGCCCTAGAGTTATTTAAATATTCGGATGCCATTATGTATATGATTCGTCAGAATTATACACAAAGAGGAATGCCAAAAATGATTGATGGTAAATATGAAAATGGAGAGGTGAAGAATATAAGCTATGTTTTAAATGATTTTGAAGTTAAAAATAAATATGGTAGTGGTTACGGATATGGTTATGGATACGGATATGGTTATGGAAAATATGGTAATGGTTATCATAAAAATGAAAAACAATCATTTTTAAAACGTGTTTTAAATCGATTTTAATAATAATATTTGTCCTTTTGAAAAAAATAAAAGGTTTAAATAATAGTCAAGAAATGCTAAAGAGATTATTTGATCTCTTTTTTTCATTTATTGGAATATTAATATTTTTAGTTCCAATTTTAATTTTAATTGTTTTCTCCACAATATCAACAGGGAAATTTGGTTTATATACCCAATTAAGGGTAGGAAAACATGCTCAAACATTTACCATGTTTAAAATCAGAACGATGAAAGGCATAGATAATGGTTTATTCATTACTTTAAAAGATGACAAAAGAATTACTCCTTTAGGCAAATTTTTAAGAAAATTTAAACTAGATGAACTACCTCAATTGTTTAATGTTTTAATGGGTAATATGAGCCTGGTAGGGCCAAGACCTGATGTAGTTGGTTATGCTGATAAGTTAGTTGGTGATGATAGAATTATTTTAAATGTCAAACCCGGTATTACAGGGCCGGCAACTTTAAAGTTTAAGAATGAAGAAGATTTGTTAGCCAAACAAAGTGACCCATTGCAATATAATGATGAAGTTATATGGAAAGAAAAGATAAAAATCAATAAAAATTATATTAAAAATTGGACTTTGAAAGGTGACTTAAAATTTATTTTAAGAACTTTTTTTGGTTAAATTTGTCAATCTTATTTGTAAAAATATGGAAAAAACAAAAATTGCTATAATTGGATTAGGCTATGTTGGCTTACCATTAGCTGTGGAATTTGCAAAAAAGTACCAGGTAGTTGGATTCGATATTAACCAAGCAAGGGTAGAAGAATTAAAAAATAACGAGGACCATACGTTAGAAACTTCACCTGAAGAACTAAAATCAGTAAATGTTTCTTCTTTGGAATTCTTACAAAATTCTTCAAAAGGTCTATGGATAACTTGTCAACTGGATGAAATTAGGGATTCTAATTTTTATGTAGTGACAGTTCCTACTCCCATTGATAAAAGCAATAGACCGGATCTTACACCACTTTATAAAGCCAGTGAATCGGTTGGAAGAATTTTGAGCAAAAATGATATTGTTGTTTATGAATCAACGGTATTTCCAGGAGCCACTGAAGAGGAGTGTATGCCGATATTAGAAAAATTCTCAGGACTTAAATACAATAAAGATTTTTATCTAGGTTATTCTCCTGAAAGGATCAATCCGGGAGATAAAGAACATACGGTTACCAAAATTTTAAAAGTTACTTCCGGCTCTACTCCGGAAATTGCCAATAAAATTGATGAAATTTATAGATCAATAATTATTGCCGGAACTCATTTAGCACCATCGATTAAGGTTGCTGAAGCGGCCAAGGTAATAGAAAATTCTCAAAGAGATGTTAACATTGCCTTTGTAAATGAATTATCAAGAATATTTAGATTAATGGGTATTGATACCAATGAAGTGTTGGATGCAGCCGGTACAAAATGGAATTTTTTGCCATTCAGACCAGGTCTGGTAGGAGGACATTGTATTGGTGTTGATCCGTATTATTTGGCGCATAAGGCTATTGAACTAGGCTATAATCCAGAAATAATATTGGCAGGGCGAAGGTTAAATGATAGTATGGGACCATATGTTGCTAAACAAACGATCAAATTAATGATCAAAAAAGGGATAGCCATTAGTGATTCAAATATTTTAGTATTAGGAATTACTTTTAAGGAAGATTGCCCTGATATAAGAAATTCGAGAGCCATAGATATTGTAAATGAAATAAAATCCTATGCGGTAAAAGTAGATGTATTTGATCCTTGGGCTTCGCCAGAAGAGGTTAAGCATGAATATGGAATAAGTTTAATTTCTGATAAAAATGAACTAAAAATAAAATATGATGCGGTTATTTTAGCTGTTTCTCATAAAGAGTTTTTAAAGATTGATTTGAATGATCTTGTGAAACCTAATAACGTAACATTTGATGTGAAATCGATTTTATCAAAAGATTTAACCGATACCAGGTTATAATTATTATAATTGAATTATATAGAATATGAGTGATAAAATGCATACTGTTTTAGTTACTGGCGCTGCCGGTTTTATTGGGCATCATTTGTCCAAACTTTTGATTAAAGAGGGGTATAGAGTAGTTGGTTTAGACAATATTAATGATTATTACGATCCAAATTTAAAATTAGCCAGGTTACAAGACATGAATATCAATACTGATGATATTCAATATAATGAACCGTTAGAAGGAGATATTACATTTGTTAAGTTGGATCTTACGGATAAGGATAATATCAGGAATTTGTTTGAAAAGTATCGTTTTGATTATGTTGTAAACCTTGCTGCTCAAGCCGGAGTTCGTTATTCATTAATTAACCCTCATTCATATGTTGATAGCAATATTACAGGGTTTTTAAATATACTGGAAGCATGTAGAGCTTTTCCTGTTAAGCATTTGGTTTTTGCATCTTCAAGTTCGGTTTATGGATTAAATCAGAATATACCTTTTAAAACAAGTCACCATACCGATCATCCATTAGCTATGTATGCTGCAAGTAAAAAAGCAAATGAGATGATGGGTCATTCCTATGCTCAATTATTCAATATTCCATGTACAGGATTAAGGTTTTTTACTGTTTACGGGCCTTGGGGTAGACCAGATATGGCCTTGCATATATTTACTAAAGCTATTGTTGAAGATAGTGAATTTGAAGTGTTTAACTATGGCAAAATGAGTAGGGATTTTACCTATGTTCTGGATATAGTTGAAAGTGTAAAACGATTACTTCCTTTACCACCAAAACCAAATAATCCGAAATATAATCCAAAGAATCCGAATCCTGCCGTTAGTTCAGCACCTTATCAATTATTTAACATAGGGAATAATAGTCCGGTAGCATTGATGGATTATGTACATGCTGTTGAAAAAGCTTTAGGTAAAAAGGGAAAAATAGTTTATAAAGAAATTCAGCCAGGCGATGTGCCATCAACATATGCTGATGTACAAAACCTTTTCGATTATATAGATTTTAAACCTTCAACCACAATTGAAGAAGGTATTAAAGTTTTTGTGGATAAATATTTGGAATTAAACTCGAAATAGATGGATAAAAATTTAAAAATTGCTATTCAGGCAGCGGTTCATGGAGGAGCTGAAATTATGAAGATCTACCAAAAGGATGATCTTGGTGTTGAATATAAAGAAGATAATTCACCATTAACATTAGCAGATAAAAAGTGCAATGATATAATCAATACCTATTTGATAAAT
>Ga0209013_10001915_pt1 | contig 19181 bp, 17 predicted proteins | sample Cruoilmetagenom2_FD_187291 | JGI IMG/M metagenome (GOLD analysis project Ga0209013, IMG submission 187291) | Oil polluted marine microbial communities from Coal Oil Point, Santa Barbara, California, USA - Sample 2 (SPAdes) (version 2) | ecosystem: Environmental > Aquatic > Marine > Oil seeps ...
GAATGTGTAGAGCTATTGGATCGGGTAGATTCCCCTTATCTGGGATTGAATCTAGATACTGGAAATTTCCTACGCTTACTGGATGATCCCATAGAAGGGACTCGTAAACTTGCCAATCGAGTTTTAGCCACCCATATCAAGGACCTCAAACCAGTAGCAGGTGTAGATGCTCGGGAGTGGTACTTTTTCTCTTCCACTCCTGTAGGTGATGGGCTGGTTGACAATCAAAAAATCGCTCAGCTCCTCTACGACGCAAATTATGAAGGATTCCTGGCAGTAGAAACCGATTTTCTCCATCCTGATTATGATGGACAGGAATTTGATGCAATTGCAAAAAGCGTAGCCAATCTCAAGCGGATCGCAGCCAGCGTTTATTAGGTGACAAAAATCACTTCTTGGGCAGCAGGCCTGTAAACTTCGTTGACAGATGGAAGGAATATTGTTAATATCGACAGTACTTCCTTCAAAATATCAAATAAGTGAATATATGACTATTGCCCAAGAAAATCTTGTTGTTAAATCCCGGAACGGTTTACCCAGATTATCGGCTGTAGAATTGGCGACTGTTGGTTTGATTCGCCAGCAGGGCGCGCTTTCCAGGACTGATCTGGCTAAATTACTAAATTTATCCCGTGCTAGCGTAACCTCTATTGCCGGAAATCTCGTTGAGCTGGGAGTGCTTACAGAGGTAGGCCACGGCAAATCCGAAGGTGGAAGGCGACCGCAGCTACTCGACATAGATGCAGAACTGGGTTTCCTGGCAGGGGTGGATATAGGAGCTACGAGTATTGACCTTGCTTTAGCGGATTTCCGGGGTGAGATCCTGGAAAGGCGGACCGAAGCAGCTGATGTCCGGGAGGCGCCGGAGCAGGTGCTAGATCGAGTAAATCAGCTGATTGTTGAACTACTCGAAGAGCATGGCGCTGGTGAAAAAGATCTGGTTGGTTTGGGTATAGGGGTGCCAGGCCCGGTCCAATATCCATCAGGTTTATTGATTGAACCACCACTAATGCCGGCCTGGGATAGTTTTCCAATCAAGGATTATGTAAGAAAAAAATTCCCGCAGGTGAACCCGACAGTGGATAACGATGTCAACATCATGGCTATTGGGGAGGCCAGAGCAGGCGGCGGGAAGGGAATTGACAATTTTTTCTATATCAAAATTGGAACAGGGATTGGGTGCGGAGTCATTGTAAAAGGAGAGATCTATCGCGGCAGTGATGGAACTGCAGGCGATGTTGGACATATATGTATAGATTATAACGGTCCTATTTGCCACTGCGGAAATGCTGGATGTTTGGAAGTGATGGCAGCTGGACCTTCGATAGCCAAACGAGGGCAGGAAGCAGCCCTTAATGGAAAAAGCAAGATCATGGCGGCCAGATTGGAAAAAAGTAAAGGCATATTAACAGCAAAGGACATTGGCAAGGCAGCAGCAGCCGGTGACCAAGCTGCCAATATGATTATTTCAGAGAGCGGCAGGATGATTGGGGGTGTACTGGCAGGGTTAGTGAACTTTTATAATCCACGGGCGATTTTTATAGGTGGAGGTGTATCAAAAATCGGGCACCATCTGTTATCTACCATCCGTCAAGCTACATTAAAGCGAGCAACAGCCTTATCTACGAGGAAATTAAAAATTGAATATTCTACTCTTGGAGATGACGCAGGTGTTTATGGAGCGATCTGGCTAGCCATAGAAAACGTTTTCATTCGAGCTTGATTAGTAAGTTTTTAAATGAGGACAAAATGAGATTTGGCGCTAACACATTTATATTTCGGTCACCTTTTTCTACTGATAATGATTTGGACTTGATCCCAAAATTAAAAGAAATGGATTTCGATCTGATTGAAGTAGCAGTGGAGGACCCTGAGCTTGTGAATATCGACTTGCTAAAAGCTGCCCTGGAAGAACATGATCTTGGTGTAGTAACCTGCGGCGCTTTTGGCCCCGGACGCAATCTCAGTAGCCTAGATCCGGTTGAAAGACAAGCCGCCAAGGATTATTTGATCTGGATGATAGATGCAGCTGAGAAATTGGGATCTGATGTAGTTAACGGACCTATGTATTCCGCTGTTGGCAAAGATCGTCTTGAAGACCCAACAGATCGTGAAACGGAATGGCAGCTGGCAGTTGATGGATTGAGAGAGATGGCAGAGTACGCGGAAGAGAAGGGAGTGAAATTGGCTTTTGAGCCCTTAAACCGCTTTGAAACAGACCTGGTTAATGTCGTGGATCAGGGTTTGAAACTTATTAGTGATGTAGGTGCGCCAAACTTGGGATTCCATCTTGATACATTCCATATGCACCTAGAAGAGAAGGATTCTGCAGCAGCTATTCGAAAAGCAGGAGATCGGATATTCCACTTTCATGCTTGTGAAAATGATCGGGGAGTACCGGGAACAGGGCAGGTGAAATGGAAGGAAGTCTTTGAGGCACTAGCTGAAGTGGGTTACGATGGCAATGTTGTGATCGAATCTTTCACTCCGGAAGTAAAATCGATTGCCAGAGCAGTATGTATTTGGAGGGAGATTGCTCCCGATCAGGACAGTATTGCCCGGGATGGATTGGAATTTATTAAGTCACTTCCCGGCATGAGCTGAGACGTAAAGCCGGATGGAGAATTTAGGAATATGACAAAAGACCAAAATAAAGCAATAATCCCGATGATAGAGGTTCATAATATAAATAAAGCGTTTCCAGGTGTTCAGGCGCTGGACAATGTCAGCGTCAAATTTATGCCTGGCGAGGTCCATGCCGTCGTCGGTGAGAATGGCGCCGGAAAATCGACCCTTATGAAGATCATGGCCGGTGCATATAAACCAGACAGTGGGGATATCTTCTTCCAAGGGGAAGAGATCCAGCTGAATCACCCCGTTCAAGCTCAGGATCTGGGCGTGGCGATCATCTACCAGGAATTCAACTTGCTGCCGGAAAGGACTGTGGCTCAGAATATTTTCCTGGGAAGAGAACCGTCCAAGCTTGGCGTGATCAGTCCGCCTCAGCTCAATAAACAGACCGAAGATGTTCTCGAGGATTTGGGTGTTGAGAACATGATCAACCCTACCGCGCTTGTTAGTACTCTCTCTGTAGCAGAACAGCAGCTGGTCGAAATTGCCAAAGCAGTTTCTTTGAATGCCAAAGTATTGATCATGGACGAACCCACGGCTTCATTGACGAATACAGAAGTAAATTTGCTTTTTGATCTGGTTGCCACATTGAAAAACAAGGGCTTGGCGGTCATTTTTATCTCCCATCGGCTATCGGAGGTATTCGGCATCGCTGATAGCATCACTGTCTTGAAAGATGGGCAGATTGTTGGAACTAAAGATATCTCCAATGTCAATACCGAAGATGTTGTTTATATGATGGTGGGCCGAACACTGGATCATTATTTCCCACCTTTAGGCACAGAAGAAGATTTTGGGGAAATTATTCTAAGGGTCAAAGATGGTGCGAATGATTTCCTGTCCAATATCAACCTGGATCTTCGCAAGGGCGAAATCCTTGGGATTGCGGGTTTGCAGGGCTCCGGACGGACGGAACTAGCCCAGGCTCTCTTTGGAGCGGTACCTTTCAGTAGTGGTGAGATCGAATTGATGGGGAAGACCATCGCTATCAAAAACCCATATTCTGCTATCAGGCGAAAAATGGGATTTGTGACCGAGGACCGAAAATCTGAAGGCCTGGCCTTGATGCAGCCGATCCGTGACAATATGCTGCTGGCCATACGATCTCTTCAGAACTTGTTTAGCTTCATTCACCCTGACGGTATAAGGGCTTCACGCAGTATGGTTCCTGATCTGGGGGAGCAAGTGGATGTCCGTGTGGAATCTTATGGTAATCAAGCCCAGGATCTCAGTGGTGGAAACCAGCAGAAAGTAGTGCTTTCCAAATGGCTGGCGTCAGGTGCTGAAGTATTTCTTTTTGATGAACCTACCAGAGGAATTGATGTTGAAGCAAAAGCAAGGATCCATGATATTATCCGCGGTCTTACAAAGTCTGGTGTGGCGGTGCTGATGGTTTCTTCAGAGCTGCCAGAGATCATTGGGATGAGCGATCGTATTCTGGTAATGCATGAAGGAACGATAGGTGGGGAACTCCCTCCCGCGTCTAGTGAGGCGGACATCATGCTGGTAGCAACAGGTCAGCAGAACGGAAATGGAAAAGCCAAATCTGCTGCCAATGATGGAGGCATAAAATGAGCGTAGAAGTAATTGCGGAAGGAAAAGATAAACGGGTGCGAAGTAATTTCTTGAAGAAGATTCCCCAAGTTTATTACTTCCTGGTGATTGTTCTTGCAGGTGGATTAATCCTTGACCAGTTTTTTGCGAGCGGCAATATTCTTTCTAATCCTACGATCCTCCGAAATATTTTGGTCCGCTCTGTCGCATTGGGAATCGTTGCAGTGGGACAAACGTTCGTAATGATCGGAGCTTCGATCGATCTATCTGTAGCTTATACGATCAGTTTAACCTCTGTAATGGCATCGTTGATCATGCAGGGAGATCCTGCCCGTGTACCGATGGCTCTTGGAATCGTGCTGCTGGTTGGTGTCGCTGTTGGTTTCATCAATGGCTTACTTGTCACCAAGTTGAATGTGAATGCCTTTATTGCTACGTTGGGGACCGGGTTGATCATCAAGGGCGTTCTAAATGGAATGTTTTCGTCTGGGTCTATGGGCTCTGTGCCAAAAGGTTTTCAAACCCTCGGCTACGGCAGTATCGGACCAGTGCCTTATTCGATCATTCTATTGTTAGCGGTCGTTTTGATAGGTTGGTTTATTTTGTCCTGGACAAAATTTGGTTCCCACCTATATGGAGTAGGCGGAGATATACTTATCGGTAGGTTGTCAGGATTGAGGACTTCACGTGTTTTGATAATAGCCCACATAATATCTAGTTTAACTGCAGTTCTTGCAGGCTTGTTTATTGTCAGTAGACTTGGTGCAGGAGCCCCCTGGGTGGGCCCAGACGGTGTTTATGATCTTGAATCTGTGGCAACGACGGTGATTGGTGGTACAGCCCTGTCTGGTGGCAGGGGAGGTGTGTTTGGAACGATTGCAGGCGTTATGATCTTTGGTGTGATCGATACTGTTTTCAATCAGCTGGGCGTGGATACTTACCTGAAGATGGTAATAAGAGGCGCGATTATTATTCTTGCAGTAGCCAGTTACTCCGTTCGCTCAAAACGAGAAGCGGCATAAAGAGAGAAAATTATGACTACATCTGTAAACAATCCTGCAGCCGATAAAGGCGCGACATTTTTTGAGATAGTTTGGGAATGGATTAGAAAAATCCCACCAGTTTATCCAATCTTTATTGCGGTTGCTTTTGGTGTGAGCCAGTTGAATCCCAATTTCGCCACCGCAAATGGATTAATGGCCTTCGTCAGGCGAGCTGCACCGCTGATCATCCTGGCGATGGGACAATTATTCGTTCTCGCTTCTGGTGGATTTGATCTTTCTCAAGGATCCGTGGTAACGCTGACCATCATTGGAAGTTCATTAATTATCTACAATAATGAAGAATACACATACGTGGCTATTGCGATCATGATCGGCTTGGGGATTGTAATTGGCCTGGTCAACGGGTTTGTGGTTGCCTATCTTAAAGTGCCCTCATTAATTGCCACGCTTGGCATGCTCCTGCTTGTAAAAGGCGGCGGATTATATTGGACAGGAGGGGCGCCCAAAGGTTATTTATCCGAAGCTTACCGTTTCATTGGGAGAGGTTTTTTTGAAAATGTTCCGGTTATCGGTCGTTTCCCGGCATCAGGAATAGTGCTGCTTGTGGTTGGGGCAATTTTGGTAATCTTATTCCATAAAACCAATTTAGGAAAGCAGATTCTTGCCATTGGTGATAATGCCCAAGCGGCAAAGTTATCCGGGGTCAAGGTCAAACAGATTAGGATGATCGCCTTCATGATCTCTTCAGTTTGTGCAATTATTGGGGGAATTCTATTGGGTGGTTATGGCGGCACTTCTTACACTGCTGGTGGAGACATGGAGATGCAGTCAGTCTCAGCGGCAGTAATCGGTGGCGTTTTATTACTCGGCGGAAAAGGGTCAGTCTACGATGTGGCTTTTGGTGCGCTGACTCTTGAAGCGATGGTCAGTTTATTGAACTTACTTGGATTACCAAAACCATATCGCGATGCAGTCCAGGGCTTGATAATCATCGCAGCTGTTGCATATGCAGGACTGCGCATGAAAAAACGTGATTGATCAAGGACTATTAAATTTATTTATTGAAAAACTGAGGAGGTGATATCGCCCGAAAATATATTGAGTTGTAGTTTAGGCAATACAGTGAAAATCCTATCAAGGAGAAGAATAAAAATGTTTAAGAATAAACTGTTTGTTGTGCTCAGCCTCATTTTAGTAGCAGCCTTTGCGCTGTCTGCTTGTGGCGGAGCCGCCCCGGCTGAAGAGGTTATGGAAGAAGTAGCCGAAGAAGTTGTTGAAGAGGCTGAAGAAGCTGTAGAAGAGGTAGTTGAAGCTGCTGAGAGCGCTGGCTTGCAGATGGAAGCGGCAGCTGTTGTTGAAGCCTTCTGGTCCGACGCAGAATATGAAGAGTCCATCACCTGGACCGATGGTGACGTCCTCAACCCGGAAGCTCCCTTGTACCTGCAGTCCCTCCTGGACAACAAAGTTGACACCACCGAGTACAAAATGGAAGCACCCTATAATGTCTGCTTCTCTAATGCTGGTGTGAACAACACCTGGCGTGTAACCGGTTACGTGACCATGCGAGAGCAGGTTGAGCAGTTACGGGCTGAAGGTCTAGTCAATAACTTCATCCATGTGGATGCTGAAGGTTCCGATGAGAAACAGATCGCAGACATTGAAGACCTGCTCGCAGGCGGTGAATGCGATGTGCTAATCGTCTCCCCCAACTCCACCAATGCTTTGACCCCGATTGTTGAGACAGCTTGTGAAGCACTGCCAGTGGTTGTTTTTGACCGTGGTGTACTGACCGATTGCCCGGTCACCTTCTTGAAGACTGTGGGTGGCTACAAGTTTGGTTACGATGGTGCCCAATTTATCGTAGAGAACTTGCCCGATGGCGGCGATGTGTTAGCTCTGCGCATCCTCCCCGGTGTGGATGTTCTTGAACAGCGCTGGGGCGCTGCCCTGGAAGTGTTCGCAGTAAATCCGCAGCTGAATATTATCGGTGTGGAATTTGGTGCTTACAGTAATCCTGATACCAAAGGCATTGTTGCTGACTACATTGACCGCTTTGGTAATATCGATGCTGTCTGGATGGATGCTGGTGGAACCGCAGTTGGTGTTCTGGAAGCTTTCGAAGATGCCGGATTGCCCTTCCCGATCATGGTCGGCGAAGATCAGATGGACTACCTGAAGTTCTGGAAAGAGAACGACCTGACCGCGATTGCTCCCACCTTCCCAACCTACCAGTGGCGAACTGCCGTTTTGGCAGCCGTCATGGTCCTTCAGGGTGAACCTGTGGACGCCCGCTGGGTAGTCCCACAGCCGAATGTTACCCAGGCAAACCTGGATACTTTCTACCTGCCCGACATGCCGCCGCTGTACTACGCTATGAGTGGCGCAGAGGATATGACCAACTGGCCGGATGCCTGGAAAGAACTTGACACAACCAAATATATTGACGTGATCGACTAATTTGTTTGTGTATTGAGCCCGGTTTTTTAACCGGGCTCATACCCGTAAAGACTTTTTGAATTTGTGATATTGGGCTGTTTTCATTGACGATTCTTTACTAAGCCCATAATCAATTGGGTAGGTCTGCTGATTAGAGTGGGCCTACCCAGAGTAAACAGATTGAAAGTATGAATGCAGCTTAAGGCGCATTCGAGGAGATCAGATAATGATTGAAATTGGATTTCATACAGATGCGTTTAACAGCTCGTATTGGAGTTTTGAAAAATGTTTGCAGTGGGCTCAGGAAAACGACGTCCACTATATAGAATGCGGTACGATCGATGGGGTAAGCTGGCTGGAAGGGCTTGGCTATCAGCCTCATGTAACACTTACAACTGACCCTCTGGTAATGAGGAAAAAGATGGAAAAATATGACGTCAAATTCTCACAACTTGACGCTGCTTTTCCTGTTTCTCTACCAGATGGTGCTACCCACGGACTTATTTATATCCTCAACACAATCCGTTGGGCAAAACTTGTGGGTTGTGAGAATATTGACACAACTGACAATATGTTCAAACCAGAAGGTTTGACCGACGAACAAGCCCTGGAGATGATGAAGAAGATCTATTCTGAAATTATTGAAGTTGCTGAGCTTTATGAGATGTACATTAATATTGAACCTCATGGTTATTACACAACCAAACCGGAATACATGGAGAAAATGCTCAACTTTGTGGATTCTCCTTTCTTGGGGATGAATTTTGATACAGGAAACACATTTATAGCGGGACAGGATCCAGTTGCTTTTTTGACCAAGTTCAAGGATAAGGTCAACCATGTGCATATTAAAGATGTTTCTGAAACCCTGGCCGCTTCCTTACGTGGTGAATTAACGGGTATCGCTGTCAGTAATACTGCAATTGGTGATGGTGTGAATGTCGACAATATCAAGAAATGTTTTGATATCTTTGTGGATATGAAATATGACGGTGTTGTCAGTATCGAATGTGAAGGGGCAGGCGGCCCAATGATTGAAAAAAGCCTTGCTTTTGTACGTGAGTTAGTTGATGACGCAAACAAACGTATGGCCGCTGCATAGTCTGAAAAATATAACTGATAAGGATGGTTTTCCGGCACAGCCATCCTTATCAGAAAATTTTTTGAGAAGGAACATGTAATTACAGGATTATAAGCCGGAGGGTTTTAAAGGAGATCATCCGAAATGGCGAAAAAATACTTGGTTGGTGTTGACCTAGGGACCAGCGCCACAAAGGCAGCATTATATTCTACGGATGGGTCTTTGGTCGCTGAATGTACTGTGGATGTCCCTATTCATTATCCTGAACCTGCTGTTGTAGAACAGGAAAATGAAGATTTTTATACCTCGGCGGCTCACACGGTAAAAACCTGCATTGTTGAGAGTGGTGTGGATCCAAAAGATGTGGCCGCCATCTCATTTGACAGTCAGATGGCAGGGGTAGGTGCAATTGACGAAGATCATCAATCGGTGTCAAAATTTGATTCCTGGTTGGATATGCGCTGTGAACCTCAGATCAAATACCTGGAAGAAAATTATGGAGAGTTGATCACAAGACTCACAGGCTGTCCACCAACTTGTGATCACGGTCCAAAAATTCTTTGGTGGAAAGCAGAACGTCCACAAGAGTACGCAAAAACAGCTAAATTCGTAATGCCTGGGGGATATGTGGCTGGCAAGATGGCAGGACTGAAAGCCGATCAAGCATTTATTGATTACACCTATATTCATTTTTCCGGGCTAAGCAATGCGCTCGAGGCCAGCTGGTCAAACGAGATTTGTGATGCAGTTGGCGTAGACCAGGGAAAATTGCCAAAGATCGTTGAGCCCTGGCAGGTCATTGGAGAAGTGCAATCAACCGCAGCCAAAGAATTTGGGCTGGCCGCAGGCACTATTATTGCTGCAGGATGTGGAGACACAGCAGCCGGTGCACTAGGAGCTGGCATTGTTAAGCCAGGTATGGTTTTTGATACGGCAGGGACAGCATCTGTCTTTGCTGGTTGCACTGATGAATTTGCTCCGGATATAAAAAATAGAGCTTTGCTAACTATGAGATCGGTCATACCTGGGCTGTGGCATCCGCTGGCATATATCGCCGGGGGTGGACAAGCTTTGACATGGTTTCGGGATAACTTTTTTGATGCGATCCGGGGAGAATCTCAGGGAGAGAAAGATTTATATTCTGAATTGGATGATCTGGCAGAAAAGGCTCCCTTGGGTTCTAATGAGCTATATTTTTCACCTCATTTATCGGGCAGGATTTGTCCGGCAACACCGGAAATGCGCGGCGCGTGGGTTGGATTCTCTTTTGCACACAAGCAGGAGCATTTTTATCGTGCAATTTTGGAATCTGTTGCTTATGAGTATGCCTACTACCTCAATATCCTAAAAGATCTGATTCCGAATCTCAACTTGACTGAAGCCCGCGTTATCGGTGGCGGAGCTCAGAGTTCTGTCTGGAACCAGATCAAAGCAAATGTGCTTGGTGTGCCATATTTGCGGCTCTCCAGATCTGAATTTGGCACTTGGGGATCAGCAATGATCGCCGGCAAAGCGGCCGGGATTTATGATGACCTTGCTGAGGTCGCCTACAGGCATGCAACCGCTGCTGGTCCTCCAGCTAAACCTGATCTAGAGAAACAAAATCAATATAAAGTGAACGTCGAAAACTATATCAAACTGCAAGAATCCCTGGCAAAAACATTTCGAGGAATTGTGTAGATGGGAGGAAGGGAATAGATGTCGTCAACGATTAAAATTTGCATGATAGGTGCAGGAAGAGTGGGAAAACTGCATTCAGGTACACTGCGAAGATATATCCCCGATGGAGAGGTTGTGTGTTTGGTAGACACTCAGCAATCCATGCTGGATGAAACTGGTGCTGAATATGGGATCGATCACCGGTATACCTCATTGGAGGAAGCACTTCAGAAGACAGAGTTTGATGCCGTGGTGATTACAACTCCCACTTTCACTCATAAAGATTTATCAGTGTTGGCAGCGGAAAATGGCAAACATGTATTTTTAGAAAAACCGATGGCAATGGATCTTGATGAATGCGACCAGATCATTGAGGCGTGTCAAAAAGGAGGAGCCCACCTCCAATTAGGTTTTATGCGTCATTTTGATCCTGATTTTAGTTTGGCTTATGACCGCATTCAAGCTGGCGAGATCGGAGAGCCGATGCTCGTAAAATCTCTTACGCATGGTCCTGGTTTGCCGCCTCCCTGGGCCAGGGATCTGAAAACATCAAACGGAAACCTTGCTGAAGTAAACAGTCACGATCTGGATGCCACGCGCTGGTTGATGGGTTCAAATCCGGAACGGATCTATCTCGAAGTAGCAAATTTTAAAGGTGATGAAAGAGGCGTTAATACAGAGAATTACTATGACAATATGATAGCCAGTTTAAAGTTTGAATCTGGCGCATTGGGCAGTATCTCCGGCGTCTGTCCCTGTGATTATGGTTACGATGCCCGGATGGAGATCATCGGTAAAAAAGGGATCATGATCGTTGGCGAATTAAAGAATAATGCATTGACGATAGGCATCGATAGGGATACTGGTTTGGTCACACCGATTTTCAAGCGCTGGCCAGATCGTTTTCGAATGGCCTACATCCATGAAATTGAACATTTCATTAAATCAATTCAAGCGGATAATCCTCCTAAAGTCAATGGAGAGGATGGTCGCTGGGCAGTTGCAGGGGTTCTAGCAGGTACAAAATCACTGCTCGAAGAAAGGCCGGTACTGTTGAGCGAAGTAATGTAGGAGAACTTAATGAGCAAAACTATGCAAGCTGCGGTCTATCATGGACCTAACGATATTCGTTACGAGGATGTATCTTATCCAGAGCTTGGCCCGGGAGATCTGATCATTAAAGTGTTAAATGCCAATATCTGTGGTACAGATCTTCGCATTTTGCATGGTGGTCATCGCCATTATCCAGAAGGAACAATCCGAATTCCTGGACATGAGGTGGTTGGTGAGATTGTAGCTGTTGGAGAAAAAAACCAAAAATACAAATTGGGCGAACGAGTATTTGTAGCGCCTAATATGGGTGAGGGAGATAGCCGGGAGACAATTTCTGGCAATAATAATCTCGACCCGAATTTTAAAGCGATCGGGATCAATATGGATGGTGCTTTTGCTGAATATATGCTGATCCCCGAGGCTGCAGTCAGCCAGGGTAACGTCATGCCTGTTTCTGAGAGCGAAGACCCAGCTGTGGCTGCATTGATCGAACCGCTGGCATGTGTGCTCCGGGGCCAGAATGCCGTCAACGTAAAAAGTGGAGACATTGTGGTTGTTATGGGCGCAGGCCCAATTGGTATGCTGCACGTTCTGCTTGCTAAAGCAAGGGGAGCTGCCAAAGTAATCGTGAGCGAACCGTCTGAACCACGGAGAATTCGTGCCGAGGAACTTGGTGCTGATCTGGCAGTCGATCCGTTAACAGATGATCTGGATGCGATTATTAGGGAAAATTCAAAAGGAAGGGGAGCTGATGTAGTAATCGTGGCAGCGCCTTCCAAGCCAGCTCAGGAATCTGCTTTGAAGATCAGTGCTGTTGGCGGGAGGATCAACCTTTTTGGTGGTTTACCTAAAGATGATCCGTATATCCAGTTTGATTCCAACCTGGTGCATTATAAGGAATTGATCGTCACCGGTACTACTGCATGTTCGACCCTTGATTGCATGCAGGCCACCGATCTTGTTAATGCGGGTGTGCTGGACCTTTCTGCCTTAGTCACCAGTCGGTATCCTTTGAGTGAAGTACAGGAAGCTTTTACAGCAGCAGGTGATGGAAAAAATATGAGGGTTTCATTGGTTCCTTAAATATGGGTAAAAAAGTCAAAACGGTACTTGGTGAGATCGAAAAAAACGAACTGGGAATCACGGATGCGCACAATCACCTCTGGATTTCCAAACAAGCTCTGGAAATTGCAAGCGCTCCGGTGCTGGATCAGCGGGATAAGATAGTAAATGAGCTAGTTGCGTATAGACAATTAGGTGGTGGGTCCCAGGTGGATTGTCAACCTGGAGGAGCTGGAAGGGATGGAAACCATCTCCGCTTTATATCCCAGGCATCTGGTGTCCATGTAATTGCCTGTACCGGATTCCATTTGAAGTCTTATTATCCAATGAGCTTTAAGCTCTGGAAAATGGATATCGACCAGGCGGTTGATCACTTTTTGAACGAAATACAGGAAGGGCTTGAAGAGTCCCGTCATACTAAACCGATCTTCCCCGGTTTTATTAAAATCGCAGTTGGTGAGACTCTGAATGATTCTCCTCAAGATTTGATGGAGGCTGCTTTTATAGCGAGTAAAGAAAGTGGGCTATTGATAGAAATGCATACTGAAAAAGGAGCATGCGTAGAAGACTTTCTGACATTTTTTGAGCATCTGGGTTTAGAAAAAGATCGTCTGACCATTTGCCATATTGATAAAAGACCGGATCCAGGATTACATATAGAACTTGCTAAAGAAGGATATTTATTAGAATATGACACATTCTTCCGACCGAAATATCAGCCGGAAGTAAACCTCTGGCCTTTATTATCAAAAATGGTTAATGCTGGATTTTCCAAATCCATTGCGGTAGCTACAGATCTGGCAGACAGCACGATGTGGAATTCAATGGGAGGGGGACCAGGATTAGTAGGTTTTATTGAGATCATCAAAAGAAGATTGGATTCTGAGTTTAATGATCCAATCATTGTAAACCAACTCTTGGGCGGAAATATTTCTAACCGCCTAGCAATCGATTAAGGAGATTGTTTTATGAGAAATGCACCATTTTCGTTTGATATTGCCGCTCCTAATTTCATTCCGAGTGAATATGATAACCATATCAAACGGAATCTGAGTAAAATGGCTGGCCAGTATAGCGATCAGGCGGCTTACGACAAATTGCTTCAAACTGAAGATGTACTGTTATACGAAGTTTATGAATTGAAACGCCCTGAAATTGCCGGTGAAATATTGCATGGGATTTCGATAGTCCATCCCGGGAAAGTAGGGAATGAATTTTTTATGACCAAAGGTCATTACCATACAGTATTAGATACAGCGGAAATATACTATACCCTGCAGGGTGATGGTTATATGGTCATGGAAACACCTGAAGGTGATTGGGCAGTTGAGAAGTTAGTTGCCGGAAGTGTGTTATATGTACCTCCGCGTTGGGCCCACCGGTCAGTAAATATCGGATCTGAGGAAGATCTGGTTATGTTTTTTGCTTATCCTGGTAATGCCGGACATGATTATGGAACCATTGAAACACAGGGTTTTAGAAAGTTGATCCTTGGCGTGGATGAAGGAATTGAGATTGCCGATAATCCGCGTTGGTCCCCACCGGAGGGTAAATGAAAGATCTGAAGGATTGCAAGATCCTGGTAACTCCAACATCTTACGGATCCCAGGACCCGGAGCTAAAAACCGAACTAGAGAAATTGGTTGGTGAAGTTGTTTATAACAACACCGGAAAACCCCTCAACTCTGACCAGTTGAAAGAACTTTTAGTGGATGTGGATGGTTATATCGCCGGGCTGGATGAGATAGATGCCTCGGCATTTGATTCCGCTCCAATATTGAAAGTAGTTTCAAGATATGGTGTTGGGTATAACAATGTTGATCTGAATGCAGCCTCTAAAAATGGGGTGATCGTCACCAATACACCAGGTGCCAATGCCATCGCAGTAGCGGAGTTAACAATCGCGCTGATATTAAACATGCTGAGGCCCATCATCCCTGCGGTGCAGAGAACAAAACAAGGAGAATGGCCGCGGTATAAAGGATTTTCTCTGGTTGGAAAAACAGTTGGCTTGTTGGGGTTAGGAGCTATTGGAAAAGAAACTGCTAAACGCTTGACCGGTTTTGGATGCAGAGTGATGGCTTATGATCTTTATCCAGATGAGAAATTCGCTGCTGAATATGGAATTGAGATGTCTATCTTGGATGTTATTCTTCCAGCAGCTGATGTCATCTCCCTCCATCTTCCTGGAACTGCGGAAACCCGGGAGATAGTAAATGCGGAATTTATAGAAAAAATGAAACCCGGGGCTTGGCTGGTCAATACTGCCCGGGGCGATTTGATCAATGAGAAAGCGCTGGTTGATGCTATTGTAAAAGGAAAATTAAGTGGTGCAGCCCTGGATGTTTATTCAGAAGAACCACCTCCTTCATCAAGCCCAATTTTTGGTCATGATCAAATTATAGCTACACCCCATATGGGTGCCCATGCAGATTCGGCTACGAATGCTATGGGAAGGATGGCGATGGATGAATGCCTCCGGGTGCTGCGGGGAGTAGAACCGAAATATCAAGTGAAATAAGGAAAAATCATGTTAGATAAGAAATTGGTATTACAAAAGATCCAGGAGTTAGGTGTTCTGGCAGTGATCAGAGGCCCATCTGAGAAACTCACTCTCAAGATGGTTGATGCCCTGGTAGCTGGTGGCGTGACTGGGATAGAGATCACCTTCACTACCCCGAATGCGTTAGACGTTGTTAAAGCTCTCGATGATGAGTTTGGCGAGAAGATCATGCTGGGAATGGGTACCCTTACTCAGGAGGAGCAGGCTGAAGCGGCAGTGGTTGCTGGCGCGAAATTCCTGGTCAGCCCGCATACAGAAAAGAAACTCGCAAAAGCCATGGTTGCTACTGGCTTACCGACCATGATGGGAGCATTAACGCCATCTGAAGTGGTGAAAGCCCGATCCTACGGAAGCGACGTTGTAAAAATATTTCCAGGATCTCTAGGCGGCCCGGAGTATATGAAATCTCTTAAAGGTCCATTTCCTGATATCCCCATGATGCCAACTGGCGGAGTATCTTCGGAAAATCTTCGGGATTGGTTCATGGCTGGTGCATTTGCAGTTGGCGCGGGAAGTAATCTGTGCCCCAAAACACTGGCATTGGCGGGAGAATTTGATCAGATTACCGAGATAGCCAGGGAATACGTGGATGCGATTGAGGAAGCTCGAAGGTCTTAAATTTGAGGAAACCATGGACTATAACATCATTACAAAAGAACAACCAACATTCTACTTTATTGGGGTGACAACCGGAAAATCGTCAATAAATAAAGTTTTTCCACTATGGATGGACGTGATGGGGAAACCAGAAGTGGTACTGGAAGGTATAGACCATCCACTTCACGACGAGCCGGATAACTACCGCAGCTCTGTTGCCCAGATCAAGTATGACCCACTTTCACTAGGTGCATTAGTAACATCTCATAAAATGAATGTTTACTCTGCTGCAAAAGACATGTTTGATTTCTTTGATCCATATGCTGAAGCAACGGCAGAATTATCCTGTATAAGTAAAAATGGTGGGAGGTTACTCGGGCATGCTAAGGATCCCATCACTGCGGGTTTGAGCCTGGAAGCGGTTATCGATCCAGGTTATTTTAAAAAGACTGGTGGGCACGTTTTCTGCCTCGGGGCTGGAGGATCGGCCGTTGCTACTCTGTTATACCTGATTAATAAGCAGGCCCAGGGGGATAGGCCCGAAAAATTCATTGCTGTCAATCGTTCTCCTGGTAAGCTGGATCATATGCGAGAGATGGTATCTAAATATGATACAGACATCAATGTTGAATATATACATAACAGTGATCCCAAGGTGAATGATCAGGTCATGGCTACATTGCCAGACCATAGCATTGTGATCAATGCGACCGGGATGGGCAAGGATACACCTGGTTCGCCGATCACGGACAAGGGCCAATTCCCGAAAATGGGAATTGCCTGGGAATTCAATTATCGCGGCGAACTAGATTTTATGCACCAGGCATTAGAGCAGGTGGATAAACGGGACTTAAAAGTAGAGGATGGTTGGATCTATTTCCTGCATGGCTGGTCCCAAGTGGTCGCAGAAGCACTTCATATTGAGTTAACACAAGAACTATTTAAAGAACTGGATAGGACAGCAAGCACTGTTCGTGGTTAGTAATAATTTGAGGAGGATGGCATGTTGGCACAGGTAACGCCCCTTTATTTTCGAGAAGGAAGGGATCAGGATTTTGATACTCAGCTGGATCTACTAAAAGAGCTTCTGGCGAATGATGTGGAATTCATGCCGGAAGTAGCTCTTGGTGATCCGGTACCGGAATGTGATGCTGTTCTATTTCCGCAGATTCTTGGTGAAGCTTACCGACAATTGGATGATTTTATAAAGATCGATGTCCCTATTTTGATCATAACAACTGAGTTTGGAACAATGGCCATGTGGGATTGGGAGATCATCCAATATCTACGATTAAAAGGCGTAGATGTGATTGCGCCTTACAACATGGATCAGACCAAAAACCTGGCCCGGGCTTTAGCTGTTAGAAAGGATCTAAAATCATCAAAATTCCTTGTGTACCAGGATAACCCGGGAGAAGGTTTTCAACCCGAGATCTTTAAACGGTTTTTCTGGTGGGAAGAGGAATGTACCCAGAAAATGTTGAAGAAATACGGTCTCAGTCTTGAAAAACGGAGTTTTGAAAAAATGGCTGGAGAAGCCAAGGCAATTGCTGACAGTGATGCAGAAACGGTCTGGAATGACTGGAGAGAAAAAATCCCGCTGGGAAAAATAAATGATCGTCAGCGTAACAGTGCCTTAAAAGTTTACATGAAGTTAAAAGAAGCGCTGGAAAACGATCCCGGGATCAAGGCAATTGGAATCAATTGTCTAAATGAGTCTCATTATTCTGATACTACGCCATGCCTGGCCTGGAATATGCTTTATGAAGAAAAGAAACTGATCTGGGGCTGCGAAGCTGATACTGTGGCGATGCTGAGTAAATACCTACTTAATAAATCCCTGGATTGCCCGATCATGATGACTAATATGTATCCCTTCCTGATGGGGGACGCAGCTCTCAAACACGAAAAAATACCCTATTTCCCCGAAGTGAAAGGCAATCCGGATAACTATATCCTGGCTGCACATTGCGGATATTTCGGTGTTGTTCCTCAGTCTTTTGCTACAAATTGGTCAGTAGAGTCCAAGGTTCTGGCAATTGTAGATGAAAACGCAATAGCTCTTGATGCCCGCATGCCGGAAGGACAAATGACCCTGGCAAAACTCCAGCCAGATTTGGAAACCATATCCGTCATTGAAGGTGAGATCGAAAAATATATCCAATACGAAAATTCGGATTGTCTGAATGGAGCTGTGATCCGGGTAAGAGATGGACACCAACTGGTCAGCTCTTTAACATCCCATCACTATCTGATCCTGACCGGCCACCGCCTGGCGGAGATCCGGCAAATCGCACAGGTATTTGGCTGGAAAGTAGAAGCAATATAGGTAGGTTTAATGACTGAAGAATATAATTCAATTGAGAGGACTCTCAGGACGCTGAATTTTCAACCGGTTGACCGCGTTCCGGTGGATTTGCACAACTTTATGCTCACGCCTAAATATTTGGGTGTGACTGATTTTGCTGATTTTTACAGGGATGGCGAGGCAATGGCAGAAGGACAAGTCAAAGCCTGGAAACGGTTTGGCCATGATGTACTTTTGGTCGAGAATGGTACAGCTGCTCTGGCCGAGGCTTGCGGTGTCAAGGTTATTTACCAGGAAGATTCAGCGCCTGTAGCCAGTCAGCCAGCCATATCCAACCTGGATGAAGTTGATAATCTAAGAGTGCCGGATCCTTATAAGGATCCTCTATTGAGCGAACTATTAAAATCAACCAGAATAGTTGTTGATAAAATCGGAGATCAAGCATTTGTGATTGGCAGAGGAGACCAGGGTCCTTTCAGTTTAGCCTGTGAAATCAGGGGGTTGAGTGAATTCCTTCTTGACCTGGCCCTGGGAGAAGAGTTAGATAAAGTACATCAATTACTGGAATTTTGTTTGGACGTCTCAGAGCGATACTGTCTGGCACAGATCGAACAGGGAGCTCATGCTACATCCATAGGTGATTCTCCCTCAGGTCCAGATCTGATATCGCCAGAATATTACCGGGAATTTGCTTATCCGTATGTGGAAAAACTCGCTCAGCGCCTAAAAAAGCGGGATATCATTCTTGCATATCATATCTGTGGTAATGCCACACCTATTATTAGCGATATGGTTCGTTCGGGAGCAGACATCATTGAAATCGACCAGAAATCCGATCAAGTTGCTGTGAAAGATGTTGCCATAGGAAAGGCAACCCTACTTGGACCAGTCGATCCCAGTGGAGTAATGGCTTTTGGTACACCTGAATTAGTAGAAGAGAAATGTTTTGAGGCTTTGGATAATCTGTCTCCCGGGAGTGGATTTATACTTGGTCCGGGTTGTGCGCTTCCTCCAATAACGCCGGATGAAAATATCGACGCTATGATCGAAAGTGCGAAAAAATATCAGTTTAAATAGTACTAATTCCCGGCAAATGACGGGAAATCTTAATCAGATACTGTAAGTTTAAAAAGGAGTTGGCATGACATTAAAAATTATTATTGATACTGGGTTTTCCCCACACTGATATTGGTACATCGGAAGATGCCGCAGTAGAGAAGTCCGTTAAATATT
>Ga0209013_10001916_pt1 | contig 19179 bp, 20 predicted proteins | sample Cruoilmetagenom2_FD_187291 | JGI IMG/M metagenome (GOLD analysis project Ga0209013, IMG submission 187291) | Oil polluted marine microbial communities from Coal Oil Point, Santa Barbara, California, USA - Sample 2 (SPAdes) (version 2) | ecosystem: Environmental > Aquatic > Marine > Oil seeps ...
ATCATTGCAATCTACTCCATAAGGATTGCCAGTTAGAGACTAAGACTGGCAGTTCTCTAAAAACGCTACCATTTCATGCTTTCTTTGCATCGCGTTTGCATAACTCTAAGGCCATCGGGATTAAGACTACCATGACAACCTTATCGTTGCCGAAGTTCATTGTGGCGATCACCATCGCTACTATAGGGAGCGTTGATTTGGCCCTTACTCCTCATCGAGCTCTAAACTCTGAAAGAAAGCCTGGCTCGAATCGGTTTGTTGCGAACCGAGCAATGGCGTTTTGGCCTCAATCTCACGCAGATAATCTGCATATTGCACCATCACACCAACCAAGGCCAAAGAAATGATAACGATGGCTGTTAGGCTGCTTTTGCTGTCAAGTCGAAATCCATTCAGGATCAATTGTACACCGACCAGCATGGTCACAATGATCAATATTGTGTTCCCATCTAAATTGCACCACACAGGGGTGGATTGAGGTTGTCCATCAGGCATCACGGTGGTGAGCACCACATTTACCGCGCCTTCCAATAGATCTTTATGTGAAACAGGGATCGTAGTTCTTATTTTAGGCACTTCTGATTTGTCTCCTATGATTTCTAATGAACGAATGTGTACGGCGGATGGGCATTTGACCAGGTTTGTCTCCAGGTCGAGTAACTCGAAAATCGCGCCGCGTACCTTCGGGTGGGCGTTAGCCCTGCCCGTCCACTCCACGTGGGGTTAGGTTTTGTTATTATGTTCCACAGTTATGACTACTTTTCCTCGGGCATGTCCTTTTCCGTAATACCGGAGAGCTTCAGGGACATCACTCAATGGGTAGGTCCTATCCATGACCGGTTTTATCTTACCGGCGACGAGAAGCTCCTTCAGATCTTCTAGGTCCCTTTTGACCAGTTTTTTAGGAATCATCGGAACCATTTTCTGGTTCCCAGTCATTGAAATCCATTGTTGTTGGATTGCTAGCGTTGGCGAAAATTCGGTTATCACGTAAATTCCCTCCGGGCTTAATACGCGCTTGCAATCTGAAAACGAACGCTTTCTCACCGCATCAAAGATCAGGTCATAACGACCTTCACTCTGAGTAAAATCCTCTTGGGTGTAATCAATAACCTGGTCTGCGCCAATCGAGTGCACCATATCGAAATTCCTGATACTGCAAACACCGGTCACCTCGGTTCCATACGACTTGGCGATCTGTACAGCAAACGTACCCACTGCACCAGAAGCACCATTAATCAGAACCTTTTGCCCCGCTTGAATCTGTCCTAAATCGCGAAGACACGTTTGGGCAGAAAGCGCTGAAAAAGGCACAGATGCCGCTTCCTCGAATGACATACTGGCTGGTTTCAGCACCATCAGTGCTTGAGCTTCAGGAACACACAGATACTCGGCAAAGGCTCCAAGGTTCATACACAAGGCGAACACCTCGTCGCCCGGATGAAACTGCTTGAAGTTTGACCCGATTGCTTCAACCCGTCCCGCCACGTCAAGTCCCAATACCTTGTGTTTTGGTTTGAGCAGCCCGGCCATTATGCGCGCCAGGTACGGTGTGCCCGTCAGGAAACGGTAGTCCATTGCATTGATTGAAGTCGCGTGAACTTTTATCAGCACTTCATCATCCTTGGGCGTAGGTTTTTCTACATCCTTGAGCTATCATCATATTTGCAGTCAACCACCATAATCGCTTGATTTGTTTCGAGAATTAAGTGTTTCTACCCGACGAACGGTATTTTATGTCGATTGTATTTATACTATATCTTTGCAATATATTGACAGTATTCCGTTAATCTATTATTATTCCTGCTCAACCATGAGTCGAACGGTCAAAACATGCCATCTACAAAGACATCCCCTACATACAATCTCGGAGCGATTACACGTGAAACTGGTCTAAACGCAGACACTTTACGAGCCTGGGAGCGGCGTTACAAACTTCCCCAACCCGCCCGAAGCGCAGGCGGTCAGCGACTTTACTCGCCGCGAGATCTTGAAATCCTGAAATGGCTGATTTCCCGGCAAAACGAGGGAATGAGAATCAGCCAGGCAGCGAAACTGTGGCACAATCAAGTCGCTGAAGGATTAAATCCGCTTGAAGAGATTAATCAAGAAAAAACCCATGTACCGATGCCACTCGTCACTGGTGAAAATATAGCTACCTTTAAATCTCAGTGGGTTACCGCTTGCGAATCTTTCAACGAGGCCGAAGCCGAACAGATCATTTCTGAGGCATTTTCACAATACTCTCCTGAGACCGTCTGCATCGAGGTACTATTCGCCGGACTTTCAGAGATTGGGGATGCCTGGTATCGAGGTGAAGCTTCCGTTCAACAAGAGCATTTTGCATCGACTTTGGTCGCCCGTCGATTAAACACGCTCATTTCGGGAGCGCCTCTCCCCAATCGAACCGAGCGCATCGTTGTGGCTGCTCCTCCCAATGAGGAACATACGCTCTCATCTTTGTTGATCACCCTCTTATTGCGCCGGCGAGGCTGGGATGTGATTTACCTTGGTGCGGATGTACCACTAGAAAATTTCAGAACTACGATCGAATCACTACAGCCAGATCTGGTAATCCTGACCGCCCAACAGCTAATCGCAGCCGCATCACTGCTCGATTTAGCAAACGAGCTTGGAAGTCTGCATATTCCACTCGCTTTTGGGGGGCTGATATTCAATAATATCCTTGGCTTGCGCGAACGCATTCCTGGCCATTTTTTGGGCGAAGAGATCGACAAAGGTGTCATAAAGGTCGAGCAGCTTTTACAAAACCCACCCAAGAAGGAAGAGCGACCATCGCTGAATGGATCGCCATCAGTGGAGCGATTCCGTTCAATAATCCCTAAAATTGAAAGCCGCGTCCAGGAAGAAATCGCGGCAAACTCAAAATTAGATTCAGCTCACAGCAGATTCCTCTCTCGCGACATTCTGGCCGCACTCAAGCTTGGTGAACTTGACCTGCTAAATAACGATATGGACTGGGTACGCGGTCTGCTCACTAACTCCGGGATACCCGATGGGGCCTTGCGAGAATTTTTACAAATCTACCATCAGGCAGTCGACGAATTCTTAGAATCACCCAATGAACCGATCTTACTCTGGCTGCAAACTGAAATTAACCGCCTGAAAGACAGTGAAGCGGTCACATAATAGCGAGGAACAAAATATGAAAATATTGATTACTGGTGGTTCGGGATTGATTGGACGACCTCTTATCGACGCACTGCTCATGGATGGTCACCAATTATCAGCGCTTACACGCAATCCGAATAAATTTAGCACGGACCTCCCTGTCGGGTTTCAGGCGGTCAATTGGGATGGAGTCAGCCCAGAAGGATGGAATCATATCATCGAAGAGACAGATGCTGTCATCAACCTTGCTGGGGAGAGCATTGCCGGGCAATCACTGCCATCCATTTTGACCAAACGCTGGAACAAAACCCAAAAACAGCGCATAAAAAAAAGTCGCCAAGACATCGGAAAAGCCTTGACTGAATCCATTATGGCAGCATCGAGAAAACCAGGTGTATTTATTCAGGCCTCGGCTGTTGGTTACTACGGTCCGCAAGGTGAAGATGCTATTTACGAAAGCGCCCCCGCTGGAAAGGATTACCTGGCCGAGGTATGCCAGGCCTGGGAAGCCTCGACAGCTGAAGTAGAGGGAATGGGTATCCGTCGCGTCATTTTACGCACTGGATTAGTGTTGGCCTCTGATGGGGGCATTCTTCCAATCATGTTGCTGCCCTTCCGGCTCTTCGTAGGTGGTCCAATTGGTGGAGGGAAACAGTATATCCCCTGGATACACATTCAAGATCAAGTCAATGCGATCCGTTTCTTACTAACAACTGAAACCGCACAAGGTCCTTTTAACTTATCAGCACCCAACCCTGTCAGCAATGCGGAGTTCGGACGTAATTCAGGCCAAGTATTAGGACGACCTAATCTAGTCCCTACTCCAGGCTTTGCTCTCAAATTGGCGCTTGGTGAAAAAGCATCTCTAGTACTAGACGGTCAACAAGCGATCCCCAAGAGATTGCTTGAAGCTGGATTCGAATTCAAATTCGAAAATCTGGAAGCAGCACTTCAGAATTTAATCACACAATAATGCGAAGGGGAAAATCCAACATCAGGTTTGATAATGATTTATCAATTTTGGTTGGCCAAATAAGATAGGCCTTGGAAAAGGATCGAATACGAGATCTTTCAAAACCCCCGTTTCTGTCCAAGCCAGGGAGGCTCTTTACCCGTTTTAAATTCTTCAACACCGGGGCCATTCAAATGATCCAGTCGCCACAATCCATAAAGATAACTGGCGATCAGCAAAATTACGATAAAAGGCCAACCCAGTATTATTTTTGTTATCCCCAAAGCATTGACAGCTTCTTGTTGAAACAGCCAGAACTCCAAAGCCAGTCGCGCTGAAAATGCCACTGCCCAGATAATTGTCACTTCATTATAGGCTGGTAATACCCTCGGATGCCAGTACCAATCCAAGGGCCAGCGTCTGGTTATAAAACTCGTCCAGGCGACCAGGGGACGATTGATCACCACACTTATGGTACAAAGTACGATAGTAATTGCACCAGAAATCAAACCGGGCAGAAAAAAGCCAGTATCAGAACCACTGAGCTTCACAAATATCCCAGCGAGTAACACCCCGCCTAATCCTCCCAGTGCATATACCAGGCTTTCCTTTTTTATGATTCGAAATACGGCAAATACAACGGTTACAGCCAAAGCTGCCCCTAAAGCAATATTCACCCCTAACATAGGATTTGCTATCAAGAAAACCAGGAGCGGCAAAAACGAATCCAGGAGCCTTGCCCCTCTGCCAGAAAGCACCGTTTTGAGTTCTTCCTGTAGTTCCTTAAGCCTGCTCATCAGCTCTTTGACCCATCAAGAATTTTTTCCAATCGCCACCACTGGCGTTTAAGGTCATGAAGACATAAAGACTGGCCGTGAAGAAGCCCAACACCATCATCAACACAACCCAGATCAACGAGCGAGGAAGGGATTTCTCTCGATACACGATCCAGCCAGAGAACAGGGCGAACCCGGTATACAAATCAACAAGGGATACTATTCCCCAGGGGTTTTGAAGCAGCGCAGCACCATCTGTTCTGAAATTTCCCACAGTAAACCCATAGATCAAAACCGCTGTCATTGCCAGGATTCCGGCAAAAGATAGTATTTTCGCAAATTTCATACTCATATCAGTACCCTATAGCACCAAGATGATGCCGAAAGCTAATTCAGCGACCACGCTGATAATATTGGATGATTCTGCTGATTTATCTACAAATATCGAAATCCCGCGGACAATCGCCATGGCCAGATAAGTGATCCCGAGCATTTGATAGGTTGCCGGTATGTTGAAGTATAAAGCAGCTGCGCCTAATGCAATAAACAGCGCGCCCAAGATAGTGCGGATTTCGGTGATCCCACGACCTCCCTTTGCCGTTAGGCCTGTAAAACCCTGCACCTTTGACGGCCAAAATAACGAAACAAAACCTGTCAGAATGGTTCCTAGCGCGGCTATGATTTGTAGAATTTGTATGATGCTCATAAATTTCCTGCCTTATCAGTTTGGTTTGGAAGGTGGTCTGGGGATCAAAACGGATGTGTTCGCTTTGTAGGCTTCGTAATCTTCCTGTCCGCCCCATTTTTCGTCAGCACGCTTTTCCAGCATGGGCACGCCGCTGATTCGGGTAAGCAATAGGATAATGAAAATCGGAGAAATCAACGTCAACCATTGCCAGCCTTGAAGGATAGGGAGGGCAATGATCGCAACACCGATCCACAGCACGATTTCACCAAAATAATTGGGATGCCGGGACCACGACCACAGCCCAACGTTGATGAATTTGGCTTCATTTGCTGGATCAGCTTTGAATTGACTCTTCTGCCGGTCGGCGATTACTTCAACAACAAAGCCAAAGGCCCAAACCAGGAAACCGATCAGAGCAAAAAGACCTAGTTCAAGTCTTAATTCAGATGTGATCGCTGCCATTGCTGCCGCAATCGAAAAAGAGACCCATAAACCCTGAAGCGTCCAGGTTGTTAAAAATCTGGCAAAGTTCTTTTTGATCTCTCGAAAACGCCGGTCTTCACCCGCAGCACGGATTCGCATGAACAGGAAGGAACTCAACCGAATGGCCCATATCGAGATGATGCCAAGAAGCAACCAAGACCTACCATCCACGGTTGGACTTAAGAACACTGCGACCAACACAACAGTGATATAGGTAATACCACCCGTCAGGTCAAAGAATTTCTCAGTTTGCCCGATATATGCCGGGATGAATGCAATCCAATTGATGATAAACGCCAACGCGACACACAAGGCAAAAAGGGGGATTCCAAAAACCACAAACCCACCCTGGCTGCCGGCAAAAGCCAAACCTGCGGCGATCAGCAAAATGACAATGATTGCAAGTATTGATCGTAATGTTACTTTTTCCATCGTTTTATCTTCCTTGTTGTTATTTGTAGACGATTATTTTCCAACTGGCTTTTTTGAGATGATGGCATAACCCACTGCGCCAGGACCAATATGAACGCCAATCACGGGTGTGATATCCATCGAATATACTTCGCCATCCGGTAGCAGCTCTTTAATTCTTGCGTAAAAGGCATTCGCTTCATCAGGCGCATTGGTATGCAGCAAGGCAAAACGCTCAATGGGCTGGTGTTCTTCCAGCATCTCGATAATACGGGCTTCCGCTTTGGAAGTTGTTCGCACTCGCTCAGACCCAGGCTGTCCATTCTTCATGGTAAGGATTGGTTTTAGTTGTAATAAGCTGCCCAATCCGGCCACAAAAGCATTCATGCGGCCGCTGCGGCGCAGATAATCGAGTGTTTTCAGACCGGCAGTCACAAAGGTTCTGGACATCATATCGTCTAGAACTGCCTGGATTTCTTTCATCGATATACCTTCATTTGCCATTCGGGCAGCTGTTTCAACTTGAAATCCAGTGCCCAAACTGAGCTGACCAGAATCGCGCACAATAACAGGCATCTGATCAAATTCACGCGCTGCGGTTTGCGCCACGCCCACCGTTCCACTCAAACTTTCAGATATATGGATCGAGAGGATTTCAGTAGCGCCTTTCGAAGACAGTGCATTATAAGCTTTGGTAAATGCATTCAATCCAGGTATACCTGTTGTAGGATGGACTTTATAGTCCGGCAAATTGTTATAGAAATCCTGCCGAGTGATCTCCACACCATCCAAAAATCCTTTGTCAAAGATATTGATAAAAAGTGGAACGATTGTGATCCCTAATTCCTCGATTACATTTTCTGGCAGATCGCATGTTGAATCCGTCACAATTTTGATGGTCATTTTATGTCCTTCGCGTTGATCTCCACCGAAGTAAAGAAACCACAATCACAGCCAGGATTAATAAAGAACTAGTAAACCAGGCAGCATTCGCCACCAGGGCTGTATCAGCCTGGCTGTTTGAAATACCAATAAAGGCCCACACCAGCACCAACACGTAGGCTACGTCATTTTCTCGCCACAACATCAACATCCCAAGGATTGTAGCGATCGCCAGCATGATCACTGCCCAGACTGCTGGAGAGATACCCCAGCCACCCCATTCAAAGAAGAAAAGAACCTGGGTAACATTGGCAATGGTCGCTACCGAGATCCAGCCCAGGTAGATGCTGAACGGTAATCTGACGAACCATTTTTGATTGCGGTTAAGATCAGAACTGGCTTTTGAGATTTGTACATAAATATAAATCAGGCTTGCCAAAATAGTGAGCATGGCTACCAAGGTGAGGGAAAAGATATTATAGTGCCATTGGAAAAGCCAAAGGATATTCGCAAGACTTCCAATCCAATAAGCTGGATAAATCTTCTTGAGCAGCGGGTTATCTTTCTGTGCAGGCAAAGCCTGGTAGACAGTAAATGCGATCAGACCCAGGTAGATCAGTGCCCAGATCGAGAACACATACCCGGCAGGCACGAAATAGATATCGAATCGGTCTGAGATTTCGCCTGTATCTTGCCCATTCAAGGGTAGCGCATTGGCTAAAACATTCACCGTGATAGTCAGTAACGTTACCAGGATCGTGACAATTTGATTGATGCTAATTCTTTTCATTTCATAAATCCTTGGATTAGCCTTAGTGATGGGTAAAAGTGAGCTTCAAATTAGTGTAGCTAAAAGTGCAACCCAGAAAGAATCTCACTCAAGTATAGTTTATCAGACTTGTATTTTTTGCTGAGAATATCAAGGAAATACCCATCAAGACTTATCACTGTTTGGTAATAGTGATCTTCCCTGAGATGAATTTTTGCTTTGTTATTTTACTCGGGCAAACAAGATTGGGTTTTGTCAGCCGTTAATTTAGCGTTGATGATCAGATCCGCACCGGCGGGAATTTCTACATTACTCAAGGTCATGCTGGGTAGTGGAGTGCCATCTTCTAAAGTAACTGTAATCGTATATGTACCAGCTCGCAAAGATGTCTCAACCTTGTCACCAAACTCGAAACCGGGGATTGCTAAATTGCCGTTGATATAAACGTTGACTGGCAACGCTTTGGGGAGACCCAGGCTGGTGCCGTTGATGCTGTGGCGTACAGTAACATCAAATGGCCCGTCGCTGACTATCTCAGGTTCTGATTCAACACCTTTTACCTGTAGATAAGGGGTATCCAGTGTGTTCAAACGGGCTTTGATCGATACATCCACAACAGCAGGAATTTGGACGGGTCCAACCGTCATGCTGGGCAGTGGGGTGCCATCCGTCAGGAATACGGTGATGGTGTACCAGCCAGCAGCCAGTGAGGTTTCAACCTTGTCGCCAAAGCGGAAGTTGGAGATTGCCAGATTGCCGTTGACATAAACGTCGACGGGTAAGTCTCTGTCCAGATCCAGGTTATTGCCGTTGATCAGGTGGGAGACTTCCAGGTTGAAGTTGCTGCTTGCAGAAGCCGGTTGGGCGCTGAAGGCTGTTACGAATAAGAGCGCAGCCATAATGCCGATGATGGTCCAGTTTTTGAGGGAGAGAAGCTTTTTCATTTTTTGTCCTTTTGTTGAACGAATTTTGATTTGGGAAGATCTTGATTTTCTTCAATCGTTCTATCTGGACAAAGTTTACCCAATAATCCATGTAATGTCAATGGTTTGCACAGGTATTGCACATTAGTATTTGATGAGTGCCTTTCTGCCCCTATCTAGGCTTCGTTGAACGAATTTCGAAAGCCCCCTATTGATAGATCATCCGGGTATTGGGACAGTAAAAAGAATCCAATAATAAAAACACTCCCAAATATTGAAACTTGGGAGCGTTATTATTTTGCCTAAGGATCTACTGCTTTGATACAGTACCGTCAAACGATCATTTTATTGCCAACCAGGCTATCCATTAACTAAAACTTCAGTGTTGGATCTGTTTTTGAAAAAGGCCATTAACTTGATGATTAACCAGAAGATACCGGCCAGAACAAACACCAGAATATAATCAATAGCTGGAATCCGGATAATTTCTAAGGCTCCCTGGATTAAGCGGCCATTATAGACATAGAGTGCTGAAAGTACATAAATCCCAATAAATATCCAACGCTGCCAGGCTTTTAAGCCTAGCCCGTAAAGCTGTGTCAAGATGAAAATCGCCCCAAACCCAAAGGCAAACATGGGCCACAACCCCATCCCCTGGAAATAGGCTACAATCGCCCCGTGCACCAGAACCGTAAATTCCTGAACAAAAGTCCAGTATTTGTTTACGTGGATTCGTGTGAAGAATAAACTGCCCTGAAGCAGCAGCAGGAACATGTAGAAAAATCCCCACAGATGAGCCGGCGTTGCAACCGTGGGATGGTACCAGAAAGTATAGACTGTCGCCCAGGCGAAATAATAACCATGGTATTTGCGAGCAAAGCGGATGATTTCTTTAGAAATGGGTGCCTTTTTTCCAACAATCAGACCCCTCCGGTTATTTTCCATGAGCAGCACCCAAACCAACAAAACGATCACCGATCCCTGGGAGCTAAAGATTGAGACGTCCTGTGCCAAACCGTCATACCAAAAATGGGTTTGCACCACACGCAGCAAAATGAAAACAGCGTTGAGCCCCAAAGCCCAATAATTGAATTTATGCAGACCTGTCGTGTATTTTGATTTGCTTTTTTGAGAATACCAGATGATCCCCCAAAGGGCGATCTGGTGCATGAAATACAATCCCCATGCTGAGAATCGGCTCCAAAAAGTTGGGGTTGGAAGTTTCCAGTAATACCAGGAGACACCCTGATCAGGGAGTAATGCGATATTCGCGAGCAACGGGTCTAAAGCCCAGATTGCCACGGTGATCGCCAGACTAAAAGCGATACCAATCCATAGTGTTCGCACATCTTTTCGGGTAGCAGTTGTTTCTGTCATGTGGGATGCTCCAATCTGAGTGACCGAATGAAATTAGTAATATCGCTAAGCATACTACAAATCAGGCCGAATCCACCAAATTACGGTCATTTTTCACTTTCGACGTTGAGTGATTGAAGGGTTTCCAGCACATCCGCGTTTTCTGGAATATCAGACATAGAATGACCGTAGTGGACCAAACGCACCATTCCATGTTTGTCGATAATCACCATCGCGGGCATACGGCCAAACTTAAACAATTTGATCTCTTGTCCATATAATTTTAGAACCGAGTGTTTCGGATCCGGCAACCCGATGAAAGGCAGATTATTTTCGTCCCAATATTTGGTAAACGCCTTGGCGTTTTCTGGGCCAACCACCACGATGGCGGTATTTTGGTTTTTGAATTTCTCAAAGTCTTGGCACAACTGCGCCATGTGCTTTTGGCAAAACGGTCAGGTGAATCCGCGATTGAAAACCAGCAGGACGTGTTGGTCGTCTTGGAAATCGGACAGACGAACCGGCTGGCCGCGAAAGTCGGTCAACTCGAAATCAGGGGCTGAGGTATTGAGTGATACTTTGGGCATGATATTTTACTCCTTCGTAACAGAAAAAGGGGATTCCAACGTGTTGGCAAACAGTGCATTAACCTTCTCACGACGATAATCAAAGATTTGCGCCAGTCGACGGCGAATATAGAGTGCGTGAGTCAGGTCACCCAACGGACCAAAAGGCAGTGCATAGGTAACGCGATCGGTCATGCGCACGCCGTCTGGCAGCGCCTTCACCCAGCCAAGCCAGGTGGTGGACTGGAAACTGCTGTCCATTGCTGGCCAAGCCATCTCGGCCAGACCCGCCGCTCGCTCGAAATCTTCTACGGCAAGCGCGTGGCGGACCGCATCGGACAGCTGACTGTTCTGTTCGTACCACTCGCTTGCCCGCCGATGCAGGGTAAGTACTCGATCGGGCTGCTCCTCCATCGAATGCACACGGAGAACGTCTGCAAAGAGGTGATGATAGCGATACCACTGGCGCTGGTCATCGAGCGGAACGATGAACAGATTGCCTCGCTCCAGGGCCTCCAGCATCCCCCTGCCATCTTCCTGCCCGGTGACAGCATCACACAGAGGTCCACTTAACCTTTCAAGAATGGAGGTCTGTAGTAAGAAGTGCCGGATACGTTCGGGTTGACGCTTCAGGACCTCCTCGACCAGATAGTCCACAATGTACCGGTTGTCTCCAGCGAAAGCCCTTATGAACGTGGGAACATCCTCTCGCCCCCGTATCGAGAGTGCAGCCAGCTGGAGGCCCGCAATCCAGCCTTCGGTACATGTCTCCAACACAGTAACTTCCTCAGCCGAGAGGTTAAGGCCCATCACCTGGGAAAAAAATTCAGTGGCTTCGGAGGGGGAAAAACGCAGGTCAGTGACGCGCAGTTCGGTCAATTGACCCCGGGCTCGTAACCGGGCCAGGGGTAGATTTGGATCCTCACGGGTGGCGATGACCAGGTGTACCTGTGGTGGCAGGTGTTCAAGCAGAAAGGTGAGGGCATCGTCAACCGGTTTGGCATCAATAAGGTGATAGTCGTCAAGGACGAGGACGAAATCGTCCGGGATGGTAGTGATTTCATTGAGTAGGGTCGTCAGAATCGACTCGGTTGGTGGTGGCTGAGGGGATTGGAGGACTCCCAATAGACCTTCTCCAAAATTCGCCGCAATCGTCTGCAAAGCAACGACGAGGTAAGCCAGAAAGCGTGAGGGGTCGTTATCACCATCATCCAGCGAAAGCCAGGCGGCCGGTCGCTCGCAATCGGCGACCCATTCGCTGAGCAGCATAGTCTTGCCAAATCCAGCCGGGGCTGAGATAAGGGTTAATTTGCGGTGCAGACCTCCGTTCAACTGCTCAACCAGACGCGTGCGGTGCACGATTTCCGGTCGGGCGGGGGGGATATAGAGTTTGGTGGTGAGAAGTTGTTCCATTAGTGGACTTGATTATCGGGGCTATTGAAAAAAAACCAACTTAGAGTTGGTTCATAATTAGATCGTTTCTCAGGATAGATACCTCCTAGTCCGTGGTTGGGATGAAGGTGCTGGGAGCAAACTAGATAAGTTTTATGAGATAGGTTCATTATAGCATAGCAGATTTCATCTAAACGGCGATTTTGCCAAATCATATAACATAGCCAAAAACCGCCCACGGGTAATGAAAGCGGATTGGCTTATGCCCTTGTCAGGATTCGAACCAATGAACCGCCAGCGATGAGCAATATTCGCGACAATTGACCCCTCTCACGAAATTGCTGTATGGCTAGATGTAAAACCAGGTGGTGGGAAGAACACTTTTCTCATGGGGCTACAAGACATGCTTGGTCCGAGGGCGGGACTACTCGGGCTAGCAGATATCGTTCGGAGCAAGATTGCGAGGTGGCTGCCAACTCAATAGACCCCTTTGAGAAATCGGTGGTATTGCCAGTCGACGGTACACCACTGGAAAATGCTCGAAGCAACTAAGCTACGATGCGGGTGTTATAGTGGTAGTATTGGCTTGCATATTGCATAGCAGGCCTTAATCAGGAGAAAGAAGTTGTGAGTGCGCAGGAACACGGCTACCACATGAACGCTGAAGAATTCCGCCACTGGGGACGGGCGGCGATTGAGTGGATAGCTGATTACATGGAAGGGATTGAGAGCTACCCGGTATTGTCGCGTGTAAAACCGGGTGAGATACGGGCGATGCTGCCGGAATCGCCACCTGCGAATGGGGAAACATTTGAGCAGATTTTTGCGGACTTGGATCGAGTGATCATGCCAGGCATCACCCACTGGCAATCGCCTAATTTCTATGCTTTTTTCCCAGCAAATACATCTGGACCATCCATCTTGGGTGATTTGATCTCATCCGGGTTGGGCGTGCAGGGTATGTTGTGGGCGACAAGTCCAGCCTGCACTGAGCTCGAAACCCATGTGCTCGACTGGGTGGCTGATATGCTGGCCCTGCCGTCAAAATTTCACTCCAGCGGTCCGGGCGGTGGAGTGATCCAGGACAGTGCATCGAGTGCCTCACTGAGTGCGCTATTGGCAGCACGCGAAAGAGCGCTTACGTATCAAGGCATCGAAAGCGGTCTGGATGGTAAATTGGTGGCATACACTTCCTCCCAGGCCCACTCATCGATTGAGAAAGCGTGTATGATTGCCGGAATTGGCCGCCAGAACCTGCGGTCCATCCCTGTCGATGGTAACTTCGCCATGCGTGTTGATGATTTACAGAATCAAATCGAGCATGACCGGAGCGCGGGTTTGAAGCCGTTCTTTGTGGTGGCGACGGTTGGCACCACTTCTTCTAATGGGTTGGACCCTCTGCCGGAGATTGGCGCCTTGTGCCAGCAGGAGGGTTTGTGGCTGCACGTCGACGCCGCAATGGCAGGGACAGCCGCGATCTGCCCAGAATACCGCTACATCCAGGCCGGGGTTAAACTGGCGGACAGCTACTGTTTCAATCCCCATAAATGGATGTTCACCAATTTTGATTGCGACTGCTTCTTTGTGGATGACCGAGCCGCGCTTATCCGCACCCTCAGCATCTTGCCCGAATACCTGCGCAACCAGGCGACAGAATCGGGTGCGGTGATCGATTACCGGGATTGGCAGGTGCCGTTAGGACGCCGGTTCCGGGCGCTGAAACTTTGGTTTGTCATACGCGCATATGGAGTCGAAGGGCTACAGTTCCATATCCGGCGGCACATCGCGCAAGCACAAGAGTTTGCGAATTGGGTGCGTGAAGCTCAGGAATTTGAGGTTGCTGCTCCAGTACCACTTAACTTGATTTGCTTTCGCCATATTGCTGGGGATGAGTTCAATCGCACTCTATTGAAAAAGCTAAATGACAGCGGTAAACTTTACCTAACCCACACGGTCCTCGATGGGCAGTACACTTTGCGTTTATGTGTTGGGCAGACAAATACCGAAGCTCGGCATGTCGCTAAAGCCTGGCAGCTTATCCAGGATACCGCCGCTCAACTAAATGCATAAAAGCGCGGCAGAGTTTTACTAAATGGAGGTGAGCTGGGAATTTATAAACAACTAAAGCACTCATGCGTCCGTCACACTGATGGCCGGAAGCGCGAATTATCATCAGTTGCACTGCATTATCAAACTTTTTCATTAAGAGAGTTGGTTATGGTTCAAAAAAGGAGAATACTATGGAAAAAGCAGGTTTTGGTAGCCGTTTTGTTGCCTATTTGATTGACAATATACTTGTAGGTTTGATTTACACCATAATTTTCAGCTGTATGATATTCCCTGGTTTAATATTTCAGGAGGGTGATGATGCATTCGTGATTGTTATGGTGTGCCTCGGATGCCTCCTAGGCGTAATCGGATTTGTCATACACTTCGTGTATTTTGGTTATTTTTGGAGCAAGCGCGGCCAAACACCAGGGAAAATGCTGCTGAATATCGAGGTGGTCAAAGAAGACGGCAGTATGATGTCTTTCTTTGAAGCAGGTTTACGCGGCACCCTCGGCTACTGGCTGAGTTCTTTTATCTTATACCTAGGTTTCTTGTGGGCGCTGTTCGATGAAAACAAAGAGACTTGGCACGATAAAATCTTCTCCACACAAGTCTTGTTTAAATCTTAGCTGATCATAGATCCACAGCTGCAGTTTAGAGCCTGTGCCCTGCGGGGTGCAGGCATTTTTTATCCCTGGGAATGCGGACAAATTTTGAGTAATTTTCAATTTACCGGATGTTAGTATAATCAGCTGAGGTTGGACTATGCCCTCCGGAGAGCGGAGGATAACGATTTTGACCAAATCCAGATCGCGCCTCGGGCCAGGTAGTGGGAAGTGCGCTGCTGGAAGCAATTAACCGAAAACAAAAGGAGTTGGGCTGCCGGGCGATCGAAGTCGAAGTTGGTGAGGATCATGAAGCTGTCGTAACCCTCTAACAACGCATAGGACTTGATCAGTTCGCTCGCCACCGGAGGGTGATGGTACTTACCAACAAGTAGCTGATTATGTCGACGTATAATACAAGTCATGTCGTTAACTGCTAGGAATTAACCAGATGCCAGAAGCTGAACCTTTCTATGATCAAAACGCTCGGAGTGAGTGGGAGCGCTTGGAGCGGCACAAAACCGAGTTCGCCGTCACAATGCTGGCGCTGCAAGAGCACTTGCCACCTCCGCCTGCTCGGATAATAGATATCGGGGGCGGACCCGGGCGCTATTCAATTGCCCTATCCCAGCTGGGTTATCAGGTAACGCTGGTTGATTTGTCCCGCAACAGCCTAACTTTGGCAGCCGAGAAGGCAGCTGAAGCCAAGGTTGAGATTGATCAAATCATCCATGCGAATATACTGGATTTGGGAATGATCCCCAGCAGCACCTATCAAGCGTCTATCATCATGGGGCCGTTATACCATTTGTTAAGTCATAAGGAACGTGTACAAGCGATAAAGGAAGCCCTGCGGGTCGTTGTCCCGGGTGGGATCGTGGGCGCGGCTCTTATCACCCGCTTTGCGCCGTTCCGTCAAGCTGCAGTTGAAGAACAGGAATGGCTGGCAGATGAACATGATTACGCGATGAAGCTGCTGGAGTCGGGTATCCACGACCAAACGACGATGTTTGCCAATGCTTATTTCATCCACCCTTATGATGTAAACTCGCTGATGGAATCTGCCGGCTTGCAGACCATTCTGCTTTTGGGTGTCGAGGGTATCGTTGCCGGTCATGAAGAAGGTGTGAACGCTTTACAGGGGGCAGACTGGGATGCTTGGGTGGACCTGAACTACCAGCTTGGGCAAGATGCAAGCCTGTACGGGGCAAGCGACCACCTGCTCTACCTAGGCCAAAAGTCGTCTGACACCAACCTATGAATAGGTATCGAGAAATGGATATAGAAATTGCTATCAAACAACCCTTTTCCCTGACGAGCGTGGTGAATTCCCACGGTTGGGTGCAGCTTAGACCTTTCAGCTGGGTATCTGATACCGGAATTCTACGCTATATTGATAAGTTGCCGACTGGTTCTACCGCAGAATATGAAATCTCTGCGACTGAAACTGGCGTACATGTATCTGTGTTGGGGGCTGAGAATGCCCAGGAGCGATCAAGTATAGAAGAGCGCGTTTCGTGGATGCTCGCAGCGGAGCAAGACATGAGCGGTTTCTATAAGCTTGCAGCTGGTGAGCCAAAACTCAACCGCGCGGTCACCAATGTCCAAGGCCGGATCCTGCGCAGCGCAACGGTTTTTGAAGATGTGCTCAAAACTATGTTAACGACCAATACTGCCTGGAGTGGGACCATCCGGATGGTAAATACGCTGATCGACCTATATGGCAATCCGCTGCAAGAGGATGCTGCTGTGTGCGCCTTTCCCACCCCCACAAGGCTCGCGAACAGCTCAGAAGCAGAACTCAGGGAGCGGGCACGCCTGGGTTACCGGGCACCCTATGTGCTTGAATTAGCCCGGACAGTTGACAGCGGCGAGCTGGAACTGGAAGCCTACAAGCAAACTACGCTGTCGACACAAGAACTTCGGACGCAGCTGTTGGCGATTAAAGGCATCGGTGCATATGCTGCGGCGAACCTGCTGATGCTCTTAGGACGTTATGACTACATTCCGATTGATTCCTGGGCGCTCAAGACAGTCAGCGCTGAATGGTTTAATGGCGAGACCGTTAACAAAGACCAGGTCGAGCAGGTCTTCGAACGCTGGGGAGATTGGAGAGGTTTGGTATACTGGTTCTGGGACTATTCTAACGATGGGTGATCTTTCATGACCGAAGGGCAGAGTGCAGAAAGGATAGTGACCGAGGCTGCGATGTTGGCTACAGCTAAGCGCTGGTTCGGAGAACTCTGGAGCACGGGAGCAGCCGATGTAGCCGATGAAATCGTGGCACAGGATTACAATCCGGATTGGATTCAAATTGACAAAACAGGTCCGGAACAGGTAAAACATGAGCTGCGCTACTTCAGATCGGTCTTCCCAGATTTAACATACCGAATTCTCGACAGTTCGACCGGAACGGCGCGCATCTGGGTCCGCTATCAAGGGCAGGGCACTCATTTGGGTCATGCTTGGGGATTCGAACCAACTGGAAAACAAGCTACTTTCGAAGGGGTGACGATACTTTACTTTGATGATGCAGGTAAAATTAGAGACCAGTGGGGTGCATTTTGCTTCTACGAGATCTTTGTTGAGCTTGGTTTGATGCCCCCGTACTGGGAGCTGAGTACTCTTGTCCAGAATTTAGCTGGCTCGTAATCGAAAATGGAAGAGATAACAATTTTTCTAGAGCTATATGAAAGTTCGTTGGGTTGTGCTAAACTCTTATGTAAGTGTATAAGTGTTGAAAATAATGGCGTTCATCATTTAACCCATGGGGAGCACCCTATCAGTAACTGAGAAAGGTTGGAGAATATGACGACAGGACAAGTAAAAAAATCGCATTATGGATTCTGGTTTGGCGTGATCGGCTTTATTGTGGGTTTGGTGGTCGTAATCATTGCCACCTGGCTGACGCTTACAATGGAAAATCTACCACTAGAGCTTGATAGTATTATCCAAGTTCATACCAGCAACCCCTTGTTGTGGTTGATCGATACCTTACCATTCCTCCTGGCAATCATGGCCGGCATGATCGGATCGCGTGAAAGCGCTGCCCAGGACAGCCAATTTAAGTATATGCAGGTCGCGCGCGCCTACCAAAGCCGAACAGAACGTTTTAAGGAGAAGGAAGCTGAGTGGCAGCTCCAACAGAAAGAATGGCAGGCACAGATCAACCAAGAAGTAGATGCCCGTAAGGATATCGAGATGAGCCTGACGGAGACAGAGAAAGAATACTTGGAAACCGAACAGGTCCTCAGCAAAGGCAAGCGCGAGTGGGAGGCGACTTTTGATGCCGTAAAGGATATTATCCTGGTCACGGATACGCACGATGAAGTCGTACGCTGCAATATGGCTACTTCACTTGCCTTGGGCGTAGATTTCCCCGGGATCATCGGCAAGCCAATCCGCGAACTACTGCTGGGTGGTGATGCCTATATAGAAGCATTCCCGGTGCCGGGCTCCGAAGCGACTTTCCCAGTTTTGGAAGGCTGGTATGAAATCGCCAGTCACGATGTCATGCTTGAGGCCGGTAAGAGTGGTAAGATCTTCATCCTGCGGGATATCACCGACCGGGTTCAAGCGACGCATGCTCTGCAGCGGCAAATGCAGTACTACGAGGCATTGGTTGAAAATCTGCCGGTTGCTTTGGTGACGATGAAGCTGGACAATACCATCGTAGACTGCAATCCAGCTTTTGAGCAGCTATTTGGATACCCCCGCGAGGAAATTCAAGGCGCACCACTTTATCCATTGGTCGCTCTCCCGGCTGATCTGGAAGAGTCGCGCACCCTTATCGAAGTCACTGCCAGTGACGATGTCGTTAGTGAAGTAGGTCAGCGTAAACATCGTGATGGTACGGCGATGGATGTGGAAGTCTATGGTATCCCGGTGATACTATGGGGAAAACAGGTCGGTGTCCTTGGGATATATCATGACCTCTCAAGATTGCCCCAGGTGCAGAAAGCTCGTCTGGAAGCGTTGGAAACAGATGCGCTGTTTGATAGGGTCCAAACCGAGGTCGATAAAGAGATTGCCGCCAAAGAGAGAAATGCCATTACGGCAACTATGGCGGGGATGGTAGCGGCTGAAACGATGCGTACATCTGAAGACGAACCAGAAGTGGATGAGATTATGCAGGAAGAGGTCATCGAAGAACTAGCCGAGGAGAGCAGTGCGGATGCTGGAGCCGAACAAGAAG
>Ga0209013_10001918_pt1 | contig 19178 bp, 17 predicted proteins | sample Cruoilmetagenom2_FD_187291 | JGI IMG/M metagenome (GOLD analysis project Ga0209013, IMG submission 187291) | Oil polluted marine microbial communities from Coal Oil Point, Santa Barbara, California, USA - Sample 2 (SPAdes) (version 2) | ecosystem: Environmental > Aquatic > Marine > Oil seeps ...
AACTGTAAGAGGTCCCTTGGGGCCGAACTGTAAGAGGTCCCTTGGGGCCGAACTGTAAGAGGTCCCTTGGGGCCGAAATCTGAACAAGCCAGAATCGCGCGCAAGCACACTCCCACAAATCCGGTCAGTACTCCAGCCCGATCAGTAAATCCTGTCCGTCATCCGGGCCGTCCGGGATGCTCTCAAACAGCGGTGTGGAAAGGTAGCGCTCCCCGGTGTCCGGCAACATGGCCAGGATTACTGACCCCGAATCGGCTTTCTCAGCCACCTTCACCGCCGCGGCAAACGTGCCACCTGAAGAAATACCGCAGAAAATACCTTCATTCAAGGCCAGCGCCTGCGAAGCTTCAATAGCCTCCTCGTCGGTCACGAGAATATTTTCATGAGCAAGGTCACGGTCCAGTACTTCCGGAATAAAATCAGGTGTCCAGCCCTGGATCTTGTGTGGCTGCCATTCATCACCTTCGAGCAAGGCAGCAACCGCTGGCTCGGTGGAAATAATCTTTACGTCCGGCCGCGCCAGCCTGATCATTTGCCCGGCACCGGTAATCGTTCCGCCGGTTCCATAACCGCTGACATAGTAATCCAGTCTTCGATCAGCGAAATCACTGAGTATTTCAGGTCCGGTGGTATTGCGATGGAAGGCAGGATTAGCCTCGTTGTCGAACTGCTGTGTCATGAACCAGCCGTGTTTTTCGGCCAGGGCTTCGGTCACCCTGACCATGCCGGAGGCGCGCTCGGCCGGTGGCGTCAAAACCAGCGTTGCGCCCATGAAACGCATCAACCGGCGCCGTTCTACCGAGAATGATTCCGCCATTACGGACACGAAGGGGTAACCACGCACGGCGCATACCATGGCCAGCGCGATCCCCGTATTGCCCGAAGTGGCCTCGATAACCGTCTGGCCTGGCTTCAGGACGCCTCTTTTTTCCGCGTCCAGAATGATACCCAGGGCCAGCCGGTCCTTGACCGAACTCATCGGGTTGAAGGCTTCCACCTTGACGTAGATGTCGATGCCTTCCGGGGCCAGCTTCTGGATTTTTATTACCGGTGTATTTCCAATTGTCTCGAGAATATTACTGTAAATCATGTCGTTTCCTTCTTAAGGCCTGTTAATATTTATTTTGGCTTGTGCCAAGCGAGATTACTCCCCAGTGCAGTCATCTGTCCAATTTTCAGTAGGCCTGGAACACCGCTATTCACCTTATACACCATGGCCTGAAGCAGTGATACTGTTACATGGTTCATCGCCAAATAAAGCTTACCATCAACACAGCATCACCAACGCGATCAAAAGCAACCCAGCTATGCCTGGAGCATGTCAGTCAGCGCCACCCCACGGGCAAGGGCCGGAGCGTTGCTGTTCCTGCCGGCGGCACGCTTGATGAAGGCTTCTTTCGCGGTCCAGCTGCGCGAGACCAGCCTGAGCCCAAGCCTGCTCAGTGGCGCCAGGACTTCGGGCATGAACAACCCCCGGATGCCATGAATTCCACGGGCCATGACCTCGGCTTCGGAACGCCGCCAGCGTTCAAATTTTCGCAGTGTTTTTTCACTGGAGATGTCTGCCTGGTGGCTGCGTGCTTCAAGCAACACTTCCGCCAGGCCCGCCGCGTCGAGCAGCCCGAGGTTAACGCCCTGCCCCGCCAGGGGGTGGACTACGTGGGCGGCATCTCCGATCAGGACGGCGCGGGAGGCGGCATAACAGTGGCTGAGCCGCATAGTTAGTGGGAACGCCGCCCGCGGGCCGCAGGCGCGTATCACATCGGGCCAGGCCTGACTTTCTCCCGCAGCCGCTTGCTCCAATTCGGCGCAAAATATGTCGTCGTCCAGTTCCAGCAATCGCCGCGCTTCGGCTTCCGGACGCGACCAGACAATGGAAGAAGTGCCGTCCTGCAGTGGAAGAAAGGCCAGTGGTCCGCCTTCCATGAATCGCTGCCAGGCGATTCCCGGGCTGGGCTTGCTGGTCTCGACAACTGAAACGATCCCCTGCTGGCCATATTCCCAGTGGTCCTGGCCGATGCCCAGCATCTTGCGTACTTGCGAATTTGCACCATCAGCGCCAACCAGCAAACGGCATCGTATACTGCGGCCGCTACTCAGCCTGGCCACCGGCTCGTCGTTATCATAGTCAAGTGTTTCAAGCTGATCGGGGCATATGATTTCCACGCCCCCCATGGCCTGCAGTGTTTGCCAAAGCGACCACTGCACGAGTTGGTTCTCAATGATCGTGCCCAGGCGCTCCAGCCCAAATTCAGGCGCGTTGAAAGCGATCACGACCGACTCGTCCCGGTCTTCCACCCGCATCCGGCGGTAGGGGCAGTGACGCTGTTGCTCAATCTGCCGCCAGGCGCCCGCCTCGGTGAGAATAGCCTGTGCACCGGGTGAAAAAGCGGAGACCCGCAACCCGACCGCCCCGGTAGAATCAAAAAGCGGTGGTTCACGCGCTTCCAGGATTGCCACGGAAAAACCTGAACGGGCGAGCAGGCAGGCGGCGGCGGCGCCGACCATCCCGGCGCCAACGATCAATGCATCAAATTTTCTGTCAGTTGTCATATTGGACCTAAAGATTCGCCCAGCGCCAACCTTGGAATGTTGCCCCTGAACCCCATGGCTTTAACCGCCAGTTGTCTGCGTAAAGGCGGCAGCAGGGCATGTGCAAACAAGCCGGCTGTCCGGACAGCCGCGGCGAGCGGTGAAGGATTCGCAAACATGCGCGCCAGGCCGTCGGACTGAGCGATCGTTCCTTGCTGGTCCGGCGCCCGCCATTCGCTGTAGCGCTTCAGCACCTCAATGCTCCCGATGTTCCGCTCATTTCCGGAAGAGATTTCGTCATACAGCACTTCGGCCAGTACGGCCGCATCACGCAGGCCAAGGTTGAAACCCTGTGCGCCGACGGGGTGAATTGCATGGGCGGCATTGCCCAGGATAACAACCCCCGGCCTGATGTCCTCACAGGCTCGAACCAGGCGGAGCGGGTAGCTGGAACGTCTGCCCAATTTGATAAAGTCACCCAGCATATCGCCAAAGCGATCTTGCGCCCCGCGCAGGAATTCATCTTCCGGAAAATCAAGTAATGCTGGTGCGTCGTCTGGATGCACGCACCAGATCAGGCCACAACGGCCGGCGACATGCGGCATCACCGCAAAAGGGCCCGAAGGCGTAAAACACTCGAAAGCGCGGCCCTGGTGGGCCTGTTCCGGCGTGATATTGCAAATAACGGCCGTCTGTTGGTAATCGTGACGTTCGGTTTCGATTCCCAGGCTCTCCCGGATGAAGGAATGGGCGCCATCCGCACCCACGACCAGCCGGGCTTCGAGCTGCTCCTGCTCACCATCATTATCCAGCACAATGCGGGAGGCATCTTTGCCAGGCTCCAGGGATACGACCGATGCCGGACACAGGATATCCAGATTTTCCAGCTCAGGGAGAATTCCTGTCACTGCAACGCCGAACTCCCTGGCTTCCACGACATGGCCGAACCGGTCCAGCCCCAACTCTCCAGGTGTCAGTACCACGCGGCCGGGGCGACCCAGTTCACGCACATAAATCTCGCGAATCGGCGTGGCATTGCGTTCCAGCAAAGACCAGATACCCAGACCCTTCAGTATCTGGCAGGAACTGGCGCTTAGCGCCAGGGTACGGTCATCGTAACTGGGTTGGGACGACGCCCGAAACGGCACGGCCTCAACCAGGGCAATTTTCTGGCCCAGGGGCGCCAGGGCACAAGCCAGGCTGGCTCCCACCAGCCCGCCACCGATAATGGCGACGTCATATTGGTTTGAAGTGCCGGATTTCATTGCGCCATCAATGCCTCGATGTCATCCGGCGTCCTGACCAGGTCGTCGGTGAGAATCAGCGGTTCATCCCGGGTGATGGCGATATTGTCTTCTATCCGGATTCCCACGCCCCTCCAGCATTTGCTGACACTGCTCTCTTGAGGATGAATGTAGATGCCGGGCTCCACGGTCATCACCATGCCCGGTTCCAGTTCCCGTGAGTGGCCATCAATCGTGTATTCGCCTACATCGTGAACATCCAGCCCCAGCCAATGCCCGGTGTTATGCACGTAAAAATGTTTGTAACCTTTCGTTTCCAGCTCTTCTTCCAGGCTGTGTTCCAGGATACCCAGGCTGATCATGCCTTCGGTCGCCACCCTGACCGCGGCATCGTGGATATCCTGCCATTGTTTGCCCGCGTAGGCCTGTTTAAACCCGGCTGCCTGGGCAGCGAGCACCACCTCATATAAATCACGTTGTTCGGGTGAGAACTTTCCGTTGACGGGAAAAGTCCGCGTAATATCGGAAGCGTAACCGTCAAACTCGGCACCGGCGTCAATCAGCAGCATGTCGCCATCATTGAGCGGATCCCTGTTTGCTATATAGTGCAGCACGCAGCCATTCGCGCCACCACCGACAATAGGCAAATACGAAGGTTCGCAGTGATGACGGGTGAAGGTATGCAACAGCTCAGCGTGGATATCCGCCTCATTCAAGCCCGGCGAACACAACTTCATCGCACACTCGTGGGCTTCGATGGCGACCTTCGCAGACCGGCGCATCGCGGAAAGTTCCTCCCTGCTTTTGTAAACGCGCATGTCATGCAGCATGTGGTCCAGGGCGTGTATTTCGTCTGGGGCATGGAAAGTCTTGCGGGCTTTGCCTCGAAACTCGTTCAGCCAGCCGATCAAGCGCTGGTCAAACATCGGCGCCCGGCCCAGGTCGTAATAGATTCGCTCCCGGTCGTGCAGCAGGTCGGGAAGCCGTTTCTCCACCTCAGAAAAATCAAAAGCCTGGTTCATACCGTACTCGGAAACAGCCACATCCAGGCCGACCATGGTGCCATCCCACATTTCCCGCTCCGGGTCACGACTGCGGCAAAACAGCATGCACCGCCCTTCCTTTCCTTCCGGAATCATCACGAGCATTGCATCGTGCTCCCGGAAACCTGTCAGGTACAGAAAATCACTGTCCTGACGATAGGGATAATATGCGTCGTTGTTCCGAATACGGGCCGGCGCCGCCAAGAGAATGATAATGGAGTCATCGCCGGCCATCCGCATTAGCTGTCGCCTGCGCCTGCTGTATTCTTTCTGTTTGATCATCGTTTATTGGGCCTGTCATTCAGTGAATCGGATCATCGGCACCGGGGCCGCGAAAATCTTCACGCATCATCAAGGTAACGACACGGATATACTCAACGATTTCGGTGAACGCGACTTCGTCTTCCTCGCTGTCCTGACCCTCACCTTCCGGCACCGTGAGCTCTGCACGTGCAATTTGCTGAAGGTCGTCGATGGCTTCCCTGCCTTCCTCGGACAGTACCTCGAATTCGCCGCCACTGGCGAGTCCGGCGAGAAATCCGCTGCACCACTGAGCCAGTGCTATGGTCCGGTCTTCCAGCAATTCGTCATCATCAGGCAGCCAAAGCTCGAACCCCATGTCCTCATCTGTCAACTGCTGAACCGTGCTTTCAAAGGCCTCGGTCAGGGCGACCCCCAGGGCCTCGCCAGGGTTCACAAGCAGTTGCAGTTGCGCCAGGTAGTGCAGGAAGCCGCTGGCCGTGCCTCCCGATTTCCGGCAAACCAGGCCGCATAACACACCATGGCACTCTGCCAGCCCGGCAGTGTCCAGATTACCCTGGCCCAATTGGATGGTGTGCTCGAAATCAGGCAAAGCAGGTGCGGACATCAGCGTACTCCAAAAAGGTGAATATTATCACTCCATGAGCCCTTGCTACAGAATCAATCCCGCTTATTTCAGATTTCTGTTTGACGCTTTTGGCCCACCAAACTATAGTTGGGACCATGGATTCATTAGAACAAACAGGAAAAGACCTGGAGCGGCTCGAACAGCAACTGAAACTTTTGCTGGAACAGACTCAAAAACTGCGCGAAGAGAACCGGTCATTACAGAATCGCCAGGAGTCATTAGTGGCGGAGCGTGCCGGACTGGTTGCAAAGAACGAGGAAGCGCGTTCGAAAGTAGAAGCCATGATTCATCGGCTAAAGGCCCTGGAACAATAATAGTGCCTCAAGCACTTCACGACTCGCTGAACCCTTCAATATTGGCTTGTCGGAGTGCCAGGCACCCGAATCACAAATAAGCGGAACTACCGCACGGTACAGCCATGAGCCAACCATCTGAGCCTGTCTCTGTAACAATCCTGGAAAAAAAATACCAATTTGCCTGTGAACCGGATCAGCGCAACGATCTGATCGAGGCTGCGCGTCTACTCGACGAAACCATGACCGCAATCAAGGATGGCGGGCGGCTGATGTCACTGGAGCGAATTGCGCTGCAGGCTGCCCTGAACTTCAGCGCTCAAGTTGTGACAATGCAGCAAAATGAACAATTCAGGGAAGAAAAGATTGACAGTAAAATTCGCATACTGGCCGATCAACTCGATGATGCGCTGAAGGACTGAAAAGGATATACTCAGTATTGCCCTCTGTGGTGTTAGCCATCGGGACCGATAAATGCCTTGTCCCTATCTATTGACCTCGGAGTAGCTGATCTGAGTGTGGTGTGCATGTTCGCTTTCAGCGAAAAGCCTGAAACCTCGTAAGCCGCTCCACCTGGACCACTTGGTTCAAGGTCACCGGCCCGTAGCGGCCCCATGGAGGGTTTTTCATTAAAAAATCCACCTTACGAAATGAACTGCGGGCACGGCGAAAGCAGCTTAAAGAACCGGATCGACTTTCACTGGATGCGTCCATCAACCATTTCCTGGCAAAGTTCATCGCCGAACAACGCCCAGCCACGATTGCAGCTTTCTGGCCATTCGATGGAGAACCCAACCTGCTTCCAACACTTAACGCTACAGATCAGCAGGGAACACAGATTGCATTGCCTGTCATCCGGCAGAGTCCATCCGGCCCGTCGCTTATCTTCCGCCAATGGTCGGGGGCTACCGAAATGAAAAAGAGCCGTTTCGGAATCCCGGAGCCTGGCCGAAGCCCTGAAATCCCCTTGTGCGATATTGACCTTTTATTGATGCCCCTGGTGGGCTGGGATGAATCAGGCAACCGGCTGGGTATGGGCGCCGGGTTCTACGACCGTGCTCTTGCGCCATTCCGCCAGTCTGATGTGCCTTTTCGGGCAGGCGTTGCCTACCAACTGCAAAAAGTGCCAATCATGCCGGTTGATCCCTGGGACATCCGCCTGCACATGATACTGTCTGAAACCGGGTGTTTACCTGCCCTACGAAATTACAAAACAGGAAACTTCATTAATGAACTACTGGCTGATTAAAAGTGAACCTGATGCATTCAGCATTGATGACCTGAAAAAATCACCGGGAAAAACGGATCATTGGGACGGCGTTCGCAATTACCAGGCAAGAAATTTCATGCGCGATGGCATGAGCAAAGGCGACCAGGTGTTTTTTTATCATTCAAACTGCAAAGAACCGGGCATTGTAGGCCTTGCCGAAATTGTGTCCGGCGCCTACCCCGATCACACCGCTTTCGATCCCAACGAAAAATATTTTGACCCGAAAAGCGATCCCGAAAACCCGCGCTGGCTGATGGTGGATGTCCGTTACAAGCGCAAAACAAAACGCCTGATCTCTCTGTCCGAGATCAAGCAACACCCGGAACAGCTGGAAGGTTTTGCATTGATTCGCCGGGGAAACAGGTTATCCGTGATGCCGGTTTCCAGGCAACACTGGGATTTCATCCTGTCACTGGAGTAAAGCCATGATCTCAAGCGATCAACAACAGTTGCAAAAACAACAAGTCGCCGAGGCAGCCCTGGCCTGGGTGCGCCCGGACAACGTACTCGGCGTGGGCACCGGCAGCACGGTGAACTGCTTTATCGACGCCCTGGCCGCCAGCGGCATTCGCATTGAGGCCGCCGTTTCCTCATCCGAGGCTACGACCCAACGGCTGCAATCGCACGGCATTCACGTTCGCGAACTGAACCTGGCCGGCACACTGGATATTTACGTCGACGGTGCTGACGAATTCGACCCCTACCGGCGCCTGATCAAGGGCGGGGGCGGGGCACTGACCCGGGAAAAAATCGTCGCCGGGGCCAGCCGGAAATTTGTCTGTATCGTTGATGAGAGCAAAAAAGTTGGCGTGCTGGGGAAGTTCCCCTTACCCATCGAAGTCATACCGATGGCCCGCAGCTACATAGCCCGCCAATTGGTGGCCATGGGTGGCCAGCCTGAACTGCGCGAAGGCTTCACCACGGACAATGGCAACCTTATCCTGGATGTCCACAATATGGACCTGCTCGATCCCGTCGCCATCGAGAAAAAGATTAATAACCTGCCGGGTGTCGTCACCTGCGGCTTGTTTGCAATCAGGCCTGCTGACGTCGTGCTGATGGCCAGCTCCGGGGGTGTACAAGAACTGTAGAAGCCCGCTTTTTTGTAAGAGGTCACTTGCGGCGAAAGGCTCTGGAATTGTCGGCCGCAAGCGACCTCTTACAAAAAAGCCCCGGCCGAAGCCGGGACTGGTACTTTGCGAATCCTTTCATTTATAGTCGAATCCTTCCGCTTATTGTTATTAATCTTTTAGAAATTTGCTACTAGCTGGAACCACAGTTTGACGGTGTCGGGAGGACCGGAGTTTTCTTTTCCATCAAACCAGGCGGCTTTGAACAGTACACCATAATGCTCAGCGAACTTAGTGGCCAGCGAAGCATCAATTTCCTTACCGAAGCTGGCGCTACCGGACTCAGCGTCAAAATCATGGTAAACCAGGTTCCATTTCCATTTGCCGAATACCTTGCCTTTCACACCAATCATCGCATCGTTGAGGCCCGCCGCTGGAGTCGCCAGAAATTTGTCGGCCCAGCCATTGAATGCGTGCAAGGTCGCCAGGGGTGTGCGGAACATGGCCCCGCCTCGTGCATCATCACCACCCAGTGACTCGTAAGCAATGTAAGGTGTCACGCTGCCAAAAGTTGCTGAAAAGTCTAACCGCCAGTAATCAGCGGAATAATCGACGGGATTATTCGCTGTATCACTCTGATGCGCATACTCCGCGGTATAGCCCAGCGTGGCAGAGCCCACTTCCTGCTTGCCGTTAAATCTCACGCCATAGGTTGTTGTTGAGAAGGCCGCAAGGTCATGATTGTCTATGTCGTAGTAATAACCTGTCAGTTTGCCGATTTTCCAGCTTTTTGCGACGTTGGCGGTCCAGGTATCCTGGCTATGGTCACCGGCGTTAACTTCATCACCGAAGATACGATTGGCATTACCGATGTAGGCAAACTGCAGATCGATTCCGCCCTTGTTCTTGAAACGATACGAAACTGCATCATAGGTCTGTTCGTTTTGCCGCCAACCGACATTACCCACAAATCGGGCGTTGTCATAGATGATACGCTGGCGGCCGGCGCGGAAATCGTTACCTTCAGCAGGATTCCAGGAAAGATAAGCCTGGTTCAGATCCGGGCCCGAGGGATCTGCAACCACCGGGTATTGGGTCTTGTCAGGTGTATTGCCGGCGCCGGCATTGAAATCGTCCCAGCCGATGGTCGTGACGAAATCGTATTCGGCGAATAATCCCCAGCCCTTCCAATCTGACGTCTTGAAGTTCAACCGCGCTCTGATCGTGGAAGCCAGCGCATTTTTGTCTAAATTATCCTGATCTACGTGCTCCAGGCGGTAACGTAAAGCAATATGTGCTTTGCCCTGGGTGAATACCTCGGTAAATGTTTCTGCCGCCTGTACCTGGCCGGCTGCTGAAGCGAACAGGGCTGCGAGAATCCCTGCCGGTAACGCTACCAGCTCGCGTTTGGTGTTCATGATTTACTCCTTTAAAGGCTGTTGAATCAGCCATTACTCTGAAGCAAGAAAGTAAGCGGGAGCCGGTTGCCCGGCTCCCTGTGGTCTATCAGTAAATATCGTGCATAGTGTTATAAGTGTTGAACTTGCCTGTTGGCGTAACCAGTTCAGGCGCCTTGATAACGTGCTTGAGCGTTCGGGTCTTGTCATCCACAATCACGATGGCGGATTCCTGTTCCTTGCCACTCCATACAGAGAACCAGACTTCGGTGCCGTCTTTGTTGTACTCGGGCTGAACCACACGTTTTGGTCCTTCACCCAGCTCCGCCCATTCGGCGATTGGCAGGACTTCGAAGCCAGCCTCCAGGTTATTGACATCATAGACCGCTGCGCTCTGTGAGAAGGCCGTATCCGGATTCAACGGTGCGTCCACCCAGAGGTTGGAAGAGTTCGGGTGGGATTTCACGAACAGAGAACCACCACCCATGCCTTCGAGCGTGCGAACGACTTTCCACGCGTGTTCTGCATGCCCTTCGGGATCAGTACCCAGCACTGTGACGTTAGCATTACCCAGGGCGCTGGTTACCCATACAGGGCCAAACTCGGGGTCGTTCAGGTTCGCGCCACGACCCGGATGCGGAATCTTGGTTACATCCGTCAAGGCCACAAGCTTGCGTTCCTTGGAGTCAATGACCGCGATCTTGTTGGACTGATTCGCAGCCGTCAGGAAGTACCGCTTGGTGCTGTCCCAACCGCCGTCATGCAGGAAGCGAGCGGCACCAATCGTGGTTACGCTCAGGTTGTCGGGATCTTCGTAGTTCACCAGCAGTATTTTTCCGGTCTCCTTCACGTTGACGATGAATTCCGGGTGTTCATGTGAAGCCACGATGGCTGCTACGCGCGGTTCGGGATGGAATTCCTGCGTATCTACCGTCATACCGCGGGTGGACACGATCTTGATCGGCTCCAGGGTATCGGCGTCCATGATCACGTATTGCGGCGGCCAGTAGGCGCCGGCAATTGCATACTTGTCCTCGTAGCCCTTGTACTTGGAAGTTTCAACCGAACGCGCTTCCAGGCCGATCTTGATTTCAGCCACCACTTTCGGCGGATCCATCCACAGGTCGATCATGTCAATTTTGGCGTCACGGCCAATGGTGTACATGTAGCGCCCAGAGGCTGACGGGCGTGAAATGTGCACTGCGTAACCGGTCGGCACAATGGAGACGATTTCCTTGGTGTCGCCATCGATGATGGCCACTTGTCCGGCATCACGCAAAGTCACCGAGAAGAAGTTCTCGATGTTGCGATCATGCTGAGGCTTGGCCGGACGGTCTTTGGGAGCGACCATGACATTCCAGCTTGCGGTCATTTCCGGCAGGCCAAATTCCGGCGGCGCCGGTGGCTCGTGCTGCAGGTAACGGGCCATGATGTCGATCTGCTCATCGGTCAGGTCGCCCGAGGTGCCCCAGTTGGGCATGCCGGCGGCGGAACCATAAGTAATCAGGGCTTTGAGGTAATCGGTACCTTTCTCACGGGTAATATCCGGTGTGAGCGGCTTGCCGGTGGCGCCTTTGCGCAGTACGCCATGGCAACCCGCGCAGCGTTCGAAGAAAACCTGCGTGGCGACATCGAACTCGGCCTGGGTCATATTCGGCCCCTCGGAATCGATGTACATGGTGGCGCCTTCACCGGTAATAGCGCTGGGCGCACCCTTGTAGGCCATTTCTGCTGAGGCTGTAACAGGGTGATCGGCCGGGCCGGTCACCAGTTCACCGCCACGAGCGGCAGTGACTTCACCTGAACTGACCTCGCCGCCCGGGTTACCCCAGGAGTTCATTATGAAGGTGACTACGTCAGCCACTTCCTCGTCGCTGAGATAGGACAGGTTGGGCATAACGGCGTTGTAGTCCTTGCCATTGACGGTAACCGGTCCGCTGAGCCCATTGATCACGGCTTCGATGGCGGGCCCGGTGCCTGCGTCAAGATAGTCGGATTCAGCCAATGGAGGAAATGCACCGGCAAGGCCCTGGCCTTCGGCCTGGTGACAAGCTGAACAGACAGTCGAATACACTTTCCCGCCGTCCGCGATGCGTTCTTCCAATGACTTGCTCGCTGCTTCGGCTGCGTGAACAGCTGTTGCACTATCAACAGCTTTAGCTGGCGCAGCACTTTCTTCTTTTGCGCAGGCCGCCACTGATACTGCCAGCACGGTTGTTAATATCAGAATTCTGCTTACTTTCATGGTGAAACTCCACTGGAAATAAAAAAGGCATGTTTAATGAATCTTTACGCCCTCACAATGTACGCCAGAGACGGTCTCTGTTCATTGACTCATGTCAACCAAACAAGGCGGTAAAGCGGGTCTTTGTCCTTGTATGTATTATGAATAATTAATATATGATTCAGAATGATAAACGAGCCGTGACCGAGAAACTCCGTCCCGGCCGGGACAACAGGGTAATCATCGGGTCACTGGAATCCATATTGGCAACGTCCAGCCAGCGCCAGTACTTCTTGTCCGTTGCATTAAAAATACCAGCCCGCAGTTCTATCCGCTGGTTTAGTTTCCAGCCTGCAGTCAAGTCCACAATTGCCCATGAAGGTGTCGCAAATCGCTCACCGTCTGTATCGTCAATGTCACTTTCGTTTTTCAAGCCGGTGAAGGTGCCGGTCGCTGCAAAGTCCCAACTGTCACTGGCGGAAACCCAGGACAGGCCGATCACTGCCTGAGGCGGCGCAATGCTGTTCAGCGCTTGATCAGTGTCCCGGTTTTCACCTTTGGCCCAGTAGGCGGCCGCATTCAGCATCCAGCCTCGCAGGGACTCATTCCACTCACCAAGCTCCTGGTAAAAGCGGATGTCGATACCATAAATCCGCGCCTGATCTATGTTCCTGGATTGGAAGATCAGGTCACCGGTTTCAGGATCGCGGCCGATCAGGACCCTGGATTCGATAAAATCGTCGTAATCGCCAAGGAAGCCGGCCAGGCTGAAACGCGACCCTCCGGCCATGCGGCGCACACCCAACTCGAACCCGTTCGAAGTCTCGGATTTCAGATCAGGATTGGGAATCGCCCGGAAGCCAAATAATGGGATATCAAAGCCGATATTGGCATCCGCAAACGGCGGGGCGCGAAATCCACGCGAATATTGTCCGTAGAGTGTCCATGCATCGCCGGCGTGATAAAGAACACCCAGACGCGGGGTAAATTGGTTCTCCCTGACCGACACAACTTCCGTATCCGGATGATCCTCCAGCCAGATACTGTCTGGCCTGGGATCGAGCTTGTAGCGGTCCCAACGCAACGCCGGGACGATTTCCCACCGGCCGCCGGACAGGGAAATCTCGTCTTGTATGAACAAACCTGTATCACCGGTACGTGAAACGGGGAAATCACGAACAGGCATTTCCTCACCCAGGATAATGTTCGTGCTCGACCCATCGATCAGGCTGGTTTGCAGGCCGTCCCTCATTTCGGTGATGTCGGTACGCAGCCACTCAGCGCCCAGGCCTATATGGTGAGTAGTGGAACCCCACTGCTTTTCCCTGAACAGATTCAACTCCGCGCCTGAAAGATCCTGTTCATAAAAAAATCGCCGCTCCAGTTTCACCGGATTGACTGCGCTTGCCCGCTCTTCCAGGGTCAACTGATCGGTTTTATGCACGACGTTGAACACACGCACAACACCCTGCTGCCAACCGCCATTACTGAACTCGTAATCCAGTGACAAGCGCCGGCTCTTGTCCCGGTCATCACCCAGTAATTCCGTGGTATTGCGAAAACGGCGGCCATAGCCAAGTTGCGAATTAATTTCACTTTGCACTTCACGCTCGGTTCGCTCAGCCGAAATTCTGAAGCGGCTGCCAGCAGACGTGTCAAACGTATAGCGGAACATGTAGTCCGTACTATCCCACTCCTGCGGATCATTGGGAATGCCGGCCGGTGCGTGGTTGTCCAGTTCATGGCCTTCGCGGTAAGTAGATGCGGCCAGAAATCCGTGCGCACCCTCCCCCCATGCCGCCACGCCGGATCCAACCCAGCTGTCGTTCATACCCTGGTAACCTCCCCTCAGTCCCAGCCAGAACGATTTGTCACTGCCGGTAAGAAGATTCGAAGGATCCCAGGTTGAAATCGCCACCACGCCCCCGACAGCGTCGGAACCGTACATGACTGAGGCGGGGCCGTGCAGAACTTCAACCCGCTTGATCCGGTCCGGCTCCACCAGCGCCCGCCCACCGTTGGAAAACGCGCCAATAACAAATCCATCCCTCACAGGTATGCCGTCAATTTCAACGGCCACGCGGTTTCCGCCGATACCACGGATATTAATGGATGTCGCGCCGAATCGTGTGCCGGCAGTCTCCATCTCAAGACCCGGCTCGTATTTCAACATGCCGCCCACATCTTCGGCCATTCCCTCACGGATATCCGCTGCATCAATCACGGTTACCTGGGCTGTTATTTCGGATAGCGGCCTGGGCGACTTGCTTGCCACAACAACCAGCGGGTCCAGCTCAACCTGATCTCCGTGTATGTCGTCAGACAAATTTTCACCCGTACCGGTTTGGCCCATCACGGGAAAAGACAGCATTACAGAAAATAGCAGGATGCTACCGGAGTGCATTTTCTTGTTCATCGGGAAATGCCTGTCAATGCTCATGGGGCGGACCAAATATTAGGTGCATTTTAATGCATCATTTATGACATGGGTCAAGCCTGATCCGAATCGCCTTTCAGACCTGAAGAATCGCAAATATTGGATTGCCTTGATATGAATCAATCAACAACCATTAGCCCGTTGTTAGATTAGATGCCGATCAGTGCATGAAATAATCTGTCACCGAATAGTCATATGCCCGGTGATTAAAAACAATCAGGCGGAATGGAACCATGAAACTCACACGCTTTACCGATTACTCTTTACGCGTGTTGATGCACCTGGGTTTACAGGAAAACGGCCGGATAACCATCAGGGAAATTTCTGAATCCTACGGTATTTCACGTAACCACTTGATGAAAGTTGTCAGCTTGCTGACCCGCATGGGATATCTCGATGCGCGACGGGGCCCTGGTGGAGGAATCGCGCTGGCCAGGCCAGCCAGTGAAATCTGCCTGGCAGATGTCATCATCGACATGGAAGATGATCTCAATATGGTGGAGTGCTTCTGCGCAGACGGAGAATGTATCATTGCACCGGCTTGTGAATTGAAATGCGTACTCGACCAGGCGCTGACTGCCTATCTTGACACGCTCAGGGCGTACACCCTGACTGATTTGCTCATACGAAAAAAAAAGCTGGGCAGAATGCTGGGCATAGGCAACTAGGCCATCTAAGCTTCCAATTCAGTTAAAATACTCTCCTTATGAACTATGTGCTTTTAAAACAAGTACACGTTTTTTTTGCGCTTGCAAGTATCATCGGTTTTATACTTCGATGGAACTGGAAAATGGGTAGTTCGCGCCTGTCACAAATGAAGTTGACGAAAACTGCACCTCATGTCATTGATACCCTTTTTCTCACCACCGGGGTGGCGCTGGCCTTCACCATAAACCAGTATCCCTTTTCTACCGCCTGGCTGACCGCCAAGATCACAGGCCTTCTTGTGTACATAATGCTCGGAATGTTCGCCATGTCCGATAAAATTTCCAGGCCATGGCGGGTTATGGCATTCCTTGCGGCAATAAGCACCTACGCCTGGATTCTGACGGTGGCCCGGTTCAAATCCCCATGGGGCTTTCTGGGGTAGCTTGTTTGAAACGCCTGGCGACAATTTTCCTCCTGTTGGTATGCGTGTTGCTTGGTGCTTACCTTGCTTTGCCGTTGTGGTTGCCGTCACTTGTTCGAGCGCAACTGGTAGAGGGGTGGCAACTTGAATCCCTGGAGTTTGATTACCCGGCCAGTTTTATCCTGCACATAGATGCCATCGTGCTTAGCGGCAATCCAGGCGGCATTGCGATTCGCGTCGCTGCCCGGGATCTGGATATCAATATCCACCAATTATCATTCGATGCGACAAGCATGGATGTGGATATTGTCCTCACAAACCCACCTGGAGAGACAGGACGCTTTGCCCTTGATGACCTTGCGGTTCCAGTAATTTTCCAGCCGGGGAAACTACCCCGGGTCTCCATCAGTTCACTCCGTTTGAACCTGGAATCTGATGGAATTACCGGCAATTCCTGGCTATTTGAGGACTTGCAACTCGACAGAAACGAATTAACTGAAAGCCAGCTAAAAACCAGCCTGCACTTACCTGACGCGGGTGGCCTGACCGGTCAGATTGAAATCCGGATGCTGCATGATTCATTAGAAGCACATTTACAACTCCACCAGCCGGATCACAACGAAGTCTTGCAAATTGATTTCTGGCAGTCAGGCAACGCCGGAGATATTTCCAGCAAAATCCTGGGGCAATGCAATCTGCAAGCCCTGCATCCCCTGCTGAAGACAGTCTTCCCTGGAAGGGATTCACCACTGGGCCAGCTGAATAGCATTCAGGGCCATCTCTCTTTTGAAGGGCATTTTGCGGGAAGCGACGAGCAGGTCCTGGATCGTGCAAGGATTACCGCGCAGAACGTCATGATCGACGTGGAAAATGAAAACATGGGCCTCGATTTTGATGTGGAAGCACAACGGGAACAGGACTGGATTCAGATCAATTTCCTGAACGCCGGGACTTTCCATTTTGGCGCCAGAAACGAAATCATATCCAGGGTGCTGAGCGAACTGCTGTCTATCACCCAACAAAATGTCAAATCGGAAGATGTCAAATCACCCGAAGAAACAAATGAAACCCTGGAGTTGACCTTCAAAGCCCAGAGCAAAATCAAATTGCAAATCAATACCCATTTGGCAGGAGAGTTCAGTGGTGCTGCTTTGCTGGAACTTTCCTCAACTCTGCTCGACCTGTCACTTGACCTGGCACAGGATGCGCAGTTTCGAATGGCTGAGCCGTTGACTCCACCGAACCTGACCGGCTCAGGGAAAGTCAATATCAAATTGGAATCCAGGCAGGCGTTCACATTTGAGACCGCGGCCTCACCTTCCATGCCCCTGGGCGCCAGTCTGCAGGCATCGGGCTGGCTGGAACTGGATGGGCATACCGTTCAATTCACCCAATTAACTGGAGATCAGGCAACCGGGTTTCAGGCATTCACGCCCAGATTGATTGCCGGTTTTGAATCGGAGAGTCTGGATTTCCATGATCTCGAGTTTTCCGGAATAACAGAGTTTTCACTACCCGTCACGGTCAATGAGACTGCAGCTGAATTTCACTACAGCGGCAGTGCACGAAGTAAGAGCGTCCGGATCTCGCAGTCACGGCCAGGCCAGGAGCCTCGGACACTGATTGAATCGGAAATCAGTAAGCTGCAGTTGGATTTCTCACAATCCGGGGAACAAATGCGCACCAGTGGGTCGGGTACCGTGTACAACGGGCAGATGGACTCAACCTCCCTATCTGCCAACCAGGTGGACTTTGAGTGGCGCAACTTCGATCCCATGGCTGTAACCGGCGAGTTTCACACTCATACCCGGGGCCTGATCTTCAGTGGCGAAGAAGAAAATTATCAAGGCGTGGATCTTGATGTGAACTATGCAGTTCTATCCAATGGCGACATTGAAGGCCAGGGCGATCTATTGTTCGCCGGCGATGTACGAACACCTATCCGTTTCGGTGGCGGGCTGGACTCAGGCGACTGGGTGGTCGAAATCCTGCCGTCGCAACTCAGCCTGCGCCAGGCGGTGAAAGCGCTGGAAGCCATAACAGGACCGATTCCGGATCAGCTTGAGTTGGGCGGCGGAAAAATCGACATCGAAGGCCGCGTCAGCATGGGCAATACTGTCCAGGGAAACATGAGTATCAGCGGCAATAATTTGGGCTTTTCGCTGGCTGAAAGTACAGTAGAGGGCGCCGGTTTCAACATCAGTGGAAAATTAAACGAAACCCTGGCTGGAGCAGGCTGGTTTTCGATTGACCGCATCGGACTCGCCGCAGGCCTGAATCTCCATAACGCCCGGGTATCGGTAGGATTAATTACGCCAGACACCATCGAACTGGATGATCTCCAGGCCGGGTTTTTCGGTGGCCAGTTGTCCGCAGATCACATACAGCTTTCCCCCGAGGGGCTGATCGACACGCAAATCAAAATGACGGACATCAACCTTGGACAGGTGCTGGAATACATTGATGTAGGTGGTTTGCAGGGCACGGGAAAACTCGAAATATCGCTGCCGGCCGGAAGCCAGGGTTCCAAGCTCTACGTACAGAACGGTGTATTCCGCGCAAACGGTCCGGGCATCCTGAGCTTCTCTGGATCGATGTCAGCCGCCCCGGTCGAAAATATCGGACTCTCAGCCCTGGAGAACTTTCATTACAGTGAGCTCGACGGAACCATTGACTATCACACCGATGGATCCTACCAACTGATGGTTCACCTGGCGGGAAGTAATCCGGATCTCTACGACGGCTACCCGGTCGCGCTCAACTTGAATATCAGTGGTATGCTGCCGGAAGCTTTCGAAGTATTATTCCTGACAGGTGACTTTGACAAGGCTATCCTGAACAGGATCAGGCAGGAAAAATCAGACTAAGGTTCAGGCTGCATTCAGCGAGTCGCCGTAAAGTAAAAGCAAGAATCAATCAATTTTTTGGGTGATCATAATGAAATTACTGCTATTGGGAACGTTAAGCTGCTTGCTGTTTGCAGTAGCGTGCACGCCCACGGTCAAAGTGGAAGCGCCCGACAAACCGATCGAAATCAATATGAATATCAACATCAAGCATGAAATCCTGATCAAGGTCGAGAAAGAAGTCGAGGAAATGTTCGAGGAAGAAGATGATTTATTCTGATTTCCGCTCAGGCCGTAGCATCAACAAAATGGGTGAAAGACAATGACGAGAAAACTACAGAAACTGGCCCGGCAACTGCCTGGTGCGCTACTGATTGGTCTGTTAAGCATTTCTGTCGCCGTGGCCGGCCCCCTGGACCAGCCCAAAGCGGACGGCTTGATTGGTGAGCAGGCGAACGGATACCTTGGTCTTGTTTCCCAGGATGTGCCAGCAGATATCAAGACCCTGGTCAGAGATGTGAACGCCAAGCGCAAAACCCGCTACCAGGCTATTGCGCAAAAACAAAGCGTGGCCTTGTCCGAAGTTGAAAAAGTGGGCGGGACAACCGCAATAGACAAAACCTTGCGCGGCAACTACATCAAGGACAACAGCGGCAGGTGGCGCAAGAAATAAGCTGGCCACCATATTGCACTAGTGCTCTGTCAAGCCTAAATTGATGGGTTCAGAGCTACCCAGATGTTCCAAGACAAGACGCAGTCCGCAGGAAATGGCATGTCCTTTTCAAGGGCTGCAACACCGTATTGGAGCATCTGGGTAGCTCCCTTCGGGCGTGCCGTGAAGCGGTCGTTCGCGGTGTTACGCCT
>Ga0209013_10001919_pt1 | contig 19176 bp, 13 predicted proteins | sample Cruoilmetagenom2_FD_187291 | JGI IMG/M metagenome (GOLD analysis project Ga0209013, IMG submission 187291) | Oil polluted marine microbial communities from Coal Oil Point, Santa Barbara, California, USA - Sample 2 (SPAdes) (version 2) | ecosystem: Environmental > Aquatic > Marine > Oil seeps ...
ATCTCGTCATGTTTTGTGCAGAAAATCATATTATTCATAATTGTCTATCATCTGTTCCCACTATTCCATGTCATTTACGGGACATTGCTTTACTGTTCTGACAAAATCCACATACCGAGCAGTCAATACTTGTCCTGGAAATTTTGCGTGTTTTTCCGATCCATCACTGGCACAAGCAGATACAATAGTTGAGGAGGAGGGCACTCATCGATGAAGTACAGCTACACCGGCGTGGCCGCAACCCGAAATTCAGGCCTTTCATTAGTTGCCGCTCTTTTGCTGGCAGCCTGTGCCGGCCCGGCACTCAAGGATGACATTATTCGCTCCGAACCAAGCTTCGCGTCACCGCCTGCGACTACCGGCGTGCTGGCTGAAACGGCCAATGCAGTGTTCACTGCGCATGGCCCGGAGTATTCCGGGTTCAAACTGCTGGACAATAGTTATGATAGTGTGGCTTGGCGCCTGGCGCTGATCGACTCCGCCACCACCTCGCTGGATATCCAGACCTACCTTTGGTACCCCGATAACACGGGCCGGCTTATTTTGCAGCGGGCTGTCGATGCCGCCGAGCGCGGGGTCCGGGTGAGGTTGATCGTGGACGATCTTCTGACTATCGGCCAGGAGCAGTTGATGGTTGAACTGGAAAACCATCCGAATATCGAGTTGAGGCTGTTCAACCCCTGGAAAGACCGGAACATGCTATCCAGGGGGGGTGAAATGATTGCCAGGATGGAGCGTCTCAATACACGCATGCATGACAAGTTGATGATTGCGGACGGGAATGCCGCGGTGGTGGGGGGGCGCAATATCGGTGACCATTATTTTGGCCTGAGTCATGATTACAATTTTCATGACCTTGACCTGCTGGGATTCGGGCATATTGCCCGCCAGGCAAATGAAATGTTCGATCATTTCTGGAACAGTGATTGGGTGGTTTCCGCGGTAAATCTCGACACTGAACATGACGCGGAATTCGCACAGCAAAAGTGGCAGGAATTACAAAACAAGAACAGGGCTGCAGAAGAACTGAAAGTATTTGGGGTGGAAACTGCGGATTGGAGTGAACGTATTGTTGAAATTTCCGGCGAATTACATCCGGGCACGAGCTACCTTGTATACGATAAGGCATCCGGCGATGCGATAGAACAGGATGTTGCGTCAAAAATGTTTGGTTTCATGGACCTGGCGCAGACGGATCTGATGATTACCAATGCTTATATCATTCCCGGACAAAAGGCTGTGGATTTCATCCAGGGCCTGAGCGATCGGGGTGTTCGTGTGCGCATGCTGACCAATTCCCTGGCTTCCCATGATGTGCCCGCGGTCAACAGCCATTATGAGCCCTGGCGGGACGATATTATCAGCGCCGGCGCCGAATTGTATGAGTTGCGGGCGGATGCGGCGATCCAGTCCATCGTCGATATTCCGCCTGTTAAAGGAGAATTTGTCGGTCTTCATACCAAGGCGGTCGTGGTTGACCGCAATAAGGTTTTTATTGGCTCTATGAATTTTGACCCGCGCTCTTTCAACATAAACACCGAAGCCGGTGCTTTTGTCGAAAGCCCGGGGTTGGCCAGGGCGCTGGCTGAAGTTATGGAGCGCGATATGGCGCCTGAAAATGCCTGGCAGGTGTTGCTCAACGACAAGGGAAAACCTTACTGGGTTAATAGTGATGAAACTCTTGATAGCCAGCCTGCAAGGAGTGGCAGTCAACGGGTGATGAATCAGATTTTCAAGATTTTTCCGAAAGAACAATACTAATTAAAACAATGTTTCTGATGAAAAATCGAGGAAGGCTGAGGCCAGCCGGGAGATTGCTTCCGGCAATAATGCGCGTCAAATACGGGATCATATCGTCGCCCTGACCACGTGTCGTCGGGGCTGAAATCCGCATACCGGAAAATCGGAAAAGTGGATACGCGAAATGACGGCCAGCTGATCTTTTACGATCAATTCATTCCTGCTTCCACCCTGTTGGCATTTACCAATGCCGATCACTGGGCCATGTCCACACCTGTAGCCCAGCAAATCCGGATCGCACGATCGACTTTCGCCAACAAAAACGACTACCCGCAAGAGGTGCTGTTGGAAGCCATTCTCAGGTATGTCGAAGAAGATCTTGCAAGGACGCTTCCAGCCACACCATGAGAGAACGCTGCTACCGCAGCCAGCATGCCCGGTCCCTGCAGTTACCCCTCACCAGATTCTGCAAACCTCCTCTTCACGCTTAACCAATGCTGCATCCTCATCGCATGCAAAAGCTTCCCCAAACTCCGGCATGTTCACAGCCACGCCATTGATCCGGTATTTGGGTGGTGAGTGCGGGTCGGTAGCGGCATGCAGGCGCAGGGATTCGGGGCGCTCGGCCGCGCAGGCCCACTGGGCGAAACCGACGAAGAACCGCTGCTCAGGAGTCAGGCCGTCTGCGGCTTGCAGCTCCTGGTCCGCTGTCTCCTTTTTCCAGGCGTGCCAGGCCAGGACAAGACCGCCAAGGTCGGCAATATCCTCGCCGGCGGTCAGGTCTGAATTGATAAAAATGTCATCGATGACCCGGTAGCTGGCGTACTGATCACGGATGCACTGGGCGCCCTCTTCGAAAGCGATTGCGTCTTCTTCTGTCCACCAGTCACGCAGATTTCCATCGCCGTCGTACTTGCGCCCCTGGTCATCAAATCCGTGAACAAGTTCATGACCGATTGTCCCTCCGGTATTGCCGTAGTTGGGAGCGTCATCCATTTTTGGGTCATACAGGGGCGGCATCAATACACCCGCCGGGAAATTGATATCGTTCATCGAGGGATTGTAATAGGCATTCACGGTGGCCGGCGTCATAAACCACTCGTCGAGGTCAACAGGTTTGCCAATCAGCTCCAATTGCCGGTGTAGTTCAAAACCGGTTGCCCGGGTGACGTTGGCAAAATAATTGTCACGGACTACTCGAATTGAAGAGTAGTCCCGCCACTGGTCCGGGTAACCGATCTTGTCGCGCATTTTGGAGAGTTTCTCCTGTGCTTGCGAGCGGGTTTCAGGGCTCATCCAGCCAAGCTGCTTAATGCGCTCAGCCATGACCTGCTTGATCTGAAGACTCATCGTGCGCGCCTTGTCACGGACTTCTGGGGGGAAGTTCCGCTCCACGAATTCCCGGCCAAGCGCTTCGCCCAGCTGCTTGTCGACCATGGAAACGCAGGTTCTCCATCGCGGTTTCTGTTCGGTGACGCCTTCGAGGTAGGCGGAATAAAATGCGAAGTCCTGGTCGCGGAAGGGCGCAGACAGTAGCTGTGCACGGGAATTAACCAGGCCCCACTTCAGATAGGTCTTGATGTTGTCCAGGGATTCGCGCTCGATCACGGCCTGCATTTCCTGCATGAATTCAGGTTGCACGATGTTGAGCCAGGGTTCCGGGTCCAGGTCTGTTTTCCCGAACAGGGCAGTCCAGTCGATGGCCGGAACCGATGCTTCAAGCTCCTCTATGGATTTCCGGTGGTAGGTTTTGTGTGGGTCGCGGCGCTCGACCCGGGTCAGGGAGGCGCTGGCGAGGACAGTTTCAATTCGCATCACGGTAGCTGCGCTTTTGGCGGCCTCGGATTCGGTTTGTCCCAGCAACTGGAACATCGCCGCGACATGTTCGATGTATTTTTCCCGGTTCTCCTTTTTCTTCCCTTCCTGGTCAAGATAGTAATCGCGGTCCGGCAGGCCCAGTCCGTCCGAGTGCACCACACCGATCATGGTTTCGGATTGTTTTGCATCCTGTTGGGAACCGAGGCCAAAGAAAAAAGAAGAGGAATCGGTTTGCGAGATCAATAAGCCGATGGTTTTGCCCAGGTCCGCGGTGGACTCCATCGCATCAATGGACTGGAGTTCCGCTTGTACTGGCGTCGCGCCCTTTTTGTCGATGAGCTCCAGGTTCATACAGGCTGCAAAATAATCGCCAATCATTTTCTGAGTATCGTTGCGCCCCTTTTTTTCCTGGGCCAGTTCCTCGAGAATGCCCCAAAGGTAACGCTGGTTGTCCACGTAGAGCTTGCCGTAGGTGCTGATGCGGGACTGGTCTGCCGGTATCGGATTGTTTTTGATCCAGCCGCCACAGGCGTACTGGTAAAAGTCCTCGCACGGGTTGGCGGTACTGTCCATGGATGTCAGGTCCAAGCTGGGCGAGTAAGGAAGGTTCGTGCTCGGCTGTTCTTCTGCGACTGTGGCAAAGCAGGAAAACACGCTGCAGGCAAATATTAGCCAACGGGTTTTATTCACGTCAGGGTTTCCTAAAAAAGGGGTGGAAGAGATTCTACCCTGTTTTCAGTCGAACACGCCTTCCAGTATGTCAGATATGACCAGGCTGCCGGACACCACCAGAACCAGGTCGCTGCCCGCTTGTTGCCATTCATAGCCCTGGTGCACGGGTAACTGGCTTATGAACGAATCCGGCATTCGCGTTTTCTGGATTCCAGGAGGCATGGGTTTGCCGCGTGCGAGGTTTTTGCGAATCCCCGGTGGTAAGGGCTTGTTGCCGGTCAGGTCGTAACGGGTCGCCAGCATGCGCGCATCTCCGATGCTGATGCCTGCGGTCACCGTGGCGGAAAGTCCGAAATCAACAGTGAAGCCGTCATTTTCCGCCTTCAACTCGTTTTTCGCTTTGCCGGACTTGCCCTTGTTGTCCGGTGGATCCGCCTGGAGCGCGGTAAACAAGGACAAGGCTGATACCAGTGTAATAATTGTGCGGATTAGATGGCTCTTTGACATGATGCTAACCTCCTGTCGGCATTCAAAACGTTGAAGCTGTTCTGCAAATTGTAATACGAACCGGCTGACCACCGCAAAGATCCCTGAAAGACGTTCCCGGGTTTCTTTTTCAGCAGCGTCTATACTTTTGGTCATATGTGCATGCGGGCGGTACACTGCGGCAGGCTGAGTGAACGGGATACTGGAGATAAAAACAATGAAACTGAAACTCCATTGGCAGATCATCATTGGCCTTGTTACCGGTACGCTTTTCGGTATTTTTGCCGCCTGGAATCAATGGGGTAGTTTTACCCAGGATTGGATAGCACCGTTCGGCACGATATTCGTCAACCTGCTCAAACTCATTGCTGTTCCCCTGGTGTTCTCATCGCTGGTGACCGGCATCGCCTCGCTGGCCGATATCAGCCAGTTGTCCCGCATGGGCGGCAAGACCATCGGCATTTACCTCTCAACCACCGCAGCCGCTATTACTATTGGCCTGGTCGTAGTCAACGTGCTTGAACCGGGTAGCCTGATGCCACAGGAAGTGGGTATTGAATTGCAGGAAGCCTACCAGTCAAACGTGGATGAAAAAGCGGCTTCGGTCGAGAGCTTCAAGGAGCGTGGGCCGCTGCAGCCCCTGGTCGATATCGTGCCGACCAATATCGTGGGTGCGGCATCCAGCAACCGGAGCATGCTGCAGGTAGTGTTTTTCTCCTTATTATTTGGTATTGGCTTGATGTTGGTCCAGAGCGAAGGTACGGCCACCGTAGCCCGCTTCATCTCGGGTATGAACGACGTAATCATCAAGATCGTGGACTTGATCATGCTGATTGCCCCATATGGGGTATTCGCGCTGATGGCCGGCACCATCACGGCCATCGCCGGGGATGATTTGGGTACGATCCTGGAATTGCTGCAGGCCCTGGGCTTTTATTCATTTGTCGTGGTGCTTGGTTTATTTCTGCACGTATTTCTTGTTTACGGTTTTATCATCAAGTTTTTCACGCCACACACGTTCAAGAATTTTTTCACCGGTATCGCACCTGCACAACTGGTTGCATTTTCCACCAGTTCCAGCGCCGCCACGCTACCGGTTTCCTTTGAATGTGTCGAAGAAAATCTCGGTGTGAAAAACGAGGTGGCCTCATTTGTGCTGCCCATCGGGGCTACCGTCAACCTGGACGGCACGGCGCTCTACCAGGGTGTGGCGGCGGTGTTTATTGCCCAGGTACTGGGCATCCCACTGGATTTCACCGCCCAACTGACCATCGTGCTGACTGCCTTGCTGGCCTCGATCGGTACAGCGCCGGTGCCGGGCGCGGGCCTGATCATGCTGGTTATCGTACTGGAGGCCATCGGCGTACCCGGCGCTGGTGTGGCGTTGATTCTTGGCGTGGACCGCATCCTTGATATGATTCGCACTGCCACCAATGTCACCGGTGACTGCGCGGTGACCGCATTAGTTGACGCTTCTGAAAGAAGAGCAAAAGCGAGAGCTTGAAGGGAAAGCCCATGGTTAGGAGCCTGTCGGACTTAACATGATCTACTGCGGAAAAACCGAGTTTGGCCAGATTTCCCGCTCTTTTGCGTTAAATGGCAATGCTATTCGCCTTAAAAGACCGAAAAATCTGACTCAAATCGGCTCTCCCTCGCTATGATCGGTCAAGTCCGACAGACTCCTAGTGTGTTTTACAGGGACCCGGGGCACGATTACCCGGTAGCCGTCCGCGGAGAAGGCGTATATGTTTACGACGCCAATGGCAAACAATACCTCGATGGCAGCGGTGGCGCGGCCATCAGCTGCCTGGGGTACTGCCATCCCGAAATCTCGCAAGCGATCGCGGATCAGGTCGGCAAACTCGCGTTTGTGCATACCGTTGCCTTCACCAATGAACCACAGGAAAAGCTGGCGTCAAAGCTTGCTGCACGATTTGCTGCCACAGAAATGGGAGAGTCAGGCGCCCGGGTCTATTTTGTATCCGGAGGCTCGGAGGCCAATGAAACGGTCCTGAAGCTGGTGCGGCAATACTGGGTAGCGCGTGGTCGCGATAAAAAGCACATCATGATAAGCCGGCAACAGAGCTATCATGGCAATACCCTGGGCGCACTGTCTCTGGCGGGCAATCCCGGGCGCAGTAAAATGTACGCACCGCTGCTGCAGCGGTGGCCCAAAATCGAGCCCTGTTACGCCTACCGGCACCAGGGTCAGGATGAGAGTGACGAGGCTTATGGCCGGCGAAGCGCTGCCGCCCTTGAAAAAGCCATCCTTGAACATGGGGCCGGGAATATCGCAGCCTTTTTTGCCGAGCCCGTCGTGGGCGCCACCATGGGCGCGGTGCCGGCGGCAGGACCTTACTTCCGGAAAATCCGCGAAACCTGTGACCGGCACGACATTCTGCTGGTGCTCGACGAAGTCATGTCAGGCTGCGGACGCACCGGTACCTGGTTTGCTTTTGAGCAGGAGGGCATTCTTCCGGACATCGTCACCATGGCCAAGGGCCTGGGCGCCGGTTACCAGCCAATTGGTGCGGTAATGGCGCGCAGCTTTATCCATGACGGTATCGTCGATGGTTTTGGCGCATTTGCCCACGGCCATACCTTCGTGGGCCATGCCACGGCCGCTGCGGCTGGCGTGGCGGTTGAGCGTGTGATTGAGCAGGAGAACCTGCTGGAGAATGTCATGGAGATCGGAGGGGTTTTACGGGAGCAACTGAACGAGGCATTCCGGGATCATCCACACGTTGGGGATATCCGGGGCCGGGGTCTGTTTCTGGGCATTGAACTGGTCCGGGACCGCGAAACCCGGGCTCCCATCCGGGCCGAACTGGGCCTGCCGGAGACCATCCGGCGAACCGCAATGCACCATGGCCTGATTTGCTATCCGGGGGGCGGCACGGCCGACGGCCGGGAAGGCGCACATGTGTTGCTGGCGCCGCCGTTTATCTACAAGCAGGATCATGTAGACGAATTGGTCAGTAAGCTACAACGAACATTCAACGACGTAAGTTTCATGTAGGAGGTCCCCTGGGGCCGACCCAAATGTAAGAGGCCCCTTGGGGCCGACCCAAATGTAAGAGGTCCCTCGGGGCCGACCACTCTGGAAAGTCGCGCGCAAGCACGCTCTTACAATAGGAGGTCCCCTTGGGGCCGACCTAAATGTAAGAGGTCCCTTGGGGCCGACCGCTCTGGAAATTCGCCCGCAAGCGAGCTCTTACAGTATGCGGCACCTCTATAGTTGCCCGTCACTTTCTATTTCTGAGATCTCGGTCATGATGCCGGGGTCTGAGTAACGATTTGGGTGAAAATTACGGGCGTAGCCGGGCAGCGGTGCATCCGTCATCCAGGCGGCGCAGAGTTCACCGGCCGCACAGGCGGCCATGGTTCCAAAACCCGACAGCGCAGCCACTGTAAAGGAGCCTTCCACCTCCAGTGGGCCAATCAGGGGCCAGTTCTCCGGAGTGCGACTGTAATAACCCGCCATTTGCACCACCGGCGTCGGCAACTCCTCCACGTAGGCCCTGAGGGCCGGCATGAAACGGCTTGCCCCGCGCATCACGATATTCGGAAAATCGATATCATCATCCAGCTCCCACCGTGGTTTTTCCGGGAGGCGGTTATACGCCCAGCCCAGCTTGACCTGGTCCCTGGACTCCGGCTTGATGTGAAGGCCGGCCGGAAATTCATCCAGCAGCCAGCGGTATTCGGGGTCCTCAGATATTAGCTCGCGCTCCTCGTCATTCCAGATTAATTTCTGTTGATCGGCAAACACGGTGAACGGCATGTCGCGCGGGACGATACACTGCGGATCACGGATCACAATTTTACGCTGCAGGAAATTCTCGATGGGCAGCTCAATGCCCAGCATGCCAGCCAGCTCAGAAGTGAACGGCCCGGCCGCCAGGACCAGTTTCTCTGCCCGCAGCGTCCCCACGGCGCCTTTGCGGCCCAACTGCAGCTCGAAGCCGCCTGAAGCAGGCTGATGGATGGCCGAGACCCTGGCCTGCAGCATCTCCACCCCCGCCCGGCGGGCTCGATCCAGCAACAGGGAGCCCAGTGCGTACACGTCAATGGTCCCGGCGCGTGGGATATGCACAACTTGAGAAATGGCGTCGGATAACCAGGGGAAATCCTGCTTGATGGAATTACGGTCAATGATGCGCACCGGCCCTGGCTCGCCATCTGGTCCACCGTTGTTTGTGTCATCAGTCCCTCGCAAATGTTCTGAAGGGAATATCTCCCGGCCGGGTGACTCGCTGACAAAATCGTAGCCGGAAAACCGCAGCCTGAATCCATCGCTGGATTCCGCGGCCAGTTCCTCCATCAGTTCGATGCTGCGATCTGAGAGTGAAGCCATGCAGGGTTGCGGCCAGTAGTCACGGATATTCTCTCCCGATTTGCTGGTGGTAAGTGACAGAGGTTGCAACCTGTCGACCAGGACGACGTCTTGCTGGCCACATTTGACCGCCAGGTAGTAGGCGGTAGCGACGCCGGCAATGCCTGCGCCGCAGATGACGGTTTGAGTATTTTTCATGCTCTTACATGGTTTCCATTGGGACGCGGTAGGTTTTTATGATGGTCGCCAGGGTCATGTACATGCCAACCGTGGCGATGATATCCAGCTGCTGGTGTTCATCGAAATGCAGGCATAGTTCCTGGTAGGTCTCATCGCTGATTTCGGAATTACGATGGCATTCGTCTGCTGCTTGCAGCAAAAACCGGACTTCCGGCGGCCATTGCGCTGCCGCTGGTTCTTCTTTTACCCGTTGGATTTCTTCATCTGACAGCCCAGCATCCCGGCCGCGCGCCACGTGGTGTTCCCATTCGTAGATGCTGTCGCAGTTCCGCGCCGTTCTGAGGATGAGCAACTCACGGTGTTTCGGTTCCAGACTGCTGTTTGCCACGATGTGGTCGCGGTAAGGCATCCAGGCCTGGGTCAGCGCGGCATGGTGCGCCATAATATTGTGAATATTCAATGGCTTGCCAAGGCCTCGGCGTATGTCTTCCAGTTCAGGAGGCCATTGCGCAGGCGGCAGTGGTGCGAGTGATTTCTTGTCTTTGTTCATGTCACGATGACCTTCTCTTGTTGGCCCACTGTCAAATTAGACGCGCCTTGTTATCAGGGATACTTTACGCGATTTCCTGCGTATTCAGCGAGCCAAATTATTGCTGATCAGGATATTAAACTCGTATGAATCCGCGTCCGTGTTTTATAAAAATGTTAAATTTGCGTTGCGCTCACTGCCTGAATTAACGCATAGTAATAAAGGGTATATAAAAACTAAAGACATAGGAGAGACCATAATGAAGCTTTCAACAAGGTTGTTGACGGGCGTTTTTATACTTTTTATTAGTATTTTTCTTTCAATGCCGGCTATTGCTCAAGATGCGGATGCGGACAGTGATTCCGCTGATGCAGGCTTGCTCGAGGAAGTAGTCATTACCGGTACTCGCAGGGTGAATCCAAGGAGTGCGACTGATTCCACCGTGCCGATCGATGCCTTCAGCGGTTTGGAACTTGACCTGAACGCTCAGGGTGATACGACGGAAATGATCAAAAACCTGGTGCCCTCCTATACGGCGACCCCCCTGACCGGTGATGGCAGCTCTTTCGTGAGGTCAACGTCATTGCGAGGCCTGCCACCTGATGAAGTGCTGGTTCTGGTGAATTCCAAGCGTCGCCACCGCTCGGCATTGGTCCAGGTTCTCGGCCCGGCCATGGCCGCTGGCTCCCACGCAGCCGATATCGGGCCCCTGCCAAGCATTGCGTTCAAGAGCGTCGAGGTTCTGCGTGACGGCGCAGCCGCCCAGTACGGTTCGGACGCGATCGCCGGCGTGATCAACTTTATTCTCGATGATTCCAGCGAGGGTGGACGTATCCAGGGTCAGTACGGGCAATTCTATGAAGGCGAGGAATCCTGGAAGATCTCTGGCAACGCAGGCTTCAATCTGCTTGATCGCGGGTTCTTTAACTTCAGTTTCGAAATCGTGGACAATGAGCAGCTGAGTCGCGGCTTCCAGCCGCCCCTCGCACAAACACTCATTGATCTCGGTATTGAAAACGTCGGTACCGACAGCCCGTACGGCGATAACCTGGCCCAAACCTGGGGGCGTCCGGAGAATGATGGCGTCCGCACCGCCTGGAATTCCGCCATCGACGTGGGAGATAATGCCGAGATTTATATGTTCGGTAATTATGCAGAGACAACTCACGTTTACCGCTTTTTCTACCGTGGTTCCTACCCCTTTAGCTCAACAGGCAGGCTCTCACCGCTTCCGGCGGTCCCCGGTGACCCTTCTCAGGGTAATTTCTGCTGGTGTGACACGTTAACTGGCGGTTTTACGCCATACCTCCAGGGTGATATTACCGATTTCGCCAACGCGCTGGGTTTGAGGGGTGAATTCAACAATGGCATGTTGTATGACTTCAGCGCCAGCTACGGTAATAACGATATTGAATATACACTTTTCAATGAATTGGCACCGAGTTGGGGTCCGGAATCTCCCCGGGACTTCAAGACCACACCGCTGGAAGAAGAAGACATTAACTTAAATGCCGATTTTTCGATCCCGATGGGACAAAGCGTCAACCTGGCCTTCGGTGCCGAATGGCGTGAGGAAACCTGGAAGCTGAAAGCAGGCGACCTTGAGTCCTATGCAGCCGGCCCCTGGACCGGCAGCAGTAATTTCATTGATCCGGAAACCGGGGAATTCTATAACGAGCCACAAATCGGCGCCACCGGTATGGCCGGCACGCCACTTGAAATCGCGGGTTCATTCAGCCGGGATAACTGGGCCATTTATGCCGATGTAGAATGGGATGTCACCGATCGTTTTCTCCTGCAAGCTGCTGCCCGGTTCGAAGATTTCTCTGATTTTGGCTCGACGGATAACTACAAGCTGGCTTTCCGCTATAACCTGACGGAGTGGTTTACGTTCCGAGGTGCATATTCGACGGGTTTCCGTGCGCCAACGCCGGGCCAGTCCAACCTGCAAGTCATCACGACCACATTTGATACATCCTCCGGCTTGCAAACCCTGGAAGGTACTGTATTGCCCACCAGCGACCTTGCGGTTTCCCTGGGTGGCAAGGAGCTTGAGCCTGAAGACGCGACGAATGTCAGCATCGGCTTCACGACCAATCCAACGGACAACCTGACCTTGACGCTGGATTACTACAAGATCGACGTGGACGACCGGATCGTCAAGACCTTTAACATTCCCGTTGTCAATCCGCGTTTTAGCTCGGTATCGTTCTACACCAACGGCCTGAATACAGAAACCCAGGGCGTGGATTTTGTCGCCCAGTACCTCGTTGGATGGAACAACGGTGGGGATACGACGTTCAGTCTCGCCTGGAACTGGAACGAGACCGACGTTGTGAGCCAGAATCCTGTGAATGGAATTAATCCGGTCACCCCGGGCGCTATTTTCAATATCGAGAACAACCTGCCTAAGAACCGCATCAACTTCTCGATCTTTCACACCATCAACGCCTGGACCTTTCTGATGCGAGCCAACTACTATGGAAGCACCAGAGATGAGCGCAACGAACGTGAAGAGGTCGGAGCAGAAACCCTGGTCGATGTCGCAGTAACCTGGGCACTCAACGACAACTGGCTGTTCACGGCGGGTGCGAACAACGTGTTCGACACTTTCCCAGACAAAGTCACAACCCGCTTGTCCAACGGCTTGCCTTATCCCCGCCGCACACCGATGGGTTACGACGGCGGTTCCTGGTATCTGCGCGCTGAGTTCCGCTGGTTCTAAATCTCAGTCGTAATTTGCAAGCAAGACGCGGACTCCGGTCCGCGTCTTTTTTTGGTGCGCCAGGCATGGCGCGTAGCGCCTTGACGGGCGCTGTTCCGGTCACTGTGGTGGTGGCTGGATGACTTGACTGTGAAAGTCCGTTATCGGCCCGACAAAGGGTTAGAACTTGAATCCTGCCACTCCACCCTTATCTAGTGCAGCAACGCAACGATAAGACAGCTACCAATATGAGCCAGAGCAGCACCACCGAAACCAGTACCACGGAAACCCATGCGTTCCAGGCGGAGACCCGCCAGGTTCTGCAGTTGATGATTCATTCACTATATTCCAACAAGGAAATCTTTCTTCGCGAACTGATTTCCAATGCGTCTGATGCCCTGGACCGACTGCGCTTTGTGGCCATTCAGGACGATTCGATTTACGACGGCGACAGCGAGTTGTATATCGAAATCGAAGTAGACGAAGAGGCCGGCACACTGACCGTGCGTGACAATGGAATTGGCATGAACCGGGAAGAGGTGATGGAAAATATCGGCACCATCGCTAAATCCGGCACCCGGGCATTCCTGGACCGGCTTTCAGGCGACCAAAAGGCGGACGCACAGATTATCGGCCAGTTTGGTGTCGGTTTTTACTCAGCTTTCATCGTCGCTGACAAGGTGACGCTAATCAGCCGCAAGGCTGGCGATGTAGCCGAAGAAGGTGTGCGCTGGGAATCGGATGGCGGCGGTGAGTTTTCGATCGAAACACTGAATCGCAAGACCCGCGGTACCGAAGTCACCCTGCATTTGAAAGAGGCGGAAAAAGAATTCCTGAGCAAATGGACCATTCGTTCCCTGGTCAGCCGTTATTCCGACCACATTGGTTTTCCAATCCGCATGCCCTCGGAAGCCAAAGAAGGTGAAGAAGGTGAGGAAGGCAAAGAGGGCAAAGACGGTGAAACCACGTGGGAAGATATCAACAAAGCGTCCGCCCTGTGGACCTTGCCCAAAACGGAGATCAGCGACGAGGAATACCAGTCCTTTTATAAGTACCTGACCCACGACATGGATGATGCCCTTTGCTGGGCTCACAACAAGGTTGAAGGCAGCCAGTGTTACACCACGATGCTGTACGTACCGGCCACCGCTCCCATGGACATGATGCTGCAACGCGATGAACGTACCGGCTTGCGCCTGTATGTCAAACGCGTGTTCATCATGGACGCGGCGCAAACATTGCTGCCACATTACCTGCGTTTTATCCGTGGCGTCGTGGATTCCAGCGATCTGCCGCTTAATGTTTCGCGTGAACTGCTGCAGGAAAATGAACTGCTGGCAAAAATCCGTTCTGCAGTGGTTCGCCGCAGCCTGGACATGATCGGAAAAATAGGGAAGGACGATCCTGAGCAGTACAAGAAGTTCTGGGATCAGTTTGGCGCCGTAATCAAGGAAGGCGTTGCTGAGGACTTTACCAACCGCGACCGCATTGCTCCCTTGTTGCGATTCGCGTCAACCCATGGCAGCGGGTCCGACGCCTGCGTTAGCCTGAATCTCTACAAGGAACGCATGAAAGAGGGCCAGGACGCCATATACTTCATTACGGCGGAGAATCACCAGGCCGCCAGCAACAGTCCGCACCTGGAAGTTTTCCGCAAAAATGGCATCGAAGTGCTGCTGATGTCTGACCGGGTGGACGAATGGATGATGGCGTATTTCCCCGAGTTTGATGGCACGCCTTTCAAGTCGGTCGCCAAGGGCGATATTGACCTGGGCGCCTTGAAGTCAAAGGATCCGGATAGCCCGGCAGAAGATGGAGATACAAAAGCATCCGAAGAAGCTGCACACACCCTGGATGCGGATTTGCTGAAAAAGATTCAGGACATCTTGACCGACCAGGTCAGTGAAGTGCGGACCAGCCAACGCCTGACCGATTCCGCATCTTGCCTGGTGCTGGGTGAGCAGGAAATGGCTTTGCACCTGCAAAGGTTGTTGCAGCAGGCAGGGCAGGAAGTTCCCGACTCTCGACCCTTGCTGGAATTGAATGCGGACCATCCCCTGGTGCATTTACTCCAGGAAGAGGAAAGTGACGAAGCGTTTTCCGACCTGTCGCTGATGCTGTATGAGCAAGCGCTGTTGTCCGAGGGCGGCTCACTGGCCGATCCGGCCGGTTTCGTTCGCCGTGTCAACAAACTGATGCTCCGCCAACCCGACCTGTAAGAGGTCGCTTGCGGCCGAAATTGCGGTTAGCATAAAGACCTGTGAATGATTCAGTCAGAGTAGACAAGTGGTTATGGGCAGCGCGGTTCTTCAAGACCCGCGCACTTGCCCGTGATGCCGTCAAAGGCGGCAAGGTCCAGATCGATGGACACCGGGTAAAACCCGGCCGAAGCCTGAAAGAAGGGGATCGCCTGACCATCCGGCGTGGTGAAGAAGAATACCTGGTCACGGTACAAGACCTGGGCGACCGTCGTGTTTCCGCCACGCTGGCGCAGGAGAAATTCACCGAGGACCCGGACAGCAAAGCCCGCCGTGAAGCCGCTGCTGAACAACGCAAGCTGGACTACAAGGCGAGGGCGGATCGTCAGCGCCGTCCCGATAAACGGCAAAGAAGGCAGATTATCCGTTTCACGCGAAACGAATGATTTTCTGCATAATTCCGAAAACCATCCTTCCACCGGTCACGTAGTCGGATAATCCAACCCGCTTGCTGGAATCGGCTAGTTCAGATTGTTGTCCTTCTTGAACTTGTTAACCATCGGGGCCTGGGCTTCTTCCGCCGGCTGCCACCGACCGGCCTTGATGAAGTCGCTGATCGGATCGGGTACGGTGCCCGGTGCCGGCGGCGCCGGCGGCTTATTCGGGCCATTAACGCCCCATGCCTGATCGGGCGACACGATCATGCGCTCGACAATCCGGTCTTTGGTGATATTCCAGACCATGTCATCGACTGCCAGGGACAATGGGCCGGAGTAGGTCGACCTGACACCCTGCATAATATCGTCATGCGTACCCTGTTCATTAAAGAAGTGATAACCGATCGCGTGGCGCGGCTTGATGGTGCTCATCACCTTACCGAAAGCAGGCGGCGAAGTATGAATTTGCGTTCCGACACCAATGGCCTGTCCGGGTGACTGGCCGTAGAATTTGACCAGGTCCGTTGGCGTCAGGAAAGTTTCATGAATTGCTATATCCGCTCCGGTCGCGTATTCGATGTACCATTTGTTCGGAAAAGTGTCACCGCCGATAACGACTTTCAGTCCGGCGTATTCAAGTATGAAGCTCACCGGACCATCACCCGCGTGAATTGCAGGTATCGAGCGGATGGTCACACCGTTTTCCTGGTAGACCACGGCATTGACCGCTTTGTAATCGAACTCCTTCACTGAAATCTTGCCGGGCTCCGCGCTGAGCACAAAGTCTCTGGTTTTGGCATCCCAGTTAAAGGCCTTCAAGAAATGCTCAACAGCATAGGCCGTGCCCATGTCAGGCGTTGCGCCGGCGGGGCCCCACACCCGCAGCGGCTGGGTTCGTCCCGCGGTCCAGCCGCCTGCCCACAGCGTTGCCAGATCACCCCAGTGATCGGTATGCAGGTGGGTCAGGAATACCTTGTCGAGATAATCGTAGGGAATCATCAGGGCCGCCACGTTTGCCATCGAACCAGTGCCCACATCGAAAAAGAATTTATCCCCGTTTCCAAGTTCGGCCAGCCAGCAGGTAGCTGCCTGATCACGTCTTGCGGCCGGCAGCCCTGTTCCGCATGCGATCAAGCGAATCTCGTCCCTGGCGAGTTCTTCGGTTCCCGGGTAGTACACGTAACGCTCAGGCGCCACACCTGTTGGCGACTTGACGACACCCCCGGCGCCAAGGAGACTGAGATACAAGAAGGTGGTTGCAACACCGCTCATAAAAACAATCAAAAATTTGGTTTTCACGATATTTCTCCTGTTTCCAATATAAGCACTGTTTTACGCAATCTTACTCCTAATACACACAATACATTCTAGTCTTAATCACGGCGCTTTCAACTGTTGCGTTGTCCATGGCCTTGTTCAACCACTACACGGTTGCCCATCACAATTCAGGGACAAGAATGCTCTTATAGATCTTTCAGTTCATACAGCAAAGCCAGTGCTTCACGCGGTGCTAGCGTGTCCGGATCAATTTCCGCCATGCGCTGCCGCACAAGGTCCGGTTGAGCAGGTTCCAGCGCCATTGTTGGCGAAGCCTCTTCCTGGTCAAACAAGCCCAACTGCGGGGTTTCTGCTCGTTGTTGTTTTTCCAGCAGCGCCAGGTGCCCGCGCGCCTGCCTGAGCACTGGGGCTGGAATTCCCGCCAGTGCAGCCACTTGCAGACCATAACTCTGGCTGGCCGGCCCCTCGCGCACCGAGTGCAGGAATACAATCCGGTCCTTGTGCTCTACCGCCTGCAAATGCACATTTTCTACGGATGCCTCTGTGCCGGCCAGTTGCGTCAACTCGAAATAATGGGTGGCAAACAGCGTGTATGCTCCAATCCTACGGGCCAGGTAGACGGCACAGGCCGAGGCCAGCGCCAGGCCGTCATACGTGCTGGTTCCGCGGCCGATTTCATCCAGCAACACCAGGCTGTTGCGGCTGGCGTTGTGCAGGATGTTGGCGGTCTCCGACATCTCGACCATGAAGGTAGAACGCCCGCGGGCCAGGTCGTCGCCGGCACCGATACGGGTAAATATGCGGTCGATCGGACCTATGACGGCCGAGCGGGCGGGCACCCAGCAGCCGGCGTGAGCCAGCAGGATAATCAACGCCGTCTGACGCATGAAAGTTGACTTGCCGCCCATGTTCGGCCCGGTGATGATCAGCATCCGGGTTTTCATATCAAGCCGGATGTCGTTGGGGGTGAAGGGCTGGTCCTGAATTTGTTCCACCACCGGGTGGCGACCGCCGATGATCTCCAGACCATCTTTTTCAGACATCTGCGGGCTGACCAGGTCCAGCCGCTCCGCACGTTCTGCGAAGGCACACAATACATCCAGCCGCGCAACAGTAGCCGCCATTTCCTGCAGGGGGTCAAGCTCATTTAACAGGATTTCCAACAATTCCGCGTAGCAGTATTTTTCCCGGGCCAGGGCCCGGTCGCGACTGGAAAGAACCTGGTCTTCGAAAGTCTTGAGTTCCTCGGTGATGTAACGTTCGGCTGCCTTGAGCGTCTGTTTGCGAGTGTAGAACGGAGGCACCAGGTGCTGGTGGGCATGGGTGACCTCGATGAAATAGCCGTGCACACGGTTGTAACCCACTTTCAAGCCGGATATTCCGGTCTGTTCGCGTTGTTCCTGCTCGTATTGCAGGAGAAATTCATTGGCGTTTTGCGACAGGCTGCGCAGGTCGTCCAATTGCTGATCATAAGCTTCGGCGATAACACCGCCATCGCGGATGAGTACCGGTGGTTCCTCGATGATTGCGCGCTGCAGCAGATCGTGCAGATCCGGAAAACGGGGCATGGTTCCAATCAGCTGATGCAATTCCCCATCTTCCTGGGCTTCCAGTATGGCTGCCAACCGGGGCAACACGCTGATTGCATGGCGCAAAGTGGTCAGATCCCGGGGGCGGGCTGTGGCCAGTGCAACGCGTGTGAGGATGCGCTCGATATCACCTACACTGCGTAACAATTCGCGCAACGGTTCATAAAGGTGGCCGGACAGCAAGGCTCCAATAGCGCCATGGCGACGAGCCATTGTTTCCCTGCTGCGCACCGGATTACCGATCCAGCGCCGCAACAGCCGCCCGCCCATGGCTGTCACCGATGAATCCATGATTCCGACCAGGGTTGCTTCTTTGCGTCCGCCCAGGCTTGATTCAATCTCCAGGTTACGCCGGCTGATTGCATCCAGGTGCAGGAATTCATCAGCCTGTTCCAATTTGAGACCACGCAGGTGGGGCAGTGCGGTGCGCTGGGTCTCCTGTACGTAATCGAGCAGCACGCCGGCGGCGGTCACCGCAGTGTCCTGGCCTTCCAACCCAAAACCCGACAGGTCGGAAATTTCAAATTGTTCGCACAGCAGGGTGGCGCACTGTTTGTGATCGAATTTCCAGGGTGGCCGCTGTCGTGTCTGCTCCGTGTTCATGAAGGGCAGATCCAGCCCCCCTTCGATCAATAATTCTGCTGGTTGCAGGCGCTCCAGCAGGGCTTCAACTTCTTCGATGGACCCCAGTGGGCGGAGCTTGAAACGCCCCGATGCCAGGTCCAGCCAGGCCAACGCCAGCTTGACGCCTGAACCGGCGAGCGCAGCCAGGAGATTATCCTGGCGTGATTCCAGCAAGGCTTCCTCGGTGATGGTGCCCGGTGTGACCACACGAACCACCTTACGCTCGACCAGCCCTTTGCCGGATGTGGGTTCGCTGACCTGCTCGCAGATGGCGACCGATTCGCCCAGCCTCACCAGCCGGGCCAGGTAATTGTCCAGCGCGTGATAAGGCACGCCTGCCATCTGGACAGGCGTGCCACCCGATTCGCCGCGTGTCGTCAGGGTAATATCCAGCAACTTTGCCGCCCGGCGAGCGTCATCGTAAAAAACTTCGTAGAAGTCGCCCATGCGGAACAGCAAAAGCGTGTCGGGGAACTCCGACTTGATGCTGAAGTATTGCTGCATTAAGGGAGTGTGTGTAACCTTTTGATTCATAAGTGATTAATGTTTGTTTTGTAAGGCTTATGTGTCGCTATGTCGCAGAAT
>Ga0209013_10001920_pt1 | contig 19173 bp, 17 predicted proteins | sample Cruoilmetagenom2_FD_187291 | JGI IMG/M metagenome (GOLD analysis project Ga0209013, IMG submission 187291) | Oil polluted marine microbial communities from Coal Oil Point, Santa Barbara, California, USA - Sample 2 (SPAdes) (version 2) | ecosystem: Environmental > Aquatic > Marine > Oil seeps ...
GAGTTCTTGACTGAGGAGTGAACTCCGAAAGCGCGGACGCGGATCCAAATTGGAATTAGGAATTCGGAATTCGGAATTCGGAATTGTCGGCGCGCGGGGGCGGTCGGGTTGATCGGAAAATTGTGCCCGCGCTTGGGCGCGGTCGTTCGGAGGTGCCTGGCTCCTGATGTGACGATGTCCTCATCGTTACATCGGCGTGCCTGGCATCCTCTCGGGCAGGTTGCTGATAGAAAGCCCGCACTGAAATTGGAAGCGCCCTGCTAGAAACCGGGCTCGGGCTCGCGGGTGGAGACGGGCACGGATTTGAGGAGTACAATCCGCCGGGTCGGAGGATACGGTGGACTCTCTCTTTCGTTTTTCCACTCTTGCCGAGAAGATGCAGCCCTCGCCCATCCGCGAGCTCTTCGCGGTCATCAACCAGCCAGGAATGATCTCGTTCGCCGGTGGCCTGCCCGACCCCGACACCTTTCCGGTGGAGGGTTTCGCTTCCTGCGCCGACGTGCTCGCTCGCGACGGCCGCACCGTGCTGCAGTACGGCGCCTCAGAAGGCTATCCCCCCTTGCGGGAGGCGCTTCTCGAGATGATGGTCGAACGCCTCGGCTACCGGCCCCAACCCGAGGAGCTGCTCGTCACCTCCGGCTCCCAGCAGGCGGTGGACCTCATCGCCCGCGCCCTCCTCGACCCCGGCGACGTGGTGGTGGTGGAGGCGCCCACCTACCCCGGGACCCTCCACTGTCTGCGCAACGCGGGCGCCCGCTTCGCAACCATCTCCACCGACGGCGATGGTATGCAGGTCGAGGCTCTGAGCGACGTGGTCGAACGCGCCGAACTGGAGACCGGGCGGCGCCCGAAGCTGATCTACACCGTGCCCGATTTCTCCAACCCCTCGGGCGCCTGTATGAGCCTCGAACGCCGGCGACGCCTCATCGAGCTTGCCGCCGAGCTCGAGATTCCCGTCTTCGAGGACGATCCCTACGGTCGGCTCCGTTTCTCGGGCGAGCCGCTGCCCAATCTCAAGAATCTCGCCGGCGATGCCCCGCAGGTCGTCTATGCCTCGTCGTTCTCGAAGGTGCTGGCGCCGGGGGTGCGCGTGGCCTGGACAGTCGCCTCCCCTCCGCTGGTGCGAGCAATGGTCCTGATGCGCCAGGGTGAGGACCTCTGCACCTCGACTGTCACCCAGGCATTGGTCGCCGAGTACTGCAGCCGCGGTCTGCTCGAGGACCACCTCCAGCACATCGTCGACACCTACGCCCGTAAGAGCAGGGAGATGCAACGAGCCCTGATCGCCCACCTCCCCGCGGGCGCCGCCTCGTGGCCCGAGCCGCAGGGGGGCTTCTTCTTCTGGCTCCGGCTTGTAGACCGTGACAGCGATGAGATTTTCCGGCGCGCAATCGGCGCCAAGGTCGCCTTCGTCCCCGGCGCAGCCTTCTACCCCGACCCCGACGAACAGGTGGGCGAGGTGCTCAGCGGAGGGGTATTCGCCCGCCTCTGCTTCACCTTCGCCGACGAGGCCGCCATCGACGAGGGCTGCCGGCGGTTGGGTGAGGTATTGAACGACTGACGTCGCAGTGCCCGGGACGATGAGGTTGATATTTCTGGCAAGGCTTGACGACTCGTTCCAGTAAGAGTATACGTATATGCGCATAGAAGGAGAATCCATGCGCGGTGAACATACGGCGGCGCGGCGTCGCCTCCTGCGGGAAATCCTGATCCGCCACCGGATTCAACACCAGAGAGAGGTTGTGGAGATCCTCGGCAGGTCCGGCCACCGGGTGACCCAGGCGACGATCTCGCGCGACCTGGCCGCCATTGGCGCTGAGAAGACGACAGGGCCCGATGGGCGGGAGCGGTACGTGGTGGGTGGTGGCGAGATTTTCGTGCGCCGGCAACAGCCGATGCTGGTGTCGGTGCTCCAGAGCTATCTGGTGTCGCTGGTCGCTTCGAGCAACCTGCTGGTGGTCCGGACTCTGCCTGCCGGCGCGGGCCCGGTGGCGGCGGCGCTCGACGGGGCGGGGTTGGCCGGGGTGCTCGGCACGGTGGCGGGCGACGACACCGTACTGGTGATAACTAAAAAGAAGACCGGGGCGACTGCGCTGAAGCAGCGCCTCGAGGAAATGTTGGGGGGTTGAGCATGAAAGTGATTCTGGCCTACTCGGGCGGACTGGACACGTCGGTGATCCTGCACTGGATCAAGCACACCTACGACGCCGAGGTCATCGCCTATACCGGCGATGTCGGACAGATGGACGAGGACCTGGACGCAGTCCGCTCGGCGGCGCTCGAAACCGGTGCCAGCGAGGCGGTGGTGGAGGATCTCCGCGAGGCGTTCGTGGAGGAGTGCATCTTCCCGGCCCTCCGTGCGAACGCTGTCTACGAGTGGTATTACCTCCTTGGGACCTCGCTTGCGCGTCCGGTAATCGCTCGCGGGCTGGTCCGTGCGGCCGAGCGATTCGGCGCCGATGCCATCGCCCATGGAGCGACCGGGAAGGGCAACGACCAGGTCCGCTTCGAGCTCGCCGCCTACGCACTCAAGCCCGAGATCCAGATCATTGCGCCGTGGCGCGAGTGGGACCTCAAAGGGCGAAGCGACTTGATGGCCTATGCCGAACGCTACGACGTGCCGATCCCGGCGGCACCGAAGCCGGCCTACTCGATGGACGCCAACCTGATGCATGTCTCCTACGAGGGAGGAATTCTCGAAGACCCGTGGGCGTCGCCGCCCGACGGGATGTTCCGTATGACCACCGATCCCGAGGCGGCGCCCGACCAGCCCGAAATCATCAGTATTCGCTTCGAGACCGGACGGCCGGTGGAGGTCAACGGCGAGGCGCTGGACGGCGTCGCCCTGCTCACCCAGCTCAACGCCATCGGCGGCCGCCACGGCGTCGGCCGCGTGGACATCGTCGAGAACCGCTTTCTCGGCATGAAGAGCCGCGGCGTCTACGAAACACCGGGCGCCACCCTCCTCCACCACGCCCACCGGGCGGTAGAGTCGATCACCCTCGACCGCGAGGTCCAGCACCTTCGCGACGAGCTGGTGCCGCGCTACGCCGAGATGGTCTACAACGGGCTCTGGTTCAGCCCCGAGCGCGACGCTTTGCAGTCGTTCATGGACACTGTGCAGGAGCGGGTCAACGGTGAGGCGCGGCTCAGACTCTACAAGGGCGGAGTCCAAATTGAGGGGCGTCGGTCGGAGACCCACACCCTCTACGACGAAGCCGTCGCCACCTTCGAGGCCGACGACGTCTACGACCAGTCGGATGCCACCGGTTTCATCCGCCTCAACGCGCTCCGGCTCCGCACCCTGGCCGGGCGGCGGATCGAGGAGGGCGAATGAGCCGGCTGCGGGGGCGCTTCGACTCGGAGGTCGATCGGCTCCTCCACGAATTCTCGTCGTCGCTCGAGCTCGACCTCGAGATCGCCGACGAGGATATCGAGGCATCGCTGGCCCACGCCGCGATGCTCACCGAAACCGGGATCGTCTCGCCAGAGGACGGTGAGGCGCTGCGGCGCGGCCTCCAGCAGATCCGGGAAGAGCTGGCCGAAGGCGCCTGGCAACCCGGACCGGAGCACGAGGACATCCACATGGCAGTGGAAGCGCGCCTTGTCGAGCTGGTCGGTGATGCCGGGCAGCGGTTGCACACGGCCCGCTCGCGCAACGACCAGGTCGCCACCGACGTGCGCCTGTGGCTCAAGAAACGTTCGGCCGAGATGGCCGAGGCCCTTCGCGGGCTGATTGGCGTGCTGCTTGATCGTGTGTCGAGCGACGGCCAAACCATCATTCCCGGCTATACCCACCTCCAGCGCGCCCAGCCCATCCTCCTCGGCCACCAGCTCCTGGCCCACACCTGGGCCCTCTCCCGAGACCTCGAGCGCTTCGCCGACGCTGCCCGGCGGACGGATCGCTCCCCCCTCGGAGCCTGTGCCCTGGCCGGAACGCCACACCCGGTAGACCGGGTGGCCACCGCCGAGCGCCTTGGTTTTGCCGGGGTGGTGGAGAACGCGATGGATGCGGTCGCGGCCCGCGACCACCTGCAGGAGGCGGCCGCCTGCTGCGCGATGTGCATGGCGCACCTGTCGCAGATGGCCGAGGAATTGGTGTTGTGGTCGTCGGCTGAGTTTGCCCTCGTGCGCATGGGCGAGGGCTTTGCCACCTCCTCCAGCATCATGCCGCAGAAGCGCAACCCCGACGGCGCCGAGCTGGTACGCGGCAAGGCAGGCGGGGTCTTTTCCGACCTCCAGACCTTGCTCACTCTGGTCAAGGGGCTGCCGATGGCCTACAACCGCGACCTCCAGGAGGATCGCGCGCCGCTCTACCACGCGATTGCGCAGACTCTTGGCAGCGTACGGCTGATGGGCGAAATGTGGCGCACCCTCGAGATTGACGCCGGCCGCTTCGAGGAGGAGCTCCGGGGCGATTTCAGTCTCGCCACCGAGCTAGCCGATCATTTGGTGGACCGCGGCGTGCCCTTCCGCGAAGCCCACGAGGCCGTGGCGCAACTCGTGCGTTGGTGCGAGGAGCAGGGCGGGAACCTCGCGACGGCCGACGGCGGCGAGGCGCAGCGTTTCCATCCCCTCCTGCCCGAGGACCTCGGGCCCTGGCTCAACCCACGCGCCGCGGTAGAGCGGCGCACCTCCCGGGGAGGCACCGCCTGGGCGGAGGTGGAGCGTCAGGCCGCGCTGCTCAAGGGATCCGACAACCAATAAGAAAAATGCGGAAAATGAAAACCCCCGCCGAGGCGGGGGCGTCGTGTTGAGACCGGGTTTGTCGGGATCAGGCAAGCCGGCTGCGGATCAGCATCACTCCAACCGACGCCAGCAGCAGGACCAGCAGCGCCAGGCTCCAGGAGCCCAGCACCGGGATGGCGCGACCTTCGGCCGTGCCCGGCAGAAAGACCAACGTGTGGAGGTAGTCGACCGTCGGAATCGTGTTGACCACGCTCAAGGTCGAAATGTCGATCACCAGCAGGTTCCTGGGGGGGGCCACCCTCCCTCCTGCCGCGTCGATCCCGTAGTAGAGGTCGGTGACCGGGTGGAACTTGCCGTGATGGGCGTAGCCGTTGAGAAGACCCGGGAGGGCACCGACGGCCGTCGCCGCCCCGGTGGCCGTGTCGATCGTGTACACGCTCTGCCCGTCCCCGTTCCAGTTGAAGTCTTGCACGAGGTACAGGGTGTCCGTGGCGTCGAAGTCCAGACCCTGCAACCTGCTTTGGATGCCGGATGCGCCCAGGACGGTGATCGTCCCGGCAGCTGTGTTCCACAGAACTGGATCGTCACTTGCCTCCGTCCATCCGTAGAGCTGACCGGCCGAGTTCGTCGCGGGGACATTCACGTTTTGGCCGGCCCCGCTCCCGACAGTCGTCGCCGCGGCCGTCATCGGGTCGATGATGATCAACCCGTCGGGGAAAATCGGGTCCCAGTTAGCCGTCGTCGCCCACAGGGTGCCCGTGGTGGCGTCATAGGCCATCCCGTTCACTCCGTAGCCGACGTCGCCAATTGTGCTCAGAAGTCCACCGGTCACGGGATCGAGCTCGACCAGGGTGCTGGTTACGGGGTCGAAATCGCCTCCGGTGTTGAGGGTTCCCAGCAGCCGTTGGGCCGACGCCTGCTGTGCAGATAGACCGACCACCAGCATCAGGACCACCGCAACGATTCCAAAGCTCTTGATCCTCATTATTTCCTCCTTCGCTGCAGTGGAAAACTCCCCCTTCGGTGGACATTCTCCGCGCCACGATTTCATTCTCTAGGCTCGACCCTACCACATCGGGATCCCCGATTCATCGCTCCCTTTGACGACACATTGCTTCTTCCGTGTCCTTGCCGGCGGCAACCCCAGGGCAGAGGTGGAGCTCCGGGAGAGACTGCCCGGAGATTCATGAGGGCGTCGATTGCAGGGCTGCCGCGATCCGGCGAACCGCCTCGTCGAGACTCTCCGTAGGGGTGGAACCGAAGCTGATGCGGATCGAGCCCTCGCCTCCCGGGCCGAAGGCGCTTCCCGGCACCGCGACCACGTGCTGCTCCTCGAGCAGGCGACGGCAGAAGGTGTGGTCGTCTTCGCCGGCCGGCAGACGGAGGAAGAGAAACAGCGAGCCGTCCGGCTCGACGAAGGTCTCGAGGCCCGCGGTATGCAGCGACGTCACCAACCGGTCGCGGCGATCCCGGAGCATGCTGCGCACCCGAGCGATGTGCTGTTCGGCCTCCGGGAGGGCGGCCAGCAGTCCCTCCTGGGAGGCGCGGGAAGCGCAGATCACCGAGCAGTCCTGAATTTTCAAGGCCTCGTCGACCAGCGCAGCGGGACCGGTGAGGAAACCGAGACGCCAGCCCGCCAGGCCCAGTGACTTCGAGAACGAGCTCACCGTGATCACGCGGTCACGACCCCCGAGAATGGCCGCCGGGCTCAGCGGCGGCTCGGTTCCGTAATGCAGCTCGTGGTAGGTCTGGTCGGAGAGGATCCAGAGATCCCTCTCGACCGCGAGCTCCACCAGCCGCCGGATCAGGTCGTCGTCGTAACAGACACCGGTCGGGTTGTTGGGATTGACCAGCGCCAGCCCCCGGGTCCTGGGGGTGATCAAGCCGGCGACAACTTCGGCATCCGGCGCGAAACCCTTCTCCCCGCTCGTCGGCACGGGAACCGGGACCGCGCCCAGGGCGGTCAGGGTCATGGCGTGGTTGAAGTACCACGGTGACGGCAACAGCACCTCGTCGTCAGGCTCCACCACGGCCATCAGGGCGGCAAAACAGGCCTGGTTCGCCCCGGCCGTGACGATGATCTCGCTCTCCGGGTCCGACTCCACGCCGAGGCGCTCGGCGGCGTAGCCGGCGAGGGCCGTTCGAAGCTCGGGCAGACCCGCGTCCGGAGTGTAGCGGTGAACCTCCGGATCACTGAGCACCTCGGACACCCTCTCGACGAAAGTCCGAGGCGGCGGAAAATCCACCGCGCCCTGATCGACCCGGATCACGTCCGCGCCCTGCCCAGCCAGCACGACGGCCCGCCGCGGCAGCTCGACCAGCGGCGGCATGGCTGTCCGGCGGACGTTGTTGTTGATTCGCATCCACACCTCCAGGCGCAGCACCAGATTTCCTATCCAGGCGCCAGTCTAACCTCACGATCGCGGGAGGAAGGTTTTGAGTTTTGAGTTTTTAGTTTTGAGTTACGGAAGGCACTCGGTGTGGTTACTCACCCCGCCAGGGAGCAGCTGATGGCCGACCCCCACCCACCCAAACCTCCGGCCGTTAGCGACACCTCGGTGCCGGGCCCGAGTTCTCCCCCAACCTCCCCGTATCTGCGGGTGGGTGGGAACTCAAAACTCAAAACTAAGAACTCAAAACTGATTTGGGCGCAGTTGACATCTTCTATGCTCCTGTTTACGGTGGATTTTGGGTTACACGATGAGGGAACACTCCAACCACCGGCGAACAAGCGGAGACGATCGTGGGGTCGTCGGCCTTGGCTTTTATTTTCCGCTTGAAATCAGCCGGCGGCAACCGATGTGATCTGATTCCACCGGCCCGCCGGCGACGGCGGGCCCCGCGGCACGCCGTTGTCCGACGGCCTTCGCTGAGGAGGCATGATGCGACAACGGCAGTCACCACCACCCACAACGCCTGATGATTCTCGACCGGCCGAGCTGCTCGAGCAGCATCGCCGCGACATCGAGACTCTCGATCGGCGCGTTCTGCACCTGATCCGCGAGCGTCTCGATCTGGCACGACAGATTGGCGACCTCAAACGGCGATGCGGGGTCCCGCTGCGCAACTTCGAGGTCGAGGCCCAGGTCCACCGCCGCTTTGAGGACGCCTGTGCGGACCTCAGCCTCGATCCGCGACTCGGGCGCGGCCTGGCCCTCTTCCTGATCGAGAGGGCGGTGGAGGAGCAGGCGGCACAGATGGACACGGACTATCGCGGCGGCCGGCTCCACGCTCTGGTCGTTGGCGGCAAGGGCGGCATGGGATCGTGGATCACGACCTTCCTGGCCGGACAGGGCCACAGAGTATCGATCCTCGATCCCGCGCCCACCGAGAGCCCGTTTCACGAGATCGAGGAACTCTCTGAGGGCGCCGCCGACGCCGACTTGGTGGTGGTGGCTGTTCCCATGGTGGACACGGAGAGCGTCCTCAAGGAGATCGCGAGCCATCGACCTTCAGGCGTCGTCGCCGAGATGTGCAGCCTCAAGGGTCACCTGCAGCCCGTGATGCAACGTTTGCGCGCCGGTGGTCTTCGCCTGGTTTCCTTCCATCCGATGTTCGGTCCGGACCTGAGGATGCTTTCCGGCCGGACAATCGTCTTCTGCAGCGACGCAGAACCCGACGATTTGGCTCTGGTGCGCGGTCTTTTCGAGGACACCAGCGCCGAGCTGGTGGAGATGGACATCGCCGAGCACGACCGCCGCATCGCGCTGGTGCTCGGGCTCACCCACCTCAGCAACCTGGCCTACGCCCGGGCGCTGAGGGGATCGGGGGTCCGTGCCGAGGACCTGGCGAAGGTGGCCGGCGAGACCTTCACGAAACAGCTCGGAACGACCCGCCAGGTCATCGGGGAGAACCCCGAGCTGTACTTCCAGATCCAGGCCCTCAACCCGATCACCGAGGAGGTAACTAACGAGTTGATAGGCGCGGTGAAGGAGTGGCGAAACGCTGTGGTCACGGACGACGGCGACGCCTTCGCGCTTCTCATGCGGGAATGTCGCAAGTACCTGGCCGGCACGGCGGACAACGGAACGGGGGCCTCCCAATGATGCGGGCGGTGGACCGCATCTTCGAGGCGCTCGACACACACCCGGATCCGGATCGGTCCTGGCTGGTGGGCTCACCCCGGTTCGAACCCCCTGAGGAGCTGATACGGGCGATCGGCGAGGCTGCTCAGGGCTCACGCTACGACTACCCGCCGCCGCAGGGGCTCGCCGAGCTCCGCGCCGCCGTGACCGAGCTTCATGACCGCGAAAAGCTGTCCCTCGATTCGGCCCAGGTGGTGATCACCCACGGTGCGAAGAGCGGCCTGCTCGCGGTTCTCGGAGCTTTGCTGCAGCCGGGCGACGAGATCCTCCATCCGCTGCCGTGTTACTCGGCCTACCCTGCCGCGGCAACCACCCTGGGGGCGACCCCGGTCGGGGTCCCACGGGAGGATGGGTATTCTGGGTGGGCGCCGGGGCCATTGGCTGCCGCCGTCACTTCGCGCACCCGGGCGCTGGTGCTCTCGTCCCCCGCCAACCCGGACGGCGCCACCCTCAGGTCTGACCAGGCGCAAGTCCTGGTGAACTTCTGCCGCGAACATGGTCTCAGGCTGGTATGTGACGAGGCGTACGAGGCCTTTCGCTACGCCCCGGACACCGATCATCTTCCCGCCCACTGGGATCCTGACCTCGAGACCGTCGTTCAGGTGCGGAGCTTTTCGAAGACCTACGCCCTCTGCGGGTGGCGGATCGGATACATCGCCGCTGACCCCGCGCTCACTCGACGAGTGACGGCCTGGCAGTCGGCTCTGCTCAACCCCCCCAACCTGCTCGCACAGCTGGCACTGGTCGCTGCGCCGACCGTTCCCCGCACCTTCTCCTTTGAGGCTCGAGACCGTATCCGACGGCGTCTCGAGGAACTGGTTGCAGTTCTCGTTGACGCCGGACTGGAGACGATGATGCCTGAAGGAGGTTTCTACGTCTGGACCGACCTTCGCCCCCAACTCGGCGCCACCGGCCACTCCGACACCGCCGCCTGGTGCGTCGATCTCGCCCGACGGCACGGCATCGGTCTGTGGCCGGGCGAGGATTTCCACGCGCCGGGCTGGGTGCGGATTTCGGCGGTGGCCTGCCCCGACGCCGACTGGGAGAGGGCACTGGAACGACTCGGTGAAGGATTGCGATCGTTCGCGAACGGAGGAAGAGTCCAATGATGGCCACCCGGGAACTCGAGAAAATGCGCGCCAACCTCGATCGGCTCGACCGGCGTCTGGTGGAAATCCTCCACGAACGATTGCAGGCAGTCGCGGAGATCGCTCGGCTGAAGGCCGAAGGCCTGCCGTTCCTGCGCGACCACGAGCGTGAGGCCCAGCTCCTCGGTCGCATCGAGGAGTGGGCGCGAGAGCTGGGCATCGACGAGTTCCGCACCCAGGAGATCTTCCGCGAGGTCATCGCCATGTCGCTGAAGGCTCAGGAAGAGGCTCTGCTCAAACGGGACCAGGCCCAGCGGTCGATACGCACTGCGCATCGCGTCTCGTTCCAGGGAACCCACGGGGCCTACAGCCACATCGCCGGCAAAAAGTACTTCGCATCCCAGGCCTCGCAGATCGAGTTCGTCGGCTGCGCGACCTTCGCCGCAGCGCTCGAGGAGGCCGAGACCGGCTCCGCGGGTTACGCCTTCCTGCCGATCGAAAACACCACAGCCGGTTCCATTAACGAGACCTATGACCTGCTTCGGCACACCGAGCTCCACATCGTTGGCGAGGAGATCCTGCACGTCAGGCATTGCCTCGCCGCCAGCGAAGACGTCGAGGTCGGGGCCGTGCGGAGGATCCTCTCCCATCCGCAGGCGCTGCAGCAGTGCTCAGTTTTCCTGAGATCGCTCGACGACGTCGAGGCGGTTGCCTTCGAGGACACCGCGGCAGCGGCCCGCGCGGTGCGCGAATCGGGCGACCCCGCCCAGGCGGCGATCGCCAGCGAGGAAGCGGCCGAGCTCGCCGGCCTCGAGGTGATCGCGCGCGACATCGCCGACCAGACCGAGAACTGGACCCGGTTCGTGGTGATCTCCGCGATCGAGATGGAGCTCGACCCGCGCATCCCGGCCAAGACCTCGCTGGTCTTCACCACCAAGCACCGCCAGGGAGCACTCGCCCGCTGCCTCGAAATCCTCGCCGAGCACGACCTCAACCTGAGTAAGTTGGAATCGCGACCGGTCCCCAAACGCCCATGGGAGTACCTCTTCTACGTCGATTTCGAAGGAGGTCTGAGCTCGGAGCCCGCGGCCCTGGCGGTCGCCGAACTGCGGCGAGACTGCCCATATTTCAAGGTGCTCGGTAGCTACCCTGCCCGGACGACCGCCGCGGGGGCGGTGGATCGGGTTTGATCGGGAAGAAGCGATGTGGGACGCCGAGCAGTACCTGCGTTTCGCCGACCAACGAGCCAGGCCGTTCTTCGACTTGGTGGACAGAATCGACCATCCCGCCCCGCGTTTGGTCGTGGATCTCGGCTGTGGTGCGGGCGGCCTCACCGCGACCCTCCTCGAGCGCTGGCCCGAGGCGCAGATCACCGGAACCGACAGCTCCGAGGAGATGATCGGCCGCGCACTCAAGCGGGCGATCCCTGGCCGACTCGAGTTCGAGCGAACGGACATCGCCGCCTGGTGCGCCGCCGAACCCCTCGACGTCATCGTCTCCAACGCCTGCTTCCACTGGATTCCCGATCACCGCCGCCTGCTCGAGAACCTGGTGGCACACCTCGCCCCGGGCGGTGTCCTCGCCTTCCAGGTTCCCGACAACTTCGACGCACCGTCCCACACCATCGTCCGCGAAATCACGACTGGTCCCGCGTGGCGGGATCGCCTGGGCGACCTGCCGCAGGCCGCGGTCGAGTCGCCGGGCTGGTATGCCGAGACACTCATGCACCTCGGCCTCGACGCCAAAGTCTGGCGCACGACCTACAAGCATCTCCTCGAGGGAAAGAACCCGGTGCTCGAGTGGCTCTCGGGCACGACGTTGCGCCCTGTCCTCGCCCGCCTCGACGGAGACGAGCGGGACCGGTTCATCAATCAGCTCGGCCCACTCCTCGCCAGCGCCTATCCGCAGGGACCGGGCGGCACCCTTTTCCCCTTCCGCCGCATCTTCGTCGTCGCGCATCTGCCCGGCTGACAATAGAGGCCGGTAACAACCAGAGCTCGGCGGGTACAATGCTTCCGCCGGTCGGATGCCGAGCGAACCCGGACGGCACCCAGAAAGGACCTCATGCGACCAGACTCGTTGACGCTCGCCCAACTCAATGACCTGCTCGGCGGCACAATCCTCAACCGCGCCGAATCGAGCATGGAGATTCAGTCGGTCGTCTCGAGCGGCGATCACGCCGAGCGCGACAGCATCTTCGTGGCTTACAGAGGCGTCGCGGTCGACGGGCACGACTTCATCGCCGCGGCGTTCGAGAACGGCTCGGTGGCCGCGGTGGTCACCGACGCCTCAAAGCTCGGAGACCGGCCCGGCATCCTGGTCGAGAACAGCCACCGGGCGCTGTCCAGGCTGAGTGCGGCCTTCGCCGGGGATCCTTCCAGGGACCTTCTCACCGTCGGGATCACCGGCACCAATGGCAAGACCACCATCCACTGGCTGCTTTACCACGCGCTTTCTCGGCTCGGCTTGCCGGCGATTCGGATCGGAAGCCTGGGTATCGCGGCGGAGGGCCAGATCGAGCGCTCGGGAAAGGTGACCACGCGGAGCGCCGGCCAGATCCTGATGACCACCCCCGCGGCCCGGGAGATCCACGACTCGCTGAGGCTGGCCGTCGACAAGGGGTTGAAGGCCTGCGTGCTGGAGACCTCCTCCCACGCGCTGGACCAGTACCGCGTGGACGATGTGTGGTACGACGCCGCCATCTTCACGAACCTGACCACTGATCACCTCGACTATCACCCCGACATGGAGTCCTACTTCCAGACCAAGATCACCCTCTTCCAACAGTTGGCGGATCAGAGGACCGAGACGGACGGCGATAGGGGTGGCGCCGTCATCAACTCAGACTGCCCCTACGGCCGGAGATTGGTCGGGATCGCCGCCGAGATGGGCCTTCCAATCTTGACTTTCGGGACCGATGAAACGGCAGCGGTGCGCATCCTGGACTTCGACCAGCTATTCGACCGGAGCACGCTGAAGCTCGGATTCTCAGGAGAGGAGCACGAGATCGTCACGGCCCTGATCGGTGATTACAACGCGAGCAACATGGCGGCCGCCTTTGCCGCCCTTATATCGCTCGGCTTCGAGCCTGGGGAATCGGCCGCGGCGCTGTCGGAGATCCCATCGGTCCCCGGCCGACTCGAGTCCGTGGGGACCGGGGACATCGCAGTGCTGGTGGACTACGCCCACACCGGGGAGGGCCTCCGCAACCTGCTGTCGGCGGTACGGGGATTCGTCGAGAACGAGCTCTGGGTCGTCTTCGGCTGCGGCGGGGGGAAGGACCCGAGGAAGAGGGTGGGTATGGGCGAGGCGGCGAAGGAGCTCGCCGATCGCATCGTCCTCACCTCGGACAACCCCAAGAACGAAGACCCCGCCAAGATCGTCGAAGACATCCTCAGCTCGGGCTGCGAACCCGACCTCATCGAGCTCGACCGAGGCCTCGCCATCGAGCAGACATTGAAGAAGGCCGGCAAGGGCGACGTCGTCATCCTGGCAGGCAAGGGCCATGAGGACTACCAGATCATCGGCAATCAGACCCTCCACTTCTCCGACCGGGAGGAAGCGATCAAGTGGAGGGAAAAGGGGTTATTGGACAGGTGACCAGGGCAGGTCTTCCAGGTCGACGTTGCCGCCCGAGAGGATGATGCCGATCCGACGGCCTGAAAAGCAATCGGCGTGCTCGAGCACCATGGCCAGCGGCACCGCCGCGGAAGGCTCGACCACCAGCTTGGCGCGCTCCCAGAGAAGGCGCATGGCACGGACGATGCCCTCCTCGGTCACCGTGAGGATCCCGGCGACGTGGCTGCGGATGATCCGGAAGGTGCGCTCCGAGAGCGCGGTCAGCAGCCCGTCGGCGATAGTCCGCGGTTGGACCGAGGGATAGAGCCGGCCATCACGGAGCGAACGGAAGGCATCGTCGGCGCCGGCCGGCTCCGCCCCCCAAACCTCGATTTCGGGCCGGGAACCCGAAACAGTGATCGCGGTGCCCGACAGCAGCCCGCCACCCCCGACCGGCGTCAGCACCATCTCCAGCTCGGGCACGTCGGCGAGCAGCTCGAGCGCCGCGGTGCCCTGGCCGGCGATCACCATCGGCTCGTCGTAGGGGTGGATGAATGTGGCGCCGGTGCGGGCCACGACCTCGGCGAGCATGCGCTCCCGCGCCTCGAGGGTCGGCTCGCACTCGGTGATCTGAGCGCCGTAGCCCTCAACGGCCGCGCGCTTGATCGGTGGCGCCGTCGAGGGCATCACGATGTGCGCCGGCACCCCGCGAAGAGCCGCCGCCCGCGCCAGCGCCGCCGCGTGGTTGCCCGACGAGTGCGTGGCAACACCGCGGCCCGCCGTCTCTGCGTCAAGGGAGAGCACCGCGTTGGTCGCCCCACGGGCCTTGAAGGCGCCCACCTTCTGTAGGTTCTCGCACTTGAAGTGGATCGCAGCACCCGCGATGCCATCGATGCCCGCGCAGGTCGCCACCGGCGTGCGGTGAACATGACCCCGGATCCGCTCCGCCGCGGCGAGGACGTCGTTGAAGGTGGGATCGTGGTCGCCCGTGCCGGTCATTTCGCCAATCTCCAGTTCAAATTCCGGGTCTCGCGTTTTCTACCTCGCACCATAAATTGCCGGCGACGAAGAACGCGAGGCCCGGAATTTGAGATTGCAAATGAGCTTAATTCTTTCTCAGCGCCAGGATTATCTGGTCGCGCCATGCGCCGCGCTTCCAGTAGCGTTCGGGGACCCGACCGACCTCGGTGTAGCCGGCCCTGGCGAGCATTGCCACCGAACGCGCGTTGTCGGCGATCACGGTGGCCACCAGCATGCGCAGGCCGAGCACGTCGAAGGCGTAGCGGTTGCGAACCGCCGTCGCATCGGCGCCCAATCCCTTGCCCCAAAGGTCTTGCCGGCCGATGACGCTCCCCGAGACCGCCACCCGGCTCTGCCAGTCGATGCTGCGCAGCCCGGAGAAACCGATGTGCTCGCCCTGCAGGCTCTCCACCGCGAACTGCACCCTTCCTCTGTCGGGCTTCTCCGCAGCGCGGAAGAACTCCTCCTCCGCCCCCCGCGTCAAAGGCCAGTCGCCGGTCTCGAGCCACTGGGTGATGTCGGGATCGTTGAACCACCGGAGTGCGTTCTCGAGGTGCTTCTCCCGATCAAGCGGCACCAGCCTGATCTTTTCGCCTTCCCATCCGTGAGCCATTTCCCGTCTCCGTCTCCGTCTCCGTCTCCGTGCCCGTGCCCGTGCCCGTGCCCGTGCCCGTGCCCGTGCCCGCAAAGAGTCAGCCGTCCACGCCCCGGCGTCAAGAGGTTAAGGGTTAGGAGGTTAAGAGTAAAGGGATGGCTGCCGGGCAGCTTCCATCGGTCTCAGGTCCGAAGTCCCGAAGTTCCATGTGCGAGAGCAGACGTTTCCGACTCAGGAGTTCTCGTAGGCTGCGAGGAAGTCGTCTCTCGGGATTCCGGCCTGATTGCACATTGTGCGGAGGGTGGAACTCTTGAGCTTCTTGTGGTTCGGCATGGTCAGAGGGGTGCGGGAGCCGTCGGGATTTTCACGCACCATGGCGACGTGGTTGCCTTCGCGAACGACCTTGAACCCGAGGGATTGAAGCGTCTTGATGACACGCGGCTTGGGCGCGTCAACCGGAAACTTCGACATCAGATAGGGACTCCAGCCTCGGCAACGAATGCCTCGAGGACCGGGGGCTCACCTTGCAGCACCTCCTCACCGAAGGTATCGATGTGGAAGCGGATCGCCGAACGTACATCGGCGAGCGCCTCCTCGTAGGTATCGCCCTCACCGACCACGACCCCTTTGAGACCCAGCGGGTAGGCGACGTAGCCATCGGTACGCTTCTCGACGATGACCTTGATGTTTTTCATTTCGAGCACCCCTCTATTTCAGCTGGTAACCAGCCTTTCTATCATACGCGGAAAAAATGAGCGCTGGCGCTAGCGCCTGATAACTCTACGGGTACCGGGTTCGCAATCGTGGAAGCGTACCGGCGCCCGGCCGTCAACCATGCTGGGGAGTCCAGAAGGTATCGACGAAATCCTGGAGCGCCGCCAGACGCTCCTCGAGGGAGAGCGAGAGGGCCCAGCGAATCAATTCGAGGTCGCCGGCAGAGGGTGCTTGCTCCAGCTCTTCCCGGTCGCGGTGCTCGTTATTCAGCGCTACCGCGTCGGTCTTCTGATCAGGGTCGCACATTGTCGCCAGTGTACCAGGGACAAACCCGGACTATTCATGAATAGTCCGGTCTAACGCGGATAGCCCCTCTGTCATCTTTGTCTGACGCGGCGTTGTTCGGGGATTAGAAATCCCTGATCAGTACCGCGTCGCGGGTGACCTCCTCGCGAACCAGAAAAAGCCCCTCTCCGTCCGGGCTCCAGGCATGGGAGATGGTGCGGCCGTGGCCGAAGTCGGTCAGCTGCTCCGGTGGTCCGCCGTCCAGCGGTTGGAGCCACACCTGGCCGTCGTGGAGATAGCTCAATGCCTGACCGTCGGGCCGCCAGCATAATCCGATCGCCACTTTGCTGCCGATGCTGATCACCGGCGCGCCACCCTCGGCGGGAATGACCTCGAAATAATCATGACGGACACCGCGGTCGTCCAGACGGAGGACGATGATCGCAACACTCTCGCCGTCTGGGGAGATCGCTGCCAACCACGCGTTGGCATCAAGCAGAACGGGATCTCCGCCGCCAACCGCCTGCCTCCAGACTCCTGCCGAACCCAGACTTCCCATTCCTATGTCGCCTTTCAGGGCCAGGGTGTAAACGAACCATGTGCCATCCGGAGCGAGCGACGGCCAATTCGCGCCGTTTTCGGCCGCAGTAACCTGCAGCGGCGGTATTCTGTGGTCGTCGATCCTCCAGATTTGGCGAAGATTGTCTGGGCCTCTCGCGGAAAACAGAATCCCGTCGCCAACCACAGAAATCCCCCATAGGTCTCGAACGACTTCCGAGCCATCGGTGTTGAGTCGCCGCAGGTCGTTTCCGTCGTGATCGCAAGCCCAAAGCTCCCATTTCTGTCCGTCCGGCGTGCGTTGAAAAACAACAGAACTGCCATCCGCGGCGATGCCTCCAACCCTTTCTCTGCTGCCTTGGGTCAACTGGCGGATGTTGTTCGGCTCGTCAGCGGGCGCGGCATAGAGGTGCCCCACAGATTGCAGAAGAGCAGTGGCAAGCACCGTGCCGTCGGCCGATAGACTGACCCCTTGATAGTGGTTCGGGTCGTTTGTGATCCGCTGGAGTGTGCCTTCGTCGATGGAAAGGTGCCAAATCTGGCTGCCACCAGGGTCGCCCGGGATAGATCCCGAAACAAACAACCCGTCGCCCCCTGGGAGCCACGCAATGCCGCCGAACCCTGCAAACAGAATGTCGTTCGCGATGGCGCGGCGCGCACCGGTTTCCACGTCGAAGGCGAAAGGCCGCCAACCTTCCGCTGACCTGACCATGGCCGCAATCGTTCGACCGTCCGGCGACCAGGCCGGGACCATGCCATCATCGATGGCCAGCTCCCGTTCTCCCGATCCGTCGACGTCCGCCACCACCAGGGCGAATCCTTTGCCCGAGATGCCGCGTCGAAACGCGAAGCGCTGTCCATCCGGGGAAAAGGTCGGCAGGAAGTCGGCGTCGAAGACCAATCGTCGCACCTCGCCGCCGAGAGTCGGTACCCGGAATATCGAGTTCAAGCCAGCCGAATCGCGGCCGTCCTCACCGTGAAACAACACGTGCTCGCCGTCAGGTGTGAAGGCGACCCGAAAGATGGGAATGTCCTGCGGCGGAATCACCTCCACTTCGCTGCCCGTGGCCACCTGGCGCACCCAGATGCTGTAGCCGTCGGCTTCGTCGCGTACGTAGGCGAGCTGGCGCCCGTCCGGTGAGATCGCGACGCCCCGGACCGTCCCCAGAGAGGTCACCGGCGTGATAATCATCGACTGGAAGGCCGGGGCCGAGGCCTGGGTCGAATCGTCGGAGCCCAGCTGGGTCAGGGCCCACCACGAGGCGACGAGGGCGATGACGAGACCGGTGGCCACCAGTGCATACCGCCGGAATACCGGCCTGGCCGACCCGGCTCGAACCGGTGTCCTGTCGGTGGGTGTGGCCATCACGGGGACGGCCGATCCGGTGCCGATGGAGCGCAGATTGTACGCGAGGTCGGAAGCGGACTGGAACCGGGCCTCCGGGCTCTTCTCCAGACAACGCCTGATGGCGCGATCCAGCTCGGTGGGCAACGTTGTCCCCGAGTCCGCAAGACTCGGCGGTTCTTCTTTGAGGATAGCCGCAGAGGTCTCGGCGGTGCTATTTCGCAGGAACGCAGTCTGACCCGACAGCATCTCATAAAGCACGCACCCGAGGGCGAAGATGTCGGAGCGGGCGTCTGACGGCTCGCCTCGAAGCTGCTCAGGAGACATGTAGCCCATCGTGCCCATCACAGTGCCGACCACCGTGCCCGCGGGTGTCATGGTGGCGGTTTCGGCCTCCTCCTCCACCGGCACCTTCACCCGGGCGAGCCCGAAGTCGAGGATCTTCACTCGACCATCAGCGGTGACGAAAACATTCTCGGGTTTCAAGTCGCGGTGAACGATGCCCTTGCCGTGCGCGGCCGCGAGGCCATCGGCAATAGCAGCCCCCATCTCGACCACCTTCCGCCACGGCATGCCCGAGGCTGGAATGCCATGCCTGAGATTCTGACCGTCCAGCAGCTCGGTGACGGCGTAGGTGACACCCCCGTCGGTTCCGAAATCATGGATCGCGAGGATGTTCGGGTGGTCGAGCTTGGCGACGGCCCTGGCCTCGCGCTCGAAACGTGCCAGGCGATCCGGGTCCCGCGCCACAGCCTCGTGGAGCACCTTGATCGCCACGTCCCGATCAAGGCGCTCGTCGTGAGCCCGATACACCTCACCCATCCCGCCCTCGCCGATCTTGTCGGTGATGCGGTAGTGCCCGAGGGTGCGACCGATGAGGTCAGGCATTGTTGGTTTTCCCTTGGGGCATGGTATCGCAGAAGGCTGACCGTTACGAAGTTGTGGTACCTGCCGGTGAGGATGGGAGGCATCTCCGAACGAACGCGCCCAAGCGCGGCCGATACGTTTCAATTACCCGGATCGCTCCCCCGCGCCGATAATTCCGAATTCCGAATTCCGCACGGTGACCGTGTCTCCCCGCCGGAGACCTGTGGCCGAGGCGGCCGAGCCTCCCTTGACCGCCAGCTCGAGCAGCCGGGAGGATCCCTCCAGGACGACCACTTCCCCCTCCTGCGCGTCGCCATAGGTCCGAACCCGCGACGCTGTTCCCGCAGCGCCAAAGCCGAGCTCGGCGTC
>Ga0209013_10001921_pt1 | contig 19171 bp, 8 predicted proteins | sample Cruoilmetagenom2_FD_187291 | JGI IMG/M metagenome (GOLD analysis project Ga0209013, IMG submission 187291) | Oil polluted marine microbial communities from Coal Oil Point, Santa Barbara, California, USA - Sample 2 (SPAdes) (version 2) | ecosystem: Environmental > Aquatic > Marine > Oil seeps ...
CAGAATGTTGTCTTTCCCATCAGCTCCTTCGATGAACACGCCGTAGAGCTGCAACAGACTCTGCTCACCGCAACTCAGTGGGCGCAGCCGGCCATCGGGGCGACGAGTCTCAGCATGCTCCGGCTACTCCGGTTGATCGGTGTCGAGGCAGCCCATGTCGGCGGGCACAGCTTCGGTGAGATAACCGCACTCCATGCAGCCGGGGCGTTGTCGGAGACCGACATGTTGCGCGTTGCCCGCCGCCGAGGCGAATTGATGGCCGAAGCTGCCCAATCCCCGGGAGCCATGACGGCCGTTGCCCGCTCGATCGAAGAGGTGCACGGATTCGTCGAGCGTTCTGGAATCGACGTCGTCGTCGCCAACCACAACAGCCCGACCCAAGTCGTTCTCTCCGGTGCCACATCAGCGATCGAAGAAATCGAAGCCAGCCTCGCCCGAGAAAACGTCACCGCCAAGCGCCTCCGGGTTGCCACCGCGTTCCACTCGCCAGTCGTGAGCGGCGCGAGCGGCGCCTTCACAGAGTTTCTCGACATGATCTCGTTCAACGCACCCAATATTCCTGTGCACGCCAACGAGACCGCTGAGCCTTATCCGGTAGATGCGATGGCGATGCGCGCGCAACTTGGCCGCCAGCTCGCAAACCCAGTCCGCTTCGTCGAGATGATCGAATCGATGTACGAAAGCGGGGCCCGCACCTTCGTCGAAGTCGGCCCTTCATCGACGCTGACTGGTCTCGTCGGGAAGATCCTCAAGGGTCGCGCCCACCGCGCCGTCACTCTCGACAAGAAGAACAAGCCTGGGCTCGGCGCGTTCCTCGGAGGGCTCGGCCAGCTCGTCGCAGCCGGCGTGGCCATGGACCTGGCGACACTCTGGGACGAATACGGAGATCTCGACAATCCGCGTGACACTGAGAAGCCCAAGCTCACGATCGGAATCCACGGCGCCAACTACGGCTCTCCGTACCCACCCCAGGACCTGTCCGAACTCGCCACTCCTCTTCCAGCCGACGCGGTGCAGCCTCACGAACCCCAGGCAGCCGCATCACCGGCCCCCACTGAACGGAAATCTCCACCGACCATGTCTCACTCTGACCGAGCACCAGCAGCAGCGCCACCAACAGCAGCGCCACTATCGACGCCAGGGCCAACTCCGACGCCGTCCGTCGAGGCGCCGACGCAAGTTCCTACGCCACCGTCGGCCGGTGTGCTCGCGGCATACCAGGCGGTCCAACAGCAGACGGCGGCCGCGCATGCCGAATACATCCAGTCCATGGCCCAGGTCCACAGTTCGTTCCTGAATGCCGCCCAGCAGAGTATTGCCCTGCTCGGGCAGATTGCGGGCGGCAACGTTGCAGCTGCCCCGCCGGCCATCCCCACCGCACCCGTTCCACTTTCAAGCGTTCCCGTTCCAGCGACGCCTGTCGTCAGGGCTCCGGATCTCGATGGGGCATTACGGATGCCGCTCACCGAAACACCGCCAACAGCCCCCTCGCCGCCGTCCGAGCCAGTAATCGAGCCGGTGACCGCAGCAGCATCATCGCCCTCGGGATTGTCGAACGACGACTTGATGGCGCTACTGCTGGTCGTCGTGTCCGACAAAACCGGGTATCCGTCAGAGATGCTGACGATGGAGATGGAACTCGAAGCCGATCTCGGAATCGACTCGATCAAACGCGTCGAGATCCTTAGCGCGATGCAAGACGAGGTTCCTGAACTGCCCGAGGTCGACACTTCAGTCATGGCCGAACTCGTCACCCTCGGCCAAATCGTCGACTACATGGCAGATCAGGCGTCAGCACCCACCGCGGCCACCGCCCCTGCGTCGGCAGAGCTTGGATCGTCTACTCCACCAGTAGCCGAGCCGACGCTTGCCCGCTCGACCCTGCGCACTGTCGAGGCGCCCGCTTCAGGCCTGAGGATCCCCGGGATCACCGACGGCAAGATCGCCGTCACCGACGACGGCACAGGCGTCGGTGGCGCGCTGGTCCGGTTGCTCACGGCAGGAGGTATAGAGGCCGAGCTCGTCGGGCCCACGCCGGCCTCGGGATACGCCGGAGTCGTCTTCCTTGGAGGTCTACGAGACTTCGGCAGTGTCGATGACGCCGTAGCGGTGAACCGGGAAGCGTTCGCCGCCGCGCGGGAATTGGCACGAGAGTCCACGGCGGGCGGTGTCTTCGTCACCGTCTCCGACCTCGGGGGAATGTTCGGAGGTGAAGGCGCTGATTCGGTCGGGGTGTGGAGCGCCGGTCTGACAGGGCTGGCGAGGACCGCCGCGATCGAGTGGCCGGGCCGCAGCGTGAAGGCGATCGACGTGGAACGTGGAAATCGTGAAGCAACCGTAATTGCCGCGGCCATCGCCGATGAACTGCTGTCGGGCGGGCCCGAACTCGAAGTCGGCCTCGCCGCCGATGGCACCAGGATCACCCTGGACAACGCCCAGATCGACGTACAGCAGGGCCCGATGCCCCTTGGCAGTACCGACGTGATCGTCGTGTCCGGAGGTGCTCGCGGTGTTACCGCCGCCACGATGATCGAACTCGCCGACTCGACGGGGGCCACTTTCATACTGCTCGGCCGCTCCGAGGTCGAAGCAGAACCAGATGCCTGCAAGGGCGCTGGCGACGACGCCTCGCTGAAGCGGGCCCTACTCGACGCCGCGACGGCTGATGGATCTCAAATCACACCCAACGAGTTGGCGGCGCAGGTTTCTCGTATCCTCGCCGGCCGCGAGATCAAGGACACCATCGCCGCGATCGAGAAGGTTGGCGCCAAGGCTCGTTACATCACAGTCGACATCACCGATGAAGCAGCGGTCGCTGAAGTCCTCGCCGGGGCGCGTTCCGAGTTCGGGCCGATAACCGGGGTCGTGCACGGTGCCGGTGTTCTGGCCGACAGGCTGATCGCCGAGAAGACCGATGAACAGTTCGACGCGGTCTTCGATACGAAGATCGTCGGGCTCCGAGCACTCCTCGCGGCGACCGCGAGCGACCCGATGAAGTTGCTCTGCCTCTTCTCCTCCGTCGCGGCGCGCACCGGCAACAACGGCCAGGTCGACTATGCGATGGCCAATGAGATCCTCAACAAGGTGGCAGTTGCAGAACGCCGTCGCCGAGGCCCCGACTGCATCGTGAAGTCCTTCGGATGGGGCCCGTGGGCCGGTGGCATGGTCACCGCAGCCCTGGGAGCCCACTTCGAAGCAATGGGCGTCGATTTGATCCCACTCGAAGACGGCGCGCGCATGCTCGTCAATGAAATCGCCAGCCCGCAGACCGATCAGGTCGAAGTCCTGCTCGGAGGCGGTGTCTTGCCCGAAATGAACGCCGTCCCCGCGCAGCAGGTCCACGTGTGACCCAGTTCCCACCGATCGCAATAGTCGGGCGGGCATGCCTGCTGCCAGGAGCGTCATCACCGGAAGAGTTGTGGGCTGCGGTGGACGCCGGCGACAATCTCATCAGCTCGGCCCCGACCGGTCGATGGGGAGTTGCGCCCGACGACATCATGTGCGCGGGTCCCGATGACAGCGCCGACCGTACGTGGTCGGATCGCGGTGGTTACGTCGCCGGCTTCGCCGAGTTGTTCGACCCAGAGGGCTTCCGATTGCCGGCCGAGCAGATCAACGATCTCGACCCAGTGTTCCAATGGACATTTCACACCGCCCGCCAGGCACTGCGTGATGCCGGCCATTCCGAATCAGACCCCACCCGATCCGGCGCAGTGTTCGGCAACCTGTCGTTTCCCTCCGCAGCAATGGCTGCATTCACGCAGGCGACGTCGATCGCCGCGGTGCCCGGCTTCGGCGACGATGCTCTCGAGGCTGCCGGAGTACGGCCACCCGATGCCCTCAATCGCTTCAACTCCGGGCTGCCGGCCTTGCTGTTGGAACGGGCGCTCGGCCTTGGTGCGGGGGCTTTCGCTCTCGACGCTGCATGCGCGAGCAGCCTGTATGCGATCAAGCTGGCATGTGATCGACTTCACGATGGCACTGCCGATCTGATGCTCGCCGGCGCGGTCAACTGTGCCGACGACCTCTGCATCCACATGGGTTTCGCGGCCCTGACGGCGTTGAGTCGCAGCGGCACTTCCAGACCATTCCACGCGGACGCCGATGGCCTCGTTCCGGCCGAGGGCTGTGGTTTCGTCGCGCTCCGCCGGCTCGACGATGCCGAGCGCGAGGGCGACATGATCCACGGGGTGATCCGCGGCATCGGCCTGTCGAACGACGGCCGCGGCCGCGGCATGCTCGTGCCGTCGAGCGACGGGCAGGCCCGGGCCATTGCCGACGCGTTCGAAATGTCGGGTCTCGCGCCAACTGATATTTCGTTGCTCGAATGCCACGCCACCGGCACCCAGGTCGGCGACGCCACCGAGATCCAATCGTCTGCCGCGGTCTATGAGGGGTGCGCCGACGTGCCGATCGGCTCGCTCAAGTCGAACATGGGTCACCTGATCACCACCGCCGGAGTGGCCGGGCTGATCAAGGTCATCGAGGCAATGCGCCACGAGGCGCGGCCACCCACGCTGCATGCCGAAGTGCCTCTCGAACTGATCGCAGACTCGCCGTTCCGGCTGCTCGACCGGGGTGAGCAATGGGATCGCACAACCACTTCCGACGGCGTACTGCGTGCGGGAGTCTCAGCCTTCGGCTTCGGTGGGAACAACGCCCACCTCATCGTCGAGGAACCCGGTTCCGCAGCCACCCAGTCGGCTCGGAACCAACGTCTCGATGCTCCACCACGCGACCCTCCCACCCCCGTCGCAATCGTCGGGATCGGCATCACCGCGGCGTCCGCTGCCGGACGTGACGCGTTTGTCGAGGCCCTCCTCAGTGAGACTCCGTGCCTCGATGATGCCGGGGAGGGGAAGATGAGCGGGATCTCGTTGCTCGCAAAAAATCAGAAGTTCCCTCCCAATGATCTCGCGAAGACGCTCGCCCAGCAGCTCGCCATGCTCGCTGTCACCGACGAGGCGATCGCCGATTCGGGCCCTCTTCCTGCCGGCTCCACCGGTGTCTATGTCGGCATGGGGACCGACCCCGAGGCCGCCCGCTTCGGCACCCGCTGGCGGATCGCAGCGCTGGCCGAGGAGTGGAACTGCACAAGGGAGTGGATTGTCGATGCCCGTGACGCCATTGGTCCCGTCTTGGACGCGCCCAGCGTCTTGGGCACGATGCCGAACATCGTCGCCAATCGGCTGAACAGCCAGTACGACATGGCCGGCCCGAGCTTCACCGTCAGCTCGGAGGAGCGCAGCGGTATTGATGCGATCGAGTTGGCAGCGCGTGCGCTGCGTGCCGGAGAGATCGATGCCGCGCTGGTCGGCGCCGTCGACCTTTCGTGCGAATCGGTCCACCGCCTTGCAGTCTCGCGGTGTCTTCCTGCTGACCGTCGGGTACCTGGTGATGCGGCAGTGATGCTCGTCCTGAAACGGCTCGACGAGGCCGAACAAGATGGCAACACCGTTTACGCCGTGCTTCCCGGCGGCCGGTTCGAGGAAGGCGGTGGGCAGGTCGCCCACCGGCCCGACCTGCGGCTCGGGTTGGCCGAGGGTGCGGCCCGTGTCGAGCATCTCTTCGGTCACGCCCACGCTGCATCGGGCCTGGTCCACGTCGCGGCGGCGACCATCTCCCTGCACTATCGAGTGTCGCCCGGCGACGTTCCGCTTCTGGCGTCAAACCCGGGGAGTGGCGGCGGGCTCGCGGCAGGTGTCGGCCCGCGTACTGCCGCGGTCGAGGTGGATGCGATGGAAGGCATCATTCGCAAGTCGATCCTGCTAGCCGAGGCGACGAACCACGTTGCCCCGAGTCGCATCGTGGCACCACGCCTGCACATATTCTCGGGCCACACCACAGCCGAGGTCCTTGCCAACCTTGACAGAGGGCAGGAATCAGATGATGGCCCGGCGCGCCTCGCAATCGTCGCCGACAGCGACGAGCAATTTGCCGCTCGGGTCGATCGCGCCCGACGCCATATAGAAGGTGGCCACCCTCCTGGCGAAGGTGTGCACTTTCGTGCCGCTCCTCTTGTCGGCGAGATGGCGTTCGTGTTCACCGCAGCGGGCACCTCCTACCACGGCATGGGCACCCAACTGCTGCAAGCCATCCCGGAGATCGCCACTCCGATCGCTGAGAAGTTCCCCATCGGTGAGGTCGCGGGCTGGGTCTTCGGGGGCGAGGATTACCGGCCGACGCCAAGCGACTATCTCTGGGGAGCATCGCTCCTCAGCCGGTCCCATGCGCAGCTCACGCGGCAGTTGCTGAAGCTCCGACCCAGCGCCGCGATCGGCTACTCCTCGGGTGAGAGCAGCAGCCTCTACGCATTCGGAGTCTGGTCGGACGTCGACGCGATGCGTGGCGCAATCGAGGCCAGCGGTTTGATGGAGCACGAACTCGGAGTCGAGTTCAACGCCGTCGCACGAGCATGGGGAGTCGATTCGGCGGACTGGGCCGTGTGGAACGTTCTCGCGCCCCCCGACGAAGTGCGCGCCGCGGTTGCCGACGAAGCCCGCGTGCATCTCACCATCATCAATACTGCTCGAGATGTCGTGATCGGCGGCGACCCCGACGGGTGTGCGCGTGTAGTCGAACGTGTCGGCCGCCGGCGCTGCCTGCCAATGGCCTACAACCTCGCCTGCCATACGCCGGAAGTGGCGGCAGCGTTTCATCAGCCATGGGTCGACATTCACACGCGCGCGGTCACCCCGTTTCCTGGGGTTCGTCACTATTCCAACGGCACGAACGGTGCCTACGACGTCGGCGAAGCATCCTGCGCAGCAGCGATAACGGCGCAAGCGGAATCCATGATCGATTTCCCAGCGACCATCGAGGCGGCCTACGCCGACGGTGTACGGATCTTCGTCGAACACGGGCCCGCCGGAGCGTGCACCAGCTTCGTGAAGGAAATCCTGTGTGACCGCGACATTCTTGCGGTGCAACTCGACCGTCGCGGGAAGAATATCGAACAGATCTTCGAGGTTGCCGCGGCGCTTGCGGTGGCCGGTGTTGACGTCGATCATCAGGCGCTCAGCGAGCGACTCGATCGACGTCCTTCGCCGCCTGCTCGTGTTGACGGCCCCCAGCTGACGTTCCCAGCCCACCCGGCCCCGGTCGACCTGCCGCCCCTTCCGGTTCACGGTGCGCACCAGCAGTACCAGGTGATGGCACCGGCGCCTGCGCTGCCTCCGGTCTTCGGCAATGCCGCTGCCCCCGTTGCCCTCGCTGCCAGTGGCTCCAGTGACCCCATGATCTCCAACGACCCAATGGTGGAGCTGGCAGCAACGATCCAGCAACAGATGGCCACGATGACCGCGCTGCACGACGACTTCGTCAAGCAACAAGCAGCGATCCACGAGCAGTTCCTGCTCATGCGGAGTCGAACACTCGAACAGATACCGCTCCACGATCCAGCCCTCGACGATCCGGTTGTCCACGACCCAGTTCTCGACGACCCAGTTCTCGAAGCGCCTGTGGCGACGGCCGCAGCGCCGACGGTTGCACCAGGGTCCAGCGCTATTGAGGTGTTCCAGCCGTCGGGACCCGTGTGGAATCGGGAGCAGTTGAAGATCCATTCGTCGGGCAAGATCTCTGAGCTCTTCGGCCCGCTGTTCGTTCCGCAGGATTCCGCACGCATTCAGTGCCGGATGCCGGAACCCCCGCTGCTGCTCGCGGACCGTGTCACCGGGCTCGTCGCCCCACCGGGCGTACTCGGCGAGGGAACGATCTGGACCGAGACCGATGTTGAGCCGGACGCCTGGTATCTGAACAGTGGCTACATGCCCGCCGGGTTCATGATCGAGTCGGGCCAGGCCGACCTGATGCTGATCAGCTACATGGGAATCGACCTGGTCAACGACGGAGAACGCGCTTACCGGCTGCTCGGATGCACTCTCACGTACCATGGTGACCTGCCAGCCGGTGGAGAATCACTGCAATACGAAATTCGCATCAATGGCCACGCCAAGCACGGCGACATCAGGCTCTTCTTCTTCGAGTACGACTGCATCGTCGCCGGCCAACGCCGACTCACGGTCCGCGATGCCCAAGCCGGGTTCTTCAATTCCGATGAGCTCGGCGAAGCGCTCGGCGTGCTCTGGACTCCCGAGGACGCCCTAGCCACACTCAGCACGGACGCCCGGGTCGACCCGCCTGACATCGTCTGCGCGAAGTCGTCATTCAGTACCGAAGACGTCATCGCGTTCAGCGAGGGGCGGGTCCTCGATTGTTTCGGGCCCGGCTACGAGTGGACCGAGACCCACACGCGCACGCCGAAGATCCAGGCGGGGGACCAGCTCTTCATCGATGAGGTGACGAACTTCGATCCGAGTGGCGGGCCGTGGGGACGGGGATTCATGCGGTGCGAGACGGCGGTCGCCGACGACGACTGGTTCTTCGACGGGCATTTCAAGAACGATCCCTGCATGCCCGGCAACTTCATGGTCGAGGCGTGCATCGAAGCTCTATCGTTCTATTTGGCGGCGCTCGGCTACACGACTCGGCGTGATGGCTGGCGCTTCCAGCCACTGCCCGATCAGCCCTTCGAACTCAAGTGTCGTGGTGAGATCAACCCGCGGACAGATCGCGTCGCCTACGAGGTTCACGTCGAGGAAGTCTGGTCGGGGCCGAACCCGACAGTGATTTGTGACGTCGTCGGCTTCGTCGATGGGCGACCCGCATTTCACGCCCACCGCATCGGTGTCGAACTCACTCCTGGCTGGCCGCTGACGTCGATGCCGGAGGTCTACCGAGATGTTCGCGAACCAGTTGCCGTAGCAACCGACCGCGACGGTTTCCCGTTCGACTGGAAAGCGATGATCTCGTGCGCGTGGGGCAAGCCGTCCGAGGCGTTCGGTTCGATGTACGAGATATTCGATGGCACCCGACGGCCACCGCGTCTGCCCGGGGAGCCGTACCACTTCATCAGCCGCATCGTCAGCATCGACGGCGATCTCGACAATTGCCGAGCCGGCATGGAGATCGTTTGTGAATACGACATCCCAGATGATGCCTGGTACTTCGATGAGAACGGTGCCGCGACGATGCCGTTCGCGGTGTTGCTCGAAGCCGCGTTGCAGCCTTGCGGGTGGGTGGCATCCGCTGTCGGGTCGGCAACAGGAACCGACGACGACATGCTGTTCCGCAACCTCGATGGCACCGGCACGATCCACGACGAGCTGACGCGCACGGCGGGCACGCTCAGCACCCACATCAAGCTCAAGAGCGTGTCCCGAGCCGGTGGAATGCTCATCGAGAGCTTCGACGTCGAGTGTTCACTCGGTGACCGTGTCGTCTACACGATGGACACCGTGTTCGGATTCTTCCCCCCACAGGCATTCGAAGACCAAGTGGGTTTGGCAATCACTGACGATCAACGTGAGCAGATCGATCTTGTTGCACCGCCTATGGTCGACCTCACGTGTCGACCAGAACGGTTCTGCGGGGGCCCAGCGCGACTCGCAGAGCCAATGCTCCTGATGCTCGATCGTGCCGTTCACATCGCCGGAGCCGGTATCGGGCTTGGTGTGGTGCGCGGCGAAAAAGACGTCGACGTTTCCGAGTGGTTCTTCAAGGCCCACTTCTTCCAAGACCCGGTGCAGCCCGGCTCGCTCGGTATCGAGGCCCTGCTGCAGCTACTTCAGTTCTACATGCTCGACACGAACATGGCAGCCGGTATCGCGGCGCCCCGATTCGAGCCGCTGATGCTCGCCAGGCCAATGACTTGGAAGTACCGCGGCCAGGTGACGCCGAAGAACGAAATGATCACCAGCGTCATGGAGATCACCGAGACCGGCACCGACGATGACGGCCCGTACGTCATCGGCAACGGCTCGCTCTGGTGCGATGGGCTGAGGATCTACGAGGTCGCCAACATGGGCATGCGGATCTTGCCGGGTGCAGTCGACTCGGAGGGTCCCCCGGTATCACGCGGCGCGGCGGCTAATTCTCCGGGAACCGAGGTGCCAACGGAGGAAGTACACGACGCCACGCGGTCGTTCTGGAACCCGCGGCGCGGCACGCCACCGGGCTGGCTCGGTGACGATCTCATCGAGGGGCTGGTCGATCGATACGTCAACCGGGTCATGCTGGCCAGCCCGGACGTTCTCGATCGGTTGCGGGGCCGGCCGGCGATCTTCCTTGCCAACCATCAGGTGCAGATGGAGTCGCTCATCATCTCCAATCTGCTTCCGGCTCTCACGGGTGTCTCGATGACGACGGTGGCCAATGCCAAACACCGACACCGCTGGATCGGCGAGGTCGTCGATGCGTTCAACGCGTATCCCGGGTGCCGCGCCATCGAACAGATCGCCTACTTCGATCAAGCGCAGCCGGCAACGATGTTCGACCTCATCGACAACGTCAAGGCAGCGATGGCAGCCGGTTCCCACTCGTTCTTCGTGCATACCGACGGCACCCGCTCGAGAAGCTGCCGGGAGCGAACAACCCAATGCAGTTCGGTTTTTCTCGACCTCGCGTTCGCCCTGAACGTGCCGATCGTCCCCGTCCGGTTCACGGGTGGCCTTCCTGTCGAGCCGATCGATGGGAAGGCGGAACTTCCGGTCGGTCACGGACGCCAGGACTATTGGATCGGCGAACCGATCGAGGCCGATGCGCTCCGAAAGATGATGTTGCGTGACCGTGTGAACCATGTTGTGGCGGCGATCAACAAGCTCGGGGTCTCGAACGAGCAGGAAGTTCCACTGCCCGGTGATCCGGCGTTTGCGGCCCTTGTCGATGTATGGCAAGAGCGATCCGGCAGCAATGAGGTGTTCGCTGCCGCCTGGCAGATCCTCGAAGAGGCCGAAGGACCCGGCGAGGAAGCGGCAATCCTCCGTGCTGCTGCCGTGGCGGGCACCTACCAGTCTGATGGCACGAGTCGGGGCGATTGGCTCGGTCGAGTCGCCGCGCTCTTCTTCGGCCCGGATGGTCCCGACGTGGTCGCCGCTAACCGAGAATCGGCAACGCTGACGAACCGGGGTGACAACGACTGCTCGAGCATGTCCGTCGTCGTCCATCAATCCACCCATCCACAGCTCATCGATCACGTCATCAAGGACGTGCCAGTCGTGCCGGTGGCTTACGCGCTTGAGTGGTTCGCCCGGTCCGCCGCCGCCCATGCGCCCGGTCTGTACCTCGCCGAGCTTTCCGACCTCAAGGTGATCAAGGGCATCACCGCTGGGAAGTATCTGAGCGGCGGCAACCTTGAGATCGTCGTCTCGGCACGGACTGTCGAAGCCTCGGCGGACGGCACGATCGTCGACCTCGAACTTGTCGACGAGATGACCCGCAAGCTGCACTATTCCTGTTCGGCCACTCTCACCGCCGCCGCACCGTTGGCACCGGAGGCTGATCCTGTTTCTCATCCCGATCCTCTTCCTCGTCCCGATCTCGCGTCACAGGGCGATGCGCTGCCAAGCCGGGCCGTGTATGACCGCGGCGTGCTGTTCCATGGTCCGGCGTTCCAGGTAATCGTGTCCGCTCCGGCGATCTCGGCGACCGGGCTAACGGCCTCCGTGACCGGTGTGATCGATCGCGACTGGCCGTCCGAGCCGTGGATCTCCGACCCCGCGATGGTCGACGGTGCCCTCCAGTTGGCACTGCTGTGGACCGAGAACCTTCTCGGCGGGCCTTCGCTACCGACCGGCATCAGACAAGTGCAGGTGTTCCGCCAACCCGCAGCGGGCAGTGTGGTCGCCACGCTCACCGGTACGAACAAGACGAAGAACAAGGTGATCTGTGATGTCGTGCTCCGAGATGGGCACGACGAGACCGTCGCTCAGCTCATCGGAATCGAGACGCATCGCCTGCCCGGCTCCCCGCCGAGTTGATCGCCGTGACTCCGCTCCATCAGAGTCGCCCGCCCCACGATGTGCTCCCGCCCGCGGAGATGCTCGATCAGCTTCGCGAGCGGCTCCACCTCTGGATCGTGAGTGTCAACGGGCCGCTGGACACCGCCTGGGCAACGCACAACGAACCGATCCTCTCGGACGAAGAACGCGACCGACACCGCCGTTATCGGCGGGCCCGCGACCGTGATCTGTTTCTTGTGTCCCATGTAGCCGCTCGGCAGGTGCTGTCGTGCTATTTCCCGATCGAGGCAGGTGAATGGTCGTTCGAAACCAACCAATACGGTCGGCCCGAGATCGTCAGCCCAGGCGCGCCACGAGGCTTACGGTTCAATCTCTCCCATACAGACGGAATGATCGCGCTCCTGATCCACGATGGGCTCGACAGCGGGGTTGATGTGGAACGCATCGGCCGGATTGATGACCTTCGCGGCGTATCCAAGACGGTCTTCGCCGGTCCGGAACGAACGGAGTTTCTCTCCCTGCCGAATGAACAGCAAGAAGAAAGGTTCTATCGGCTGTGGACGATGAAGGAGGCGTTCATCAAGGCCAAGGGGATGGGTCTGGCGTTGCCCCTAAATGACTTCTGGTTCGAGTCGGAAAACGAGGGGAAATTCCGATTCTCTTGTGTCGAGGACGTCGAGCAGGATCCTGCGGCATGGCACTTCACCCTCCATCGGCCATCACCTCATCACATCATCGCGACCGCGTGTCGATCAGGCTCGGACCGGCCGGCGCGTGAGGTCGAGGTGTTCGAGATCGCGGTTTAGGTGTTCGAACCGGCCGGCTCAGGAATCCGGGCGTTTCACGATCAGCCCGTTGGCCTTCGTCAGATCGGTGTCCATCGCCACGAGCACGCACTCGCTGTCTAGCGCGGCTATCCCTTCCGGCTTCTTGGTGCCCTTCGGGAGACGCCATACTTCGTCGAACTTGCGGATCTCCCCGCCCGCCGGAGGCAGCGGCTTATCGAGTGAGAGGTGCGCAACGCAGCGGGACTTGTCGCTGAGCAACCACAGATCGCGATCGACTCCGACCGCCAGGGCGCTGATATCGCCGAGTGCGCTCTTTGCATCGCCACGCAACTTCCACATTGCCGTGGCCACGAACTCCACGTCTCCCGCTGGGACATCCCATCGCTCGTCCGGGCCGAGGAAGTCATGCCGAGCTAGACCGAGAGAGCGCGACCCAAGCGGTGCGAATTCGATCAGCGCTCGCGGTCTTTTCTCCTTGGCGACAAGTAGTCGGCCACCTCGCAGCAGAACGAGACCCTCGCCCCGAGAAGATGGATCATCCCAACTCTCGCCCAGGTCAGAGCCGGATGGTGCCACCAGAGTGATCGTCGAGAGAAGCTCGCCACTGGCCGTATCGGCCAACAACACCACCGGTGGATCCTCCCGCATTAGAGCAACCAGCGTTCCGCCATCAGCCGCGATGGCCTCGAGCTGGCTGTCGTCCTCCGCTGACGGCCAGCCGGCAAGTCCGGACAGATCGAGCGTTCGCCATCCTCTGAACTCAGCATCTCCGGTGAACTCTCCAATGACAATGTGCCACGTACGGTCACCAACGGCCAACACTCTGACTCGACCATCGTTGCGACGAACCACGATGCCGGAGGCCTCGAGAACGGGCAGATCGACCTTTGCCAACAGCTTCAACCGGCGTGGTTTCTTCGTCATGACGCAAACCTTCGCACTTCCGCTGACCGAGAGCCACCATCCAGTGGTTCGTTTGATCGTGGACTTCAGGCGTCAATCCGGTAACAATCAGCCCCCATGGATGAACTCTGGTTGCTCGGTCGGATCCTTTTTGGCGCACTCTTCGTCGGCGCCGGCATCGGCTTACTAGCTGACCTGCCTGGGTCGACGCTCTATGCGGAGCAGCGGGGGCTATCAAATGCAAAGCCCGTTGTGATCCTGGCCGGCATTGCGTTCTTGCTCGGTGGAGCCTCTGTAATCCTGGGCATTTGGGGCGACCTCGGGGCACTGCTCCTGATAGTCACGCTCATTCCAGTGACGTTTCTCATGCACAAGTTCTGGGCGGAGCGCGATCCCGAAGCGAAACAGACCCAGTTGTCGATGTTCATGAAGAACATCGCGTTGATCGGTGGCGCGGTCCTGCTGTTCTCGTTCTTCGCTCGGGACACGTTCGGGTTCGGGCTCCCGTACACCATCACCGACGGCGTCTTCAGCTTCCGCTAGTTCCAGCACAGCGAACCCACCCAAACCCGAAATCTTGCGCAAATCGAACGCTGAGCGTTCGATTTGCGCAAGATTTCGGGTTTGGGTCGGGCGCGTCGGGGTCAATTTGCGTCGAGTTGGGGTCAATCGGCCGCGAAACTGCTGTCGAGGCGTGGGCGCGGTTCGTCCCCCACGAGCACGACCGCGCCGTCATCGACGAGCTTGACCAGGTGCGCCAGCACGCTGCGGCGAGCAGGACCGTGGAGTTCTCTGCGCACGTCGGCGTACAACACTTCGACCATTGCCGGGATGGTGTCGAGGCCGCCGCGAACTGCGCCGAGCACCTGAGCTTCGCGCTGTAGGCGGTGTTCGATCAGCTCGTTGACGAAGCCGGCCGGATCGGGGATCGGCGAGCCATGTGTCGGGATCGCAAGGTCATCGTTCCGTCCGGCAACCAATCGCAGCGACTCGAGATATGCCGACATGTCGCCGTCAGGTGGCAAGACAACCGTTGTGCTCCACCCCATCACGTGGTCACCGGTGAAGAGCGTGCGCGTTGTGCCGTCATCGAGCGCAAAGCACATGTGGTTCGACGTGTGCCCGGGGGTGTGCAGTGCCGTCATGGTCCAACCGTCGCCGGATGCAACCTCATCTCCGCTGGCGGCAGCCACGTCGGGCACGAAGTCACGATCTGTTGACTCCGCGATCTCTTTGTCGGCGGCCTCCTCGTCGCCATCGTCACTGCTGACCGGGTCGTCGCCGACATCCCAGGCATCGGCGCCATGTGGACCGAAGGCGACGGTTGGCGCCCCGGTCTCTGCCGCGAGCCACGCTGCAAGAGACGAGTGGTCGGAATGACAGTGGGTGATGAGGATCGCACGCACAGAACTCCCCGCCAGTGCACCCGCCAGCGCATCACGGTGAGAATCGAGATTCGGGCCTGGGTCGATGACCACGACCTCACCGGTCCCGACGATGTATGTCCCGGTGCCGTGATAGGTGAACTTCGACGGATTCTCGGCGATCACGCGCCGCACGAGCGGGGCCAGTTGCTCAGCCGCGCCATAACGAAACGAGTCAGGGTCCAGAGTCAGGAACTTCATTGTGCCCATTCCACAGGACTCAGCGTTCCCACCCGACGACCGCCGCCCAGAACCGAAACCTCGAGCCGGCCAATCGTCTCCGCCGACACCTCATCGAGATCCACATCCATCGCCCTGAGCGCTGCGATCATCACCGCCTGTCTGGCGGCGGTTGATCCGTCGGCAATCTTGTATGCGCACGCCCTCCCATCTGGAAGAGCCGCAGCCATGACCCCGGCCGCTCCGTCCTTGACCATGAGTCCCGGGATCGTCTGCATCCAGACGGTCACATCGCGCGTAGGGCCACCAACGAGTTCCGGTCGGGACCTCATCGCTCGGGCAACGCTCGAGTCTGACGACACGATCGCGGCAAACGCGCTGGCCAACGCGCGCAGATCCACGGCGTGCGTCGGTGCGCCACAGCCGTCGATACCGACATGGCGAACGGTGCAACCAAAGTCGCTGATCGTCGCGGTGATTGCCTGCTGCAGCGGATGATCGTTGTCGAGATAATTGCTCACCGGCCAGCCGTTGACCCGGCATGTCGCCAACATGCCGGCGTGCTTGCCCGAACAGTTCTGTTGCAGCGGCGACGGTTCGACACCAGCAGCCCACGCTTCCGCCCGCGCCACATTGCCCAATGGGCGCGATGACGTGTTGCCGAGCTCGGATTCATCCAGATCGAACAGCTGAAGAACCTGGCGAACCGCATCGAGATGCATGGGCGCGCCGTCGTGGCTCGCGCAGACAACTGCGAGCAGATTGTCTGGTAGCTCGAGCCCGAGATCAACCATGGCCGAAGCTTGGAGCGGCTTCAGCGACGACCGCGGATAGATGACGAGATCCGGATCTCCGATCCGCGCACAAAGGTTCCCCGACGAATCGATCACGGCACCGGCACCGTGGTGCAGACACTCCTCAAAATCACTGCGAATGGAGACGGCGATTGGTTCGAACGACCCGTCGAACCGGGTCACGTCCCCTCCGGGGCGGTGGGCGGTATGCCGGAATCACCGTTCGCTCGACGTGATCGTTTCGGAGGAGCGATGTCAGTGAGATGGCTCTCGACGACGTCGTAGCGTTTGCCCCACTCGTTGACCAGGGCCTGTGCCATTGCCGCGGCCGGCAACGCCAACATCGCGCCCACAAATCCCAGCAGCGACGCGCCAGCCAGTGCCGCGCCGAATGCAACCGCCGGATGGAGCTCCATCGTTCGTGCCGTGATGCGTGGGGCGAAGAAGTAGTTCTCGATCTGCTGGTAGATGATGATGAAGCCGATGACGATGGCAGCCTTGAGCGGCGACTCCAGGAACGTCAGCAGGACAGGTAGGACCCCCGCGATATATGTCCCGACGACTGGCAGGAATTGGCTGACGAGACCGACCCAGAGAGCAAGTGCGATCGGAGCAGGGGTACCGATCGCCTGAAAGACGATCCAATGGAAGAACGCCGACAGCATCGCTAGTAGCGCCCGCGAGTACAGATACCCGCCCGTCTTGGTGATCGCCAACTCCCACGCGTTGAGCACTGCTTCCTGGCGAATGGGAGGAAGACGCGAACAGATAGCTCTTCGTAGTCGGGGTCCGTCAGCGACCAGGTAATAGGTGAAGAGCAACACTGAAAGGACCTGGAAGATGACCCCCACTGCCGCCAGCGAAAGCCGAACTGCTTCATCGCTCTGGGACTGGATGAATTCCTGCACGCGACCATCGGGGTCGTTGAATTCGTCGATGACGTCTTGGGGGTCGATTTCGGTCCCGACCGTATCGTTGATGAACTTGACCGTGTCGGTGATGTAAGCGTCGGATTCGGAAAGAAGCTCGGCCACCTGAGTCCCGACCAGAGTCCCAACCGCACCGGCGAAAGCTAGGAAGGCGAACAGCACACCGAACAGAATCAGCAAGGTCGAGCGGCCTCGACGCCACCCGCGTAACGCGAGTCTGTTGACGCCTGGTTCAATCGCCAGTGCGAGGAAACCCGACACCAACAACAGTACGAAGAATCCTGAAAGACGGTGAAAGACATGACGCGAAACAAACGTGAGCACGAAGCCCACCCAGAACACAGCGACTGCCGGAATCACCCATCTGGGGAGCGTCCTGTCGGTCGCGCGACGGTCGTACCGACGCCCCGCTGCATCAGTCGGTCCGCCAGCTGAGGGATTCTGCTGACTACCGCTGGGCGTCGGTTCGACGTCCGGTGCAGAATCCTCGGCCACCTTCGGATCGTAGTCACGCCGACACCGCTCCCCGAGCCAATCCGAAAAATCGCCCAAACCACGTTTGTAGGCAATTTTCGGCGGACCGTTCCGCCGAAAATTACCTACAAACGGTTCTGGCGAAGGGCGGTGGCAAGGGGGACGCAGAGATCTCCGCGGCGCTTGACCTCAACGCCGGCATCGAGATCGAGCCAATCGGCCATCAGCTGCAGTTCTGAGGCCAACTCCTCAGCCACCTCGGACTCGTCGATACCTGGTTCACCGTAGACAGCCTGCACCAGTAGGCGGCCGGTGGGACGGTCGGCCTTCAGGTCGACGCGGGCGACGAGTTCGTCGCCGAGCAGGAATGGAAGCACGTAGTAGCCATATTGACGCTCCGGCGCCGGAACATAGATCTCGATGCGGTAGCGGAAACCAAACAGTCGCTCGGCCCGATCGCGATTCCAGACGACCGGGTCGAACGGACTCAGCAACGCACGAGCGCCAATTCGGCGAGGGCGGGTGACCTCGGGATGCCGATATGCCGGCTTGCTCCACCCCTCGACTGAGGTCTCGATCAGGCGACCCTCCTCCACGAGTTCGTGAATGAGCGGGCGGCACGGCGGATTTCGCTGACGGTGATAGTCGGTGAGATCCTCGAACGTCCCGACACCGTGATGGCGGGCAGCCCGCAGCAGCAACTCTTTGCGGCTATCCGCCTCTGACGGGGTAGGCAGCGCAAGGATTTCAGGTGGCAAGACCCGTTCGACAAGATCGTAGACGCGGGCAAAATCTTTCGGCCGACGCACAGCGGCCACGTCGCCGCGATGGAAGAGATACTCGAGTGCGACCTTGCCGTCGTCCCAGTCCCACCAGCTTCCCTTCGGCCCGACCCGCTGCTTCAGGTCGCCGGAAACGATCGGACCGTCGTCACGGATGCGGGCAAGCACATCGTCGAGATAGTGAGGCCGCCGAGAGTGGAGCTCAGTCACCCGTTTCCAGCGGTGATCGGCCGCCATGTGCCATCGCAAGTAGGGATGCAGCTCCACCGGGACATGACAGGCCTCGTGGACCCAGTACTCGAAGAGTTCGCCCGAGCGAGAGGCATCCGCGATCAGTGAGCGCGGATGAGAGCCGAGCCGGGCAAACAACGGAAGTTCCTGGCTCCGAACGAGCACGTTGACCGAGTCGATCTGAATGAGCCCCATGCGATCGACAACTCGTCGCAAGTGCCGTCGATCAACTCTGCCAGTTGGACGCGAGTCGGCAAAGCCCTGGGCTCCGAGAGCAATCCGACGCGCCTGAGCAGCGGAAAGGTCAGCCGACTTGGCCAATGCCTAGCGAGCCTCTGCGCAGCCGGATCTGTTCGCCTCAGCCCGGTCAGTCGTCGGCAACGGCGATCGCAGCCGAGTTGATCACAACATCGGTCTTCGGGCGATCGCCACCACCGGTTTGCACATTCTGCATCTGCTCGACAACGTCCAGACCCTTCACGACCTGGCCGAAGAGGCTGTACTGAGGCGGCAGCCCGACGCCGGAAGCACCGGAGACGATGAAGAACTGGCTGCCATTTGTGTTCGGACCGGAATTCGCCATCGCCACTGAGCCAACCTGGTACTCGCGAGGCTTCGGGAGTTCATCTTCGAAGCGATAGCCGGGGCCGCCGCGACCGGTTCCGGTCGGGTCGCCACCCTGACACATGAAACCGTTGATGACCCGATGGAAGATCACACCGTCGTAGTAGTGATGCAGAGCCAGGAATACGAAGTTGTTGACGGTGCCAGGAGCCTTGATCGCATCGAGCGCAATGACAATCTCGCCCATCGAGGTGTCGAGTGTGGCGGTGTAACGCTTCGTTGGATCAATCCCCATTTCGGGGGC
>Ga0209013_10001922_pt1 | contig 19170 bp, 19 predicted proteins | sample Cruoilmetagenom2_FD_187291 | JGI IMG/M metagenome (GOLD analysis project Ga0209013, IMG submission 187291) | Oil polluted marine microbial communities from Coal Oil Point, Santa Barbara, California, USA - Sample 2 (SPAdes) (version 2) | ecosystem: Environmental > Aquatic > Marine > Oil seeps ...
CGGCTGGACGTCCGTCACGGCAGTCCACTGTATTCGTTGCAACGTCTTCTGTATCGCGGCGCCCGCGCAACGAAGTCGCAAGCTACCCTTCGGCGACAATGTCAGATGCCGACACCTCGACGGGTGCACCTTTTGAGAAGCTCTCGATCTTCTACCCGATGTGGAATGAGGAGGAGTACGTAGAGCGTGCTCTCGCGGCTGGGCGCCGGGCCTGTGAGCGGCTGATCACCTCTGGTGATATCGGCGACTACGAGCTGATCGTCGTCGACGACGCCTCGACCGACCAGACCGGCCCGCTTGCCGACCAAATGGCTGCCAACGACCCGCGGGTTCGGGTTGTGCATCACCCACGCAACCGCAAGCTTGGCGGGGCCATGAAGACCGGATTCGCGGCGGCGACCGGAGACCTCATCTTGTATACCGACGCCGACCTGCCATTTGACATGGCTGAGCTGCCCCGCGCCGTGCGACTCATGCGTGACTACGACGCCGACATCATCAGCGCCTATCGGTTCGACCGAACAGGAGAGGGTTATCTCCGATCGGTGTACACCTTGGTCTACAACCTGCTCATTCGAACGCTGTTCGACGTCAAGGCGCGAGACATCAACTTTGCCTTCAAGCTTTGCCGTGCACGGGTCTTCGATCACGTCGAGTTGCACAGCGAGGGGTCGTTCATCGATGCCGAGCTGGTGATCCGTGCTACCCGTCTGGGCTACGAGATGCTCCAATTCGGTGTCGACTATTTCCCACGAACACGGGGCGAGTCAACACTGAGCACACCAGGCGTGATCGTCACGATCATCAAAGAGATGTGGGGTCTACGAAGCGACCTCGAGGGCATCGAACCGATCGTTCGAACGGGTTGACCACCGGTTCGCCTGCGGTGACACAAACGACGTCGAGCAGCATCTGACCCGCGCCCCGCAGCACTTGCGCGGTTGGTATCGTGGGGCTTCACGCCGCTGCCGTTTCCCCACGCGCCGCCATCAAAATTCGCCTCTGCCGTGAACGACCGCCCTTCCCTCTCCCCTGAAGCCCGAAAGTGGATGCCTGCAGCTGCTGCTGCCGGCTTGCTCGGCGTTGTCGTAATTGCTGGTGTGGCCTTGGGTGGCGGAGGTGACGACACTGCCGCCCCGAACCCGGCTGACAACGCGGTGCTCGAATCCGACTCGGTGCCCGTAATCCCCGACTCTGTGCCAGTCATCGAAACAGTCCAGACATCGTCGCCGATCGTCAAGACACAGATCACCCGCACGCTCAGCAAGGGCATGGCAGGTGATGACGTGGCGGACCTGCAAGAGCGGCTGACCGAACTCGGCTTCTGGCCCGGACCCGTAGACGGCTACTACGGCGACGAGACGCGCAAGTCCGTGTGGGCCTACGAGAAGCTCGTCCTCGAAGTGGAGAGCAACGCACCATCCGGCCAAGTGACCCCCGGCATGTGGGATGACATGCAGGAGTCGTTCGTGATCCAGCCCCGTCGTCCGAACGCCACGCCGAACCACACCGAGATTTATCTGCCAGAACAAGTCCTCGCCGTGTTCGAGGACAACAAGCCGGTGATGATCACACACATGGCCAGCGGCACCAACGAAGAGTGGTGTGAGGAAGTCACGATCAGCCCAGGCGAATACGGCAACGAAGATGGTGAAGAACCTCTCGTCAGAGGCGAATGCGGCAAGTCATTCACACCCGGTGGCGTTTTCCACTTCTATCGCGAGGTCGAGGGAGTGCGCCAGAGCGCGCTCGGCGGTATGTGGAACCCCGTTTATCTCAACTACGGCATAGCGGTCCATGGTGCGCTGAACGTTCCGCTGCAGCCGGCATCGCATGGCTGCATCCGGATCCCATTGAGCATCTCTGAGGACTTCCTCGAAATCTCCAACTTGGGTGATCAGGTGTTCGTGTTCGACGGGGTGAAGGAACCTGAGGAGTACGGCGAGCAACTGCCGTATTTCAATCGCGTCGACCCCGATTACGAAACGACAACGACAACGAGCACGACGACGTCCACCGTTCCCGAGTCGACCACCACTCTCACCCCTGCAACCACACAGGTTTCCGAGACCACCACGCCGCCGGCGACCACCACGACCACAGTGGCTCCGACCACGACTACAGTCGCTCCCACGACAAGCACGACGATCGCTCCGGACGGGGAGCCAGAAGGGGGATAGCGCCAGCGTGGGGTATGACGAATTTGGACTTTTTCACGAGAACATTGCCGAGTTCGGGCTCCGGGTTCCCGAGATTCCCAACGTGGCCCGTTTCGAAACGGACGTGCCCAACGACACGGCGGCCGGCGAATCACGCCGCACCGTCAGCGCGCTCAAATGGGGGTCCGGGACACCCGAACTCGTCTTGATCCACGGTGGCGCCCAGAACGCGCACACATGGGACACCGTCGCGCTGGCACTGGGTCGCCCGCTTCTTGCGATCGACCTGCCCGGGCACGGTCACTCAGGTTGGAGGTCTGACGGCGCATACACCCCGATGAGCCTGGCCGATGATGTGGCGGTCGTGGTCGGCGAGCATGCGTCGGACGCGCAGGTTGTGATCGGTATGTCGCTCGGCGGTCTGACCTCGATGGAACTGGCGGTTCGCCACGCATCGCTCGTTCGCTCGCTCGTGATGGTCGATATCACACCTGGCGTCAATGCCGACAAGGCCAAGGCGATCATCGACTTCGTCGATGGGCCTCAATCGTTTGCGAGCTTTGATGACCTGCTCGCAAGGACGATCGAATTCAATCCCACTCGATCCGAGTCGTCGCTGCGTCGCGGCATCCTGCACAATGCCCATCAGCTGTCTGATGGGTCGTGGCACTGGCGTTACGACCGCGGGAGTCATGCCCGGTCGCAGGGCGATTCCGGGCCAGTCGACACGCCCGAGGTAACCCACCCGGCGTTGTGGGATGACTTCAGCGCGATCCGGTGTCCGCTGATGGTTGTGCGTGGCTCGCTTTCTCCGGTGGTCGATGATGACGACATTGCCGAGGCGTGCAGGCGTCAGCCAGATCTCGAACTGCATGTTGTCGACGGAGCCGGCCACAGCGTGCAGGGTGACCGCCCCGTCGAGTTGGCATCGCTGGTCGACTCCTGGCTCGCTCGATAGAGCGCTGCGATGAGCTTCAGCGCGACCCGTCCGCGCTGAAGCTCATCGGAATGGTCTACAGATCGGGGAGGCAGGCGTCGAGCCCGCCGAGCACGCCTTGTCGGAATGCGTCGATCTTCTCGAAGGCGCTGCCAAGTATGTCGTCGTCGGACGAAATGTCGGCGAGCAGGATCACGGTCTGGATCGCCTCGTCGAGATCGCCTGCAGACACGCTCACCGTCCTGTCCTCTGACCGAGGCTGGGGTAACTGGAAGTCGACTGGGACCACCGTTTTGACCCACGCCCCGGTGAGGCAGTCGTTCAGGAGTTCGCGTGGTTCGCCCTGCAGGCCGGTTCCGAGTGCCAATTGAACAGCTTCGCTCCATGCCCAGCCAAGAACATATCCGACAGAGAAATCACCGAACACGTCATACAGCTCGAACGCCTCCGGCTCATTGAAATAGACCTCGTCGGTCGACGGACACAATGCTGTGCCGCGCGCGAAGTCGCCCCGCAGGTCGCTACAACTGACGTCAGCGGTCGACTGTGCAACCACGAGTGAGAGTCCGTCGAGCTCGGGAATTCGTGCGGCCAGCTCCTCGTCCCAGTAGAGGTTGAGGTCGGTCGGGATGAAACCCAGCAGCTGGTCCTCTTCGAATCCGAATGCGGCGTCGCCGGCCCGTTCCTGTTCGAGGTCGCCGATGGTGAACTCGTTCGGAACGAGTGGGAGCGGGTCGTCGAGAAGTCCCGAACAAATCCCGGGTCCATTGATGAAACCGACCTGGAAGGCGCCGACTCGATCGAAGGCTGATCCGTGGCCGCCGGGGACGAATTGGTCGATTCCGACGGGGTCACTGACTCGGGTCATGGCGATCAGGCCGGCGCGCACGTCGGCATCGGAGAAACGGAGCGTCACCGCTTCACCTCGCGAGGCTCGGCTCGCCCAGGCGCCGGCGAAGCAGTCGGCCTGCTGCTCGGTGAGAATGGTTGGCAGGGACCTGTCGAGTGCCCCGGACCGCAGCTGAATCGCGTGAGCAAACTCGTGGGCGAGCACTGTTCCGATGGTGCTCGGACCATAGGTGTTTGCCAGCTCAGCGAGCAGTCCGTTATCACCGTCGTCGTAGACCAGGAAGTCGCCTTCGCCGCAATAGAACGCGGCGAACTCCTGGACCTCGTCGTACGTCGTGCGTGGCGTGCCGCATCCCGGCAGGTCGTCGGGCCGACCAGGGTAGGCCGCATAGACCTTGCCCTGCAGCGGCTCGAATTCCTCGCCGTAGATGAGCGGGTACTGCTCGGTCCACCAGATCTCGAGATCGGTTACGACGGCGAGAAGAAATGGGTCGTACTCATGAGCGGGCTTGTTCGATCCGAAATCGATGGCGGTCGGGTTCGCGGGGGCCGGGCTCGACGGCTCAGGTGCGGGAGTAGCAGGCGATGCGTCTTCGGGAGGGTCAGCCGGCTCAGAGTCAGGAGTTGTGTCTGGGTTCGGCACCGTTTCCCGTTGCGTCGTCGCGGGAGGCGCCGCAACCCGCGCCTGGTCAGAGCGCTCGGCAGTTACGAGCACCTCACCACCACATGCTGCGAGTACTACAGCGCCGGCCATGAGCAGGGCTGTCGTGCGTCCGGTACGCATGCATCGACTCTACGTGGGCCGACGAGCAGTGCCGCCGCGGGCGGGGGGATGTTTACCATCTTCTTACGCGCCCTTCTTACGCGCCTCGGCAACGGGCGTCGAGCCGCGGAAATCGTGGTTTCTCCGGCCGGGAAAACGAGACCAGGTAGATGCGGTATGGAATGCAAGGCGCTCCGGAGGGCGTGCTATTTTGCGGCGAGCCAATTCTTTGATGAGGATTCTGAATGCCGTTGCTCGAGGTCAGGGACATATCGGTTCGGTTTGGCGGGATCCTCGCCCTCAGCGATCTGTCTTTCGAGATCGAAACGGGTCAGATCTGTGGATTGATCGGCCCGAACGGCGCGGGGAAGACGACATTGTTCAACGTTGTCAGTCGGATCTACGACCCCTCGACAGGAACGATCACCTACGACGGCAGCAACTTGCTTGAAAGGCAGCCATCAGAGATCGCCAAGGTTGGCGTATTCCGCACATTTCAGAACCTTGCACTGTGGCCTCGGATGACCGTGATCGAGAACGTCATGGTCGGCGCTCACACGCGGAGTAAGCAGACGTTCATCACTGCGATGCTCGACATCGGTCGACGCAAGGAAGAACGAGACCTGGAGTTGCGCGCCTACGAGATCCTCGACGAACTCAACTTGGCCGACGTGGCGTTTGCGCAGTGTGCAGGATTGCCATACGGCACGCTCAAACGCGTCGAACTCGCACGGTGCCTGATAGGCCGACCGAAGCTGTTGATGCTCGATGAGCCGGCGACAGGCCTGACTCACAGCGAGGTCGACGAGCTATCGGACGTGATTCGCACAATTCGCGATCGTTATGACGTCACAATTCTGCTGGTCGAGCACCACATGGGCCTGGTGATGAGCCTTTCGGAGCATGTGGTCGTTCTCGATTTCGGCCGCAAGATTGCCGAAGGTCTGCCGAGCGACGTGCAGGACGATCCAGCCGTGATCGAGGCCTATCTGGGGGCTCCGGCGTGAGCGAGGTACTGCTCGACGTCAAGAACCTCACTGGTGGGTACGGCCCGATCCGGGTGCTACACGGGTTCGATTTCCACGTCGCCGCAGGGGAGGTCGTCGTAATCCTGGGTGCGAACGGTGCCGGGAAGACCACCACGCTGCGCGCCGTATCCGGCATGATCGAAGCCTCGGGAAGCATCGACCTGGCCGGGAAGCAGCTCATCGGGAAGAACTCGGCAGACGTCGTTCGATTGGGTGTCGCCCATGTGCCGCAAGGTCGCGGGACCCTCCCCGAACTCTCCGTTGAGGACAACCTCCATGTCGGCGCATTCATCCGCAAAGACAAAGAGGTGCAGGCCGACATCGACAATTGGTACGAGATCTATCCTGTGCTCCACGCTCGCCGCCATCAGCGCGCTGGGAGTCTGTCCGGCGGCGAACAACAGATGCTTGCCGTGGCACGGGCCCTCATGTCGAGGCCAGACCTGCTGCTGCTCGACGAGCCATCGCTCGGTCTCGCCCCGATCATCGTGCAAGACCTCTTTGAGCGTTTCGGTGAGATCAACCGCGAGATGGGGACAACGATGCTGGTGGTCGAGCAGAACGCCCAACTCGCGCTTGGAATCGCCAACCGGGGCTATGTGCTCGAGTCCGGCGAAATCTCGGTCGAGGGAAGAGCGCAAGACCTGATGCACGACGACGCAATTCGCAAGGCTTACCTGGGAGTCTGACCGGACGCTGTGGAACTCTTCATCGCTCGACTGTTCGACGGCCTGTCCAATGGCGCGACCTACGGACTTATTGCGTTGGCTCTTGTGATCATCTACAAGGCCACGACACTCATCAACTTCGCGCAGGGCGAGATGGCGATGTTCGGCGCGTTCGTCGTTCTTGTGTTGGCGACCGAACGCGGGCTGCCGATCTGGGTCGCAGTCTTTGTCGGCATGTTGCTCAGCGCGGTGGCCGGAGCAATCATCGAACGGACTCTGATCAGGCCGTTCGACCCCTCTGACCACCTACCACTCGTCATCATCACGTTGGGTCTGTTCCTTGCGATCGGGTCACTGGCCGGCATCATCTGGCGTTTCGATCCGCGCCAATTCCCGCGCATGTTCCCATCGGGGAACGCGCTGACCTTCGGGCTGGCCACATTGAGCTGGTACACGATCTGCGTCGTGCTCACAGTTGTGGTGGTCGTTGGCCTGCTCACCCTGTTGCTCAACAAGACCAAAATCGGGTTGGCCTTTCGGGCCGTGTCATCCAACCTCGAGTCGAGCGAATTGAGTGGCATCCGGGTCGGGCCGACGCTCCAATTCGGCTGGGCGCTGGCCGCTGCTGTAGGCACCCTGGGTGCGTCGATCTACGTCGCCGACCCCGTGCATCAGCTAGAGCCAACGGTCATGGCGCGGGTCTTGATCTTCGCCGCGACCGCGGCGGCGATCGGCGGCCTCGACAGTCTCGGCGGCGCGATCATCGGCGGGATGATCATCGGCATGGTGCAGAGCATCCTGGTCCAATACGTTCCGTTCATTCCGAACGAGATGAGTCTTGCAACGGCAGTCGTGGTGCTCGTGCTGGTGTTGCTGTACAGGCCATCGGGACTGTTCGGCACGCCACCGGTGGAACGGGTGTAGGGCAATCGTGGCTCGTTTCAATTTGGTCGAGGGGACGTCGAGGTACCGCGCGTACAAGTGGGGGGCATGGAGCCTGTGGATCGTCGCTCTCCTGCTCTTTGCATTCGCGGTTGCTGACACCGCCCAACTCACGTTCTTCGACAACAGCTACAACATCGGACTGCCTCGTATCAACAAGTCGATTTCGTTCATGATCGCGATTCTCGGGCTGCAGGTGATCGTCGGCTATACGGGGCAACTGGCCTTGGGTCAGAGCTTTTTCTTCGGCACAGGCGCTTACGTCGCGGCGTACCTCGTTCAAGACCAGCACTGGCCGTGGCTCGCGACCTTGCTCGTAGTCATTCCTGTGTGTTTCGGCATCGGCGCGCTGTTCGGAATACCCGCCTTGCGGATCAAAGGCCTCTATCTTGCGCTGGTCACCTTGGGCTTGGCCGCTGTGTTTCCAGCCGTCGTGCAGCTCGATGTTCTCGATGAGTACACCGGAGGAGCGGCTGGCAAGTCCGTCGACTCTGATCTGATTGCGCCGAGCTGGCTGCCCCTCGACGGCATCGCGAACTTCCTTCAGTCGATCCCGTTCTTCGGGCAGTACTTCGGTGATGGTGACCTGACGAGCAAAGAGGCCAACCGCATCTGGCAGTACATGCTGTTCGTGACGCTCGCATTCGTCTGCTTCTGGTTGTTGGGCAACCTGGTCAAGAGTCGCCCCGGCCGTGCGATTCGGGCGATTCGCGACAACGAAACCAGCGCCGCCGTTTCTGGGATCCAGCTTGCTCGCTACAAGACGATTTCGTTCGGCATCTCCTCGGCGATCGGCGGTGTCGGAGGCATCGTGTACGTGGCGGCGCTGGGTTTCGCGTCGCCCGGCGACTTCACACAGCTTCTTGCGATCTTGTTCATCGTTGGTCTCGTCGTCGGAGGCGTCGGGACACTGCCAGGCGCCGTCATCGGTGGCCTGGCGATCACGTTCATTGCCGAGTGGTCATCGTCGACGGCTGAGTTCCCAGGCGTTCCCGAGCGTTGGCTCCAGGGTCCAACCGGCACACTGATCATGGGTGTACTGCTGATAATCCTGACATTCTTCTTGCCGGGCGGGATCGTTTCAGGCGCCCGCCGACTGAAAGCGAAGGTCGTCAGAGTGGTTCCAATTCCGCCAAAGGGCTTCACGCCCGCCGACTCGGCCGCGGTCCAGGCGCCCACGCTGGCTACGGTTGGCGACAACGACCTCGAATCACAGAATTAGGTCTCCGGACGAGGTGCGATGGCGGGTCAACGACTTCCCCGCTAGCGCGTTCGATCCAGGACCTGAATCTTCAGCAACTAGCCAAGGAATCACGACAATGGGGAGAACATGAAGGCATTATCACTCAAGCGCACGGCTGGCTTCGTCATGGCTGCCGGGCTCATTTTCGCTGCCTGCGGGAGCGATGACGAAGGTTCGAGCAGCACGGATGCGCCGGCCGAGACCGGCGATGACACCGAGGCCGACGGCGCCGCCGGGGGTGACGAGCTGGTACTCACGGGCACTGTCGAGGTTGCCGCCGGCACCACGCTCGAACTCGATACCTGCCCGGAAGACTGGGACCCGTTACAGGGTGTGGATGGTGACGAGATCCGGATTGGCCAGACGCTTCCGGAGTCGGGTGCGCTCGCCGGGTTCGGCGCGATTGGCGAAGGTATGGAGATGTACTTCGACTACGTCAACGACAATGAGCCGGTCGATGGCAAGACGCTCGTTCGAGTAGTCAAAGACGACGCCTACGAAGCCGGCCGAGCAGTCAGCAACGTCGAGGAGATGATCGACACCGAAGACATCTTCGCATTTGCGCACATCATCGGTACGCCAACGAACCTCGCCATTCGGCCGCTGACTGATGAGGCCTGTGTGCCACAACTCTTCGACGGTTCGGGCTTCCCATTCTGGGGCGATCCAGTGGGCTTCCCGTGGACAGTTGGCAATGTCCTGAACTACGTCACCGAGGCAGAAATCTGGTGTGAAGCCATCGTTGAAGAGTTCGGTGAGGGCGCAACGGTTGCTGTGTTGGCCATGAACAACGATTTCGGCAAAACCTATTCCGACGCTCTGCAGGGTTGTGAGGCGGATGGAATGTTCGAGATCGTGGGAGAACAGTTCCATGACCAGGCTGCGCCGGACCTCACAAATGAGATGACGACGCTGATCGCGACCGATGCTGATGTGCTCATCGGAGGAACAACCGCCAGCTTCTGCCCGCAGGTGGCCGCCGAGGTCGCCGGGTCGCAATGGCGGCCTCGCACCTACATCTCATACACCTGCAACAACCTGGCGAGTTTCTTCGCGCCCGTGCAGGATGAGGTGGAGACATTGAACGCGGAGGGCGGCGGCATTCGGATCGCCAACTCGACCAAGATCTGTGGTGACCCGGCATACGCCGATGATCCAGCGATCATTGAAACCGAGGAGGTTCTTGCCGAGTACGGCGATGTCACATGTGCTGACGGCGCTTTCTCCACGGGTGTTCTGTATGGCCAGTACCTCGTCGATGTTCTTCGGGATGCCGCGGCTCTGCCCGGAGGCCTCAACAGGGTCAATCTGATGCACGCCGTCTGGAACGCCGACACAAGCAGCGAGATGCTGCTCGGTGGCACACTGAAGCTCGACGGTGTCAACGACGCATACTGGATCGAGGGTGCTCAGATCCAGGAAATCGTCGTGGTTGACGGAGTGTTGGGTTTCGAGTCGAAGGGCGAGTTCATCGACAAGGAAGGGCAGGGCGGCTCATACGCCGGCTGAGCAAACCTTCAGTCGGCTGATACCGACAAGATGACTGCCGGCCGGTTCGCGTTCCGAGTCAGGCGCCGGGTATTCCGTGTTGCCGATGAGTTTCGGCGCGACCTGTGCGCGCTCAGGCTCATCGCAACTTGTGTCAGTTGTCGAAGCACTCGAAGAGTGCGGCAACCATCTCGCTCGACGGAGTCGCGTTCGCACCCTGTGCGGCGAGCTCTGCCAGGTCGAAGTCTTTCAGGTTCTCGCGAACGCACGCTTCGTCGAAGGCCTGCCCCTCGGCCTCCAAGCCGACGATGAATTCGTCGAGCAGCGCTTCTTGGCTGATGCAATTTACGAGCTGACCGGCCAGTGCCGAGCCTTCGGCACTGACATCAGGGTCGCCTAGGGGTCCAGCATCGACGATCGCCTGGGCATCGTCATCGGAAAGCTCCGTCACGATGTTGTTGACGCAACCCTCGTCTAGATCGAAGCCGGCCTCGCTAGCCGCGTCGATTGTCTGTTGGGCAACCTGGGCCTGAGCGTCGCTGGCGCCGCCGTCGCTACCTCCACAACCAGCAAGCGCTAGCGCCGCAATCATGATGATGGGGGTTAGAGATTTCATCATGGTGCCGTGGCCTGCGGGGGTCAGCCGCCGGTCTCGAAGCATTCGATCAGTGCGGCGACCATCTCGCTCGAAGGCTCGGCGCTGGCGACTACTTCCGTTAGATCGAAGTCTTCGAGATTCTTGCGCACACAGTCTTCGTCGACTTCCTGGCCCTCGGCGGTCATGCCGGCGATGAACTGATCAACGAGCGCATCATTGTCGAGGCAGCTGAGGAGATCGAGCGACAGCGCCTCTCCTTCTGGGCTGAGATCGGCGTCATCTCCGCCAGAATCGATGATTGCCTGCGCGTCTTCATCGGACAACTGGCTGGCTATGTCGTTCACGCATGCCTCGTCGAGTTCGAAGTCTTCCTCGGCCGCGACTGCCAAGGCTGCGTCGGCAGCTTCGCCCTGGACCCCGCTAGCGCTGTCCCCGTCGTCGCTTCCGCATGCGGCAAACGTCAGTGCGACAACGGCAATCGTTGCTCCGATTGATTTCTTCATGGTTTCTCCTCATGGGTCGGCCGGGCGATCCGGCGGCCCAATATCATGACATGCCACCGCCGTGGCATTCGGGGATTTGCCGCTGGCCCTCAGTCAGCGGGTTTGGGGAACCGTGACACATTGACCTCGTACTCATTCGATTCTTGGATGGTGATCTCGAACTCCCAAGTTTCGCCAGTGCTGTCGACGGCCTCACAAGTGAAGGTCGTGCCGGCGTTCTGGTCGACCGGCTCCTCGCAGTCGGCCGTCGTGAACGTGGTCTCGAGCGCTTCGGCGAGGCCTTCATCTTCGAGGATGAATTGTTCGGCGTCGTTCTGGAAGTCGGCCGTTGAAGTGAAGCAGCCACTCAACGTCAGACCGGCCGCCAACGCCACCGACGAGACAAGAAGAGAGCGGCGCATGCATAGGACGGTAGCTCAGGTCAGAGCGCCCGCCGCGGTGCGCCGCCGAGCATCGGCGACTCGTTCCCACATGACCGCGATCAGGGCAATCCACACAAATCCGAAACCGATCAATCGACCAACGGGCATGGGCTCGCCGTAAAGAGCCCACCCGAGACCGAAGTTGATAACGGGCACCAGCAGGTTCAGCGGCCCGAGCAATGTGAAGGGGATCGACTGCGCGGCTGCCGCGAACATCATCAACGGAACGGCCGTAACGATTCCCGTGGCGAGCACGAAGATCCACTCCCTGGTGTCGGCTGACTGGACAACGCTGTTTGCCCGTCCGGATAGGACCACCAGCAGGATCGCGGCAGGGACGAAGAGCACAAACGTCTCACCGGCCAGGCTGTCGATGGCGCCGAGCGGGACCATTCGTTTCGAGAGGGCGTAGGCGCTCCATGTCCCGGCGAGGACCAACGCAATCCATGGCGGTCGTCCGTACGACACTGTCAGGATCACAACCGCTACGGCCGAGCAAGCGAACGCGAACTTCTGGGCCGTCGTTGGCTCCTCCTCGAGCACAAATACCCCGATCGCCATGGTTGCGAGGGGCGCCAGAAAATATCCGAGGGCTGTTTCGATAACCCTGTCGTTGGTGATCGCCCACACATAGCTGCCCCAATTTGCCGTCAGGAGCAGCGATGCGAGCAAGAGACGTCGTACAGTGCCGCTGTCGCGAAACGCCTTGGCCAAGGTCGGCCAGCCCCCGCGGATCGTGACGAGCAGGGCCATCACGATGCCCGCGCAGACCATGCGCCAGGCGATCAGCTCGAACGCATCGAACGCGCTGAGCTGCTTCCAGTAGATGGTGAGAAACCCCCATAGGAGATATGCCGCCAGACCCAGCTGAACACCCCGCGCCACGGTGACCCGCGGCGCCGCGCCACGGGCAGAGGCGGCCGCGGCGGGGGTGTTCGATCCTTGGTCTTGCGACATTGGTTCGTACAGTACGGACAACAGCCGCCGACAGGAAGACAGGCGTAGTCGGTGACCATCTCCGAATCTCGAGCACTTAAGTCTGGCTACCTGGTTCGGTGATGAGCTGCTTCGGCGCTGGCTTGATACTCGACGGGTATTGATCTTGTCGCCAGACGCCCTGTGCATGCACAGTGGGTGGCATGAGCACCCTCGACATTCGAGTCGTTGACGAGCCATCCGTTTCCTCGGCGCGGTGGTTGGCGCATCGCTTGCGAGATGCCGTACGACGGCGCGGGTCGGCGACGCTCGCAGTGAGCGGCGGGAGCACCGCGCCACCGATGTTCGAAGCACTTCGGTCCTGCGATGTGCCGTGGCATCGCACGACTATCTGGCAGGTCGACGAACGGGTGGCACCGAACGGTGACCCCGACCGTAACGCCGAACAGCTGGGTGGACTGCTGGCCCGCATTCGGCTCATGCCGGTCACTTCGAAGGATCTTCGCACCGCCGCCCGGAGGTATGCCGCCGGATTGCCGGAACGATTCGACGTTGTCCATCTCGGTATGGGCGGCGATGGTCACACGGCGTCATGGCCGCCGGGTGACCGAGTGGTTGAAAGCTCCCGAGCCGTCGAAGTGATTGGCGAATTCAACGGCCGACGGCGAATGACTCTCACACCGATGGTCGTGAACGCCGCCCGATCACGCTTGGTGCTCACCGTGGGGGCGTCGAAAGCCGCGATGGTCGAGCGATGGTTTCACAGCGACACCAAGATCCCCATCGACCGTGTTCGTCGAGACGGCACGGTTGTCTTCCTGGATCAGGAGGCAGCGTCTCGGCTGCCGGTGTAGTTTCACGCCGATGGACAGCAGCTCGACAGCACTCGCCCACTTGGACGAGATTCCGCGCACACCGCACTTGCGAGAGCTCTTTTCCGCCGACCCTGGACGTGCGGAGCGATACGTCGTCACCGCCGGCGATCTCCGCATCGATTTCTCCAAGCAGCGAATCGACGATGTTGTCTTCAGTGCGTTGATCGATGCTGCTCGTCTCGGCGGGGTCGAACGACGTCGCGATGCGATGTTCGCAGGCGAACACATCAACGTCACCGAAGACCGTGCTGTCATGCATGTTGCTCTCCGCGCCCCACGCGATGTCGAGATGTTCGTCGATGGCGCTGATGTGGTGCCTGGCGTTCACGCGGTACTCGACCAGATGGGGTCCTTCGCGGAGCGCGTCCGCGCCGATGAGCGGATAACCCATGTTGTCAATATCGGAATCGGTGGTTCTGATCTCGGTCCGGCGATGGCCTCGCGTGCGCTCGCCGCGTTCGGGCACGATCGAATCCGCTGCTCATTCGTCTCCAACGTCGACGGTGCGGACATCGACTCCGTCTTGGCCGGTTCTGATCCGGCAGCGACCTTGTTCATCGTCGCGTCGAAGACATTCGGAACCATCGAGACGTTGACCAATGCCAGGACTGCTCGTGCGTGGCTGGTCGAGGAGTTGGGGGAGCAGGCCGTCAGCGACCACTTCGTCGCCGTGTCGACAAACGCGGAGCGGGTCGCCGAATTCGGGATCGACACCGACAACATGTTCGGATTCTGGGACTGGGTCGGCGGCAGGTACTCGGTTGACTCGGCGATCGGTCTTTCATTGATGATCGCGATTGGCCCGGTGGGGTTTCGCGAGTTTCTCGACGGCTTTCGGCTGATCGACGAACACTTCCTTTCTGCTCCGCTCAGTGAGAACGCGCCAGCGATCCTGGCGATGATCGGTATCTGGAATGCGAACGTTCTCGGATTCGATACCAAGGCGGTTCTGCCCTACGCACAGGAGATGGCGCGCTTTCCCGCGTACCTTCAGCAGCTCGACATGGAGTCGAACGGGAAGTCGGTCCGGCTCGATGGTTTGCCTGTCGACACGAACACAGGGCCGATCGTGTGGGGTGAACCGGGTACCAACGGGCAGCACGCGTTCTATCAACTCATTCACCAGGGAACACGAATTGTGCCGGTTGATTTCATCGGATTCGCGACACCCCACAACAAGCTGCGGGTTCATCAGGATCTGTTGGTGGCGAACCTGATTGCGCAGTCGGAGGCTCTTGCATTCGGGCGAACGAGCCTGCCTGGCGAGCCCTACCGCAACTTCGAAGGTGATCGCCCGAACACCGTTATCGTCGCGGACGAGCTGACCCCCTCGGTGCTCGGCCAGTTGATCGCGTTGTACGAGCACACAGTGCACGTTCAGGGGACGATGTGGGGAATCGACAGCTACGACCAGTGGGGAGTCGAGTTGGGTAAGGAACTGGCCAACAAGGTGACCCCGGAGTTGACCGGCGAGCCCACTCCCGACGCCCACGACTCGTCGACCAACGCCCTCATCGCCTGGTATCGAGCTCGCCGTTAGCCCCACTCACCCCCGCAACCCCGAAATCTTGTGCAGATCGAACGCTCAGCGTTCGATCTGCACAAGATTTCTGATGGAACACTCGAAAAATGCCTGAGGAGTGTCGCTCAGCGGCACCATCGGGGCATATTTCGGGTTAGGGCTTCCTTAAATACCCCGGGGGGTAGCATGACCGTATGCGATTCCCCGAAGAGGTGAACGATGATGTGCTCAAGCGTCTACGCAGGCTCGAGGGCCAGATTCGCGGTGTGCAGCGGATGGTCGAAGAAGGCAAGGACTGCCGCGAGATTGTGACGCAGCTGTCGGCGTGCAAGGCCGCCCTCGATCGCGTCGGCTACCGGCTCGTCGTCGGTGGTATGCGGTACTGCGCGACGACTCCCGAGGGCTCCGAGGTCGAGGGTGATATCGACGTCGACGAACTCGAGCGGCTCTTCCTCAAGCTCAGTTGACCGTCGAGGTCGAGACGCCCCTGCGCGGGTTGCGCACAAATGGTGGATGAGCAAGACTGTTTGGATGCGCGACTACACCAACATCTATGTCGACGGTGCCTGGATTCCCTCTGACGGGACAGGAACGATCGACGTCATCAATGCCGGAACTGAGCAGGTAATGGGCTCGATCCCCGAGGGCGTCGCCAGTGATGTCGACAAAGCCGTTGCTGCCGCGCGAGCCGCATTCGACAGCTGGTCGGTTACACCGGTCGAGGAGCGCCAGAAATACATGATCCGGCTGAACGAGGCCCTGCAGGCGCGTGCGCCGGAGATCGCCGAAGTCGTCGCCGGCGAGGTCGGCATGCCGATCACGTGGTCGACAATCATCCAGGCCGGCTTGCCAGCCGGAAACATGCAGAACTACGCGACGCTGCTCGACAGCTTCGAGTTCGAAGAGACGATCGGGAACAGCCTTGTCGTCAAGGAACCGGTTGGTGTTGTCGGCGCGATCACTCCATGGAACTACCCGCTTCATCAGATCATCTGCAAGCTTGGTGGGGCTCTTGCTGCCGGTTGCACATTCGTGCTCAAGCCGAGCGAGGTCGCACCGCTCAACGCGTTCCTCCTTGCCGAGATCATTCACGAGGTCGGCCTTCCGGCCGGCGTGTTCAACCTCGTGTCGGGCACTGGTCCGGTCGTCGGCGAGGCCATGGCATCGCACCCCGGAATCGACATGGTCAGCTTCACCGGTTCGACCGCTGCCGGAAAGCGTGTTGCCGCAGCTGGTGCGGGCACCGTCAAGCGGATCGCGCTCGAACTTGGTGGCAAGTCCGCCAACATCATCCTCGACGACGCAGACTTCGAAGAGGTCGTGCCGAAGGGCATCTTCTCGTGCTACCTGAACTCCGGTCAGACCTGTATCGCGCACACGCGGATGCTCGTTCCGAACAGTCGATACGACGAAGCCGTGGCGCTCGCTGCTGCAGCCGCCGATGCCACCGACGTCGATGCGCCCTCCAAAGAGGGTATGCACCTCGGCCCCCTGATCTCTCAGGCTCAGTGGGATCGAGTGCAGAGCTACATTCAGAAAGGCGTCGACGAAGGTGCAGTCATCGTCGCCGGAGGCCTGGGCAAGCCGGAGGGTCTCGACACGGGATATTTCGTCAAGCCGACTGTGCTCGCCAATGTCACCAACGATATGACCGTCGCGCAGGAAGAGATCTTCGGTCCGGTGCTCTCAATCATTGGCTATGAAGATGACGACGACGCGGTTCGCATTGCCAACGACAGCCTCTACGGGCTCTCCGGAGCCGTGTGGTCTGCCGATCAAGATCGCGCTCTCGGGGTCGCCCGGCGTATTCGCACCGGCTCGATCGACGTCAACGGTGGCAGCTTCAACATTGCTGCTCCCTTCGGTGGCTACAAGCAGTCCGGATACGGCCGCGAGAATGGGACTTACGGCATCGACGAGTTCCTGCAGACCAAGGCGATCCAGCTCTGACTCGGGGCATCGCTTAACCCCTGGAGTGGAACGGTAAGGTCCATCCAGATGGCTGGCGAGCGGGTCCTGGTAGCGAAAGTTGGTCTCGATCGAGGCGTCGACATCGTGGTCGCCGCGCTCAGATCCGCGGTCGATTGCCATGGCTGACCGCGTCGAGCGGCTCACGAACTTGCTTGCCCTGCTGCTCGAAACGATCGAGCCGCTCAGCCTGGTCCAGATTTCCGCCGAACTGCACGGGCAGTATCCGGAGCAGGAGAAGGCTCGTCGCGCCGCGTTCGAGCGTGACAAGTCCGCGCTCCGTGAAATCGGGGTACCGATCGACACCGAGATGGTCACGGGCGGACCGTATGCGGGCCAGACCAGATACCGGATAGATCGTCGGGCCTACGAACTGGCCGACCTCAACCTCGAGGTCGACGAGATGCGCGCGCTCCAGGTGGCCGTCGCCGCGGTACGCACAGACTCGACGGCTGGTCGGGATGCCATCTGGAAGCTCGGTGGAGCCCTTGACGATTACCGAGCCCCCGTTTCCGCAATCGTTCCTGAACGTCCCGAACTTCCCACGATCAGGGCAGCTGTGGCTGCTCGAGCGCCGATCGAGTTCTCCTATCGTGGTGAGCTGCGTCGGCTCGATCCGTGGGGACTCCTGTTGCGCGGCGGATTCTGGTACGTCATTGGATACGACCATGAGCGTGACCAGCGACGGACATTCAGGGTCGATCGTTTCGATGGTGGAGCAGCCTGCATCACGACGGGCGATAGCGATTCGTTCGAGCGACCCGAAGCTTTCGACCCTCGGTCGGCTTTCCCGGCTGATCCGAAGCAGATCGGTCACGCTCCCGAAGACGGAGTCGAGGCCTTGATCGAAGTGGACGCCGTGCGTGCGTCGGCGGTAGAGCGTGAACTCGGTGTCGATCGTGTTGTGAAGCGGCTCGGTGATAGCGGCATCATTGTCCGCGTTCCGGCATCGAACCTCGCTGCCTTTCGGTCCTGGGTGCTGGGCCTCCTCGACCACGCTGTTGTGCTCGAACCCCCTGATGTGAGGGCGCACATCGTCACCTGGTTGGGCGAACTTGCCGGGATGAGTGCTGGATGAGTGGCCCGCTCAAAGCCGAGGATCGACTCCGCAGGCTGCTCGTCATGCTTCCGTGGCTGATGGAGGTCGGGGAGGTGCCGCTCATCGATGTCGCCAGTCGTTTTGACATGACCGAGGCTCTGGTCCAAAAGGAGCTCGAGCTGGTGGCCATGTGTGGGCTGCCACCGTTCGTCGATGAGATGATCGACGTCTTTGTCGACGACGGCATCGTATTCGTCGGGATTCCCCGCCTGTTCATGCGCCCGCTTCGCCTCACTGCTCCGGAGGGATTCTCTCTACTGACCTCTGCTCGTGCAGCGATGGAGCTGCCCGGCGCCGATCCGGCCGGACCCCTTGGCAGGGGATTGGAGAAGCTGGCGGCGGCCCTAGGAGACGCCGGCTTGGATACGGGCGACGACACGGCCGGAGTAGTCGTCGACCTTGCCAGGCCATCACTGACTGATGATCTCGCCGAGGCTGCGGCCGCGGGCGCGGAGTTGAGTATTCGCTACTACACCCCCGCCCGCGATGAGGTCGCTGAACGGGAGATTGTTCCACGACATGTGTTCGTGAACGCCGGAAAGTGGTACGTACTCGCGGATGACGGTCGTTCAGGCGGAAGGCGAACGTTTCGCATCGACCGGATCGAAGAACTCACCGCGACCGGCCGCATTGTTGCACCTCAAGACGTTGCCCTTCCCCCTGATGAGTTCTTTGCCGACGCGGATCTTCCTCGTGTCATTCTGCGCCTCGCCCCTGGAGCACGGTGGGTTACCGAGCGATATCCGACCGACGAGGTGCGTCAGCTCGATGCTTCCCCGGGTTGGGTCGAAGCGAAAATGCCAGTGTCGAGTGAGCGCTGGCTGAGCCGCCTACTGATTCGACTCGGCCCGGATGCCGAGGTGGTCGAGCCACAGGGCGCTGGAGATGGCGCTGCGGTTCTCGCGCGAGAGATGCTGCGCCGCTACACGACGGCTAGCTAGAAGACGGGCCGGACCCGTCAGATGACGTAGAACGGCTTTAGCTGGTCGGAGTCAGTGATGCCGTGCGCGGCGAGCAGGTGAGGCAGCACAGCGGCCGTGGCCGCAGCGTCGCTGAGGGCGTCGTGCGGGTGATCGAGTGTGACGTCGTATCGCTCGCAGAGGTCTCCCAGCCGATGAGATTGCCGGCGTTGTGGGTCGAGCAGACGTGACATCCGCAAAGTGCACAGTC
>Ga0209013_10001923_pt1 | contig 19162 bp, 15 predicted proteins | sample Cruoilmetagenom2_FD_187291 | JGI IMG/M metagenome (GOLD analysis project Ga0209013, IMG submission 187291) | Oil polluted marine microbial communities from Coal Oil Point, Santa Barbara, California, USA - Sample 2 (SPAdes) (version 2) | ecosystem: Environmental > Aquatic > Marine > Oil seeps ...
AGGATTATGAGGTACCGTTGTAAAATGAGCTATAGTTGTAATATCAGGAATATTAGCAACTACTCCTTTTGCTCCTCCAGAGGTTAACGTACTAACCAAACCACTATAAACTTGTGCAAATACATTTGGATCTGTAATGTCATTATTACCATAAGTACTTGGGTAAAAATTACCCGCTTGATTAACACCTGTACCGCCTGATAACGCGTAGTTTAATACATCACTACTGCCAGCCCATAGACTAAAAAAAGTTGGGCCTTGTGCCATAACATCTTCCATAACACTTGCATTTGGACTTGATGCCATTCTGGCAAAATAAGGATTTGCTTGACCAGTTGCAACACCTGCAACATTACCATAACCATTAGCCAATAAATGATAACTTTTTGAACCAGGAATACCCATGTTATTATAAGGTCCAGGTAAAATATTTGTTACTTCAGTTGTGGGTACGCCATCAATTAATACCGGTCCCGCTCCATCAAAATAAAGCCTTTGATTAGCTATTTTAGTACCACCTAAAAGTAAACCTCCAATATTATCATTGGTAAATGGTTGAGAAAAATCACCACCACCAACTAAAGCCATTTTTTGTGCTAACATATTAGGATATGAATTGTTTTGACCAGCTTGAAACAAAGCTCCATCCGTATATCCCGAAGTAAGAGAGCTACCCACCGCTACATAATTTGAAAAATCGGCAGAACCTGCAACCAGAGGAACGGTATTATCTGGTGCTTCGTAATCGTATTCATCACAGGCTATAAATCCAACAAAGATTAATAAAAGCCAAATATATTTTAATTTCATAATTTTATTTTTTTAATTTATTATTGATTAAATACCCAAGAGATATAATATAGTGATCCAACAAATCCAGATCCAGGAGCTACCCAGTAATTGTCACCACCAATGTTAGATCCACCAATTTTAAAGGTTGATTTTAAACCTTCAACTGTATAGTTTACTTGAGCATCGAAAATTGAAGTTTCTGGAATTATTGCATTTGCAGCGGTAGATTCCCATAAGAAATCATTTTTATATCTATAATTGATATTAAAGCCAAAACCTTCAAATACATTACTACTACCAAAAGATACTTTAAATTGATGTTCAGGTGTATTGAATCCAGCTTTAAAATCAGGATCTTTTTCTTGGTCAAAGTCAAAACTTGTCCATGTATAATTTATACCTAAGTCAAATTTTTCAAATATTTTTCTATTAGCTCCAATACTTACACCATAAGATGAAATTTCAGCTCTAGAGTTTGTATATAGTGAAAATACCTGAGTGTCACCATTGATAAGATCAATAAGACCGCTTTGGTCATATACAGATCCATTTTCTGGTGTAATAACAACATTTTGACTAATAAAATCATTGTAAAGATTATAATAAGCATTAAAATCGATAGATATTCTTTCAATATATCCTCTATATCCAATATCAAAAGATTGTACTTTTTCAGGTCCAACTAAATCCGTAATTATAGGAACTAATTTACTTGGATCTCCTGTTCTTGCAAAATCTTCAACCGAAGTTCTTGAATAAGCGTTAGAGTACGTATCTCTTCCTACTAGGTGTGTATTGGGTAGATCTCTATCTAAATTATCAGGAGATGATCCAACCAAAATAGCATTACCAGCGTCTAAGCCAATAAATAGATCTTGTGTGGTTGGATTTTTAAAACCAGTTTGATAGGATGCTCTAAAGTTATGTTGTTTTCTATCACCTGCAGAATAAACAACAGAAAATCTTGGTGAGAAACTTCCATCAAAGAATTCATTTTTATCATAACGTAAAGAAGCTGATAGTTTTAATCTATCATCAATAAATTTCTTACTTGCCATTACATAGGCACCATATTCATCATAATCTATAGATCCATCATAATCTGTAAAAATAGTACCGGCCGAATTTAATGAATACTTTCTAAATGATCCGCCTAATTGTAGATCGAATTTATGATCAAACATGCTTGAGAAGTTATAATTTCCTTCACCAACATACATTTTTGTTTTATCAATAAATTTAGATCCGGTAGTAAAATCAGGATCGCTGGTTACCTCCTTGAATTTTTTCTCAAATTCAGGTGTTCCCGGCTGTCTAGTTACATTATCATCAGCATAAACTCTTGACCCCTGATGCGCCTGGTCAGATGTAGCGCCTCCCATTACTGCTCCTAAATATGCACCAACATAAGTGCCATACCATAATTCTGCATCATCTCTATTCATATTAACACCGGTAAAGACCATATCATAAGCATCACCTGCATCTTCTGCATTTAAATATCCTCTAACAAAAAAGTTTTTACTTCTTACCTCTATCTTATTCTGCATCAATTGCATGTTCTCTAACGCATATCTATTGGTTCCTTGATAGATCGTTGAACCCATTCCTAATCTAATAACATAGGATATTTCTAAATCACCACCAGTTGGTCTATAAAATAGACCAGCATCCGCTTTGATACTTTCCGCATTATATTCGGTTAGATCTTTTTCTAAATAACCCGTTCTTCCTACATTATCATTAGGAACCAAAGCACTTGCTCCACTAGGAATCAATCCACCGGCTTCCATAGATTTTGCTACGTCATGAATATTGGTTACAATTTCATCACCATAAATATTAATTGCATTATGATCATATCCACCAGTTTTATAAGGATTGACCTTATCTGGAGCACCAATTGCTTGAAATTCATATTCGTTCGTATCATTAGAATACCAGTCCGTTCCTTTTAAATAAGAAAAAGAAGCCTTAGCTGCGAATTTATCGCTAAAAGCTTTGGCAATTCTCACTCCAACATCATAGTAAGTATTATCACCTGCTAGATCTTGAACGGTCAAACCTACTTTTGCATATGCACTTATTCCTTCATGTTCAAAGGGATTTTTTGTAGTCATAAATAAAATACCGTTAAAAGCATTTGCTCCATACAACGCAGAAGATGCTCCGGGAATGAGCTCAACACTTGCTAAATCTAATTCATTTGCACCAATCAAGTTACCAAAAACAAAATTCAAAGCCGGAGAGGAATTGTCCATTCCATCAATTAATTGTACAAAACGAGTATTTGAAAATGTTGCAAAACCTCTTGCATTTACAGAGTTAAAAGTTAAACTGTTAGAATTAATATCAACTCCTTTAAGGTTTTGCAAACCTGTATAAAAGTTAGCTGATGAACTATTTTTAATATCTCTTACACCTATTCTTTCAATGGTTACAGGAGATTCTCTAACACTCTCAGGAGTACGAGAAGCAGAAACTACAACTTCGTCTAATTCGTTTTGGGACTCATCTAAAGAAACTGTGATGTCCTGGTCATTCTCAGTGACATCTACAATTTTTCTTACAAATCCAACATAAGTAAATTCAAGGGCTATTGGTAATTCATCGCTGGTATTAAAAGAAAACTTACCGTCAAAATCAGTTGAAGTACCGGTTACATTACCAACAACTTTTATATTAACACCAGGTATAGGTTCATTTGTATTTGCATCGATAACTGTACCCGTTACAGAAGTTTGTGCAAACAGAACAGCCCCACTAAATAGGGCTAAAAAAGTAATTAAAAATTTCATAAATATAAATTTTGAGTAGTTAAGAATGCCGAAAAATACAATTTTTTTGTTATTACGTTAAATAATTATGTATAAAATATTAAAAAAATAATAAATAGGGGTTTAAATTCAATATTTCGGAATTAGTTTATATGTATTTTTTGAGAAGAAATTTCATTACCTCTTTTTACTTGTAAAACATAGATTCCACTTGATATATTTTGAATATTAACCCTTTCTTTAAAGGATGTTGCATTCGTACTGTATTTTTCTTTAAATACTATTCTGCCCATTAAATCAAATATAACAATTTCGACTTCACTGGTGTTTTGTGATTTGAATTCAACATTAAATTGACCATTAGAAGGGTTTGGAAATACTTTAAACTGATTAAACACATAATTATTTATAGCTAATGACTCTGAAGTGCATAATTCAATACCCCAGCTAATTAAACTGCCAACATCAATCTTGTTACCATCAACAACCTTTAATTTCCATGTGCCGTTTGAGGTTTCACCAATAAATTGAGATAACGATTCTGTTGGTTTTATGGTACCTGAAACTACTGGGTTACCAGAACAAGAAATCGTACCACCACCATCATCAAATTCAACATCAATATTATCGCCATCGTCACAAGCACCGCTTAATAATTCTATTATAGTTCCGTTTGGGCTTTCTAGAGTTAATGTTAGATCACTAACCCAAGTGTGATCAATTTTAACACTTACTTTTACATTTTCAATAGTATAGCTATCCGTAACATTTATGTTAGATGTTACACCTATAGGATCACTATCAGGAATTTTTTTTGGTATATCTGTTGAATCATAAATAGTACAAACCTCGGTAAATTCACCAATAGAAAAAGAGCTCGCATTTAAAGCATAGAAAAAATTACTTGCTGCCCTAATCATTACAAAACAATTGGAGGCAGGAGTGTTTGGTACAGTAATGATTTGAGAACCATCATTTGGAGTGTTTGATTTTAAAGTTGTTGGAAATGTTTTGCCTCCATCCGTTGATAAAAAAATGTTCACATTAGATACATTGATACCATTACCATTAGTTCCAGCAACATCCCAGGTTATGGTTTCGTTTGTTCCTTCATTCCAAACAATATTAGTTGTGTTTTGAGAAGTAACTTTAAAAGGTCCAGCAGCGTTGGTTACTGTTACTTTTAAATTGTCTGAGTTTACTTGTCCTGCTTCACTATTATTATCTCTAACCGTTAGTTTAAAATTCATTTCTCTGGCAACACTTGGTGTAACTTCCCATGTTGAAGAGACGTTTCCATTTACAACGGTGCTTAGTTCAGGCATATATCTTGTTCCGCTATCTTTTGGGCTCAGTGATCTATAAATGGCTCCTGAGGTAGCAGTTTCACTAGGTGGAATAGCAGTAATTTGGTTGTCAATTTGTTCCCAACAAAAACTTACGGGATCACCATCCGCATCATTTCCAACTCCATCTAATATATAAGGTGTTGATTTTGGTATGGTAAAATTTTGTCCAGCATTAACCGTAGGTGCATTTGAATTACTTGACAGGTTAGAAATAGTACCACAAGTACTATTACCAGCTGTAATATTTGCCCAAATCTCATCTATGGTAATAATATGAAAATATAAATCGCTATGTGACTGAACGTTTTGAGGAGAGCATATACCTGCATAAGCCATTAATGTTGACCCGCTACCTGGTTCTACGGCGGTAGCATCATTTCTATTGGCTCCTACACAATTACCTGCATCACCATTAAAAGTATGATTTGCTCCAAATTGATGTCCCATTTCATGAGCTACAAAATCAAAATAAAAATTATCACCAGTTGGGTTGGAAGAGCCTGTAACTCCTTTTGCTTTATGACTTATTAAACAAGATGAGGCTAAAATTGCCACACCACCACCACCAGTACTAAATACATGTCCAATGTCATAGTTGTTAGACCCAATAACATTGTCACATTTTGTTTGATTTTCAACTAGCATTTTTGATCCATCATCATTGGTATAGCCGTCTGTATTTGCATTTAAAAAAATTAAATCATCATTATTAGCAACCAATTGCATGGTAAGAGCCAAATCATTTTCAAAAACAGCGTTAACTCTTGTCATTGCTGTTGTCATTGCTGATAACACTGCTGCTTTTTTAACTGCATCAGATTCGCTACCAACTCCTGCGGCACTTATATGAAATTGTGAATATTCACCGGTTCCTGCTAAAGCCAATCGAAAAGTTCTCAATTTTAAATCATTAGAGGTTTTATTTACTAAAGATGATTTTTTTGATTTATGGATGCTTTCTGTAAAACATTGAAACTTGTTGCGTTCAAAGTCCATATCTTTTCTGGCATAAACTTTATAATATTTATTATCATTAGTTATGGGGTCAATATATTGAACTTTTCTTTCCTTGTTGGTAATCATCGCATGTAAACCCTGTTCATTCACACTAAATCTAACTTTATTCGATTTATCTTGAACTCCAACTCCAACATACGATCTGTTATTTGGGTATTTCTTTGCCAAATCTGGATGCATTACCGGAGACTCTTTTACATAAAACAAAATCATGTTTCCTTTCTCATCAGGAAACTTTACAACTAGATTAGACTCTTTTAGTTTGGAATTTTTCTTTGGAGCAACAATTAAATTATTCTTTAATTCGCTATAATCTAATTGAAATGTTTTATAATTTTTAACATTAGTTTTTCTTTGAAGCGTAGTATTACTTATTTTTGCTTCATCAATTTTTGACCAATGATTTTTTTGTTGAGCGGATAACTGATTTACAGCAAACAAAATTACAATAGAGAAAAGCTTGATATATTTTTTAGTCATATTTTTAAAGCGAAGTTTTGTAATTAACAAAAGTATAAAATTTATTCATATGAATTTTGGGTTTATTATTTCTTAAATAAACACCTAACACAAACAAATTTATGAAATCAATTTTTTTATCTTTTTTTTTAATTCTAATGGTTGGTTGTAAATCACAAAAAAACCTTACATCAAATGGTCAACCAATGTTAAAAGAAATAAATTGTCCTGAGGGTGGCGATTGTGTTTTTGAGGTGTTAAAAAACTCAAGTTTACAAATTAAGACAGATGATTTTGGAAAAATTTACCCTGAAATTGTACCGGGAAATAAATTGGTCGTAAAATATCATTACAAAAGAGATGAAGTTGAAAATGTGATGGATGGTAATTATTCTGAATATGTTTATTTTGAAATTGATCCAAATGAGAAGCAAATTATTTTAAAAGATATGGATCTTCAAAAAGTAAAAATGGTCTTCGGTAGAATTTGTTTCTGCAGAGAAGATGGTGGGTATTTTAAGGTGAATAATGGAGATCTTTTTTTGTTCAATAGTAATAATAACCTTCAAGTTAAATTAAAATTTAAGATCCATAAAATACCTCAAGTTATAACGGAGGTTAATGAAAACATCAAATATTAGTTATACTATTTCTAAAAAAGGCACATCAAATCAAGCAAAGTAAACTGTGAAAATACACGAATCTATAAATAATTTTAGCGAGAAAAAACATTCTTCAATTTTAACTATTGGAACTTTTGATGGGGTACATATTGGTCATCAAAAAATTATAGAACGTTTAAATAAGATTAAAGGTGAGAGTAAAGATAAATCAACAATTCTTACTTTTTTCCCACACCCCCGCAGAGTATTGCATGTAGGAAACGAGATTAAAATGCTGAATACCATGGAAGAAAAAGCACAATTGTTAGAAAAATATGGACTTGATCATCTTGTTGTAGAACCATTTACAAAAGAATTTTCACGATTATCTGCTTTAGATTTTGTTCGCGATATTTTGGTCAATAAACTTTATCTAAAAAAATTAGTAATTGGTTACGATCATCAGTTTGGAAAAAATAGAGAAGGTAATTTTGAACAACTTCAAGAATATGGTGAAGTATATGGTTTTGATGTTGAAAAAATTCCAGCACAAGAAATTAAAAATGTATCTGTAAGTTCAACAAAAATTAGACAAGCTTTAGAAGAAGGAGATATTGAAAAAGCAAATTCTTATCTTGGATATAATTATTTGCTTACAGGAAAGATTGTAAAAGGTAAAGGTTTAGGTAGAAAATTAAATTTCCCAACGGTTAACCTTTTTATAAAAGAAGATTATAAGCTTATACCAAAAATGGGTGTCTATATCATAAAAACCGAATTAAACGAAAAGACAGTTTTTGGAATTATGAATATTGGATTTCGCCCAACCGTAGATGGCGAAAATCAAACTATTGAAATTCACCTGTTGGATTTTAATGCAGATTTGTATGGAAAAAAAATGCAAATAGCAATGTTAAAACGATTGCGTAATGAGCAAAAATTTGACTCTTTAGATAAACTTATTCTTCAAATAAAAAAAGATGAAGAGATAGCAAGAAAATGGATATTAAATCAAATTAAAAATTAAAGCAAAAGATACTTTCATCTTTTTTAATGCATTCCTTATCTTTGTACACTTAAAATAAAAAATCATGTTAACACTTGCTTTTATCAGAGAAAATAAGGATGCTGTCTTAAAGGGATTAGCTGTTCGAAATTTTGCTAATGCAGAAACCATTATTGATCAAGTTATAGAAAAAGATGCATTACGAAGAACGACGCAAAGTGAATTGGATAATAAATTATCTGAAAGTAATAAATTGTCAAAAGAGATTGGTAAATTATTCCAATCAGGTGAAGTTCAAAAAGCAAATCTGATAAAAGAAAAAACAGGGCAACTTAAAGAGCAAACAAAAGTTTTAACAGAGCGGTTATCTAATTCTGAAAGTGATTTGAATAACTTGTTGTATCAAATACCTAATATTCCAAATCCACTAGTTCCAAAAGGAAATAGTGAAGAAGATAATGAAACTATTTTTGAAGAAGGAGCTATTCCAAAACTACATAACGAAGCTTTACCTCACTGGGAATTAGCTAAAAAGTACGATATTATCGATTTTGAATTGGGTAATAAAATAACCGGTGCAGGGTTCCCAGTTTATAAAGGTAAAGGTGCAAAATTACAACGCGCTTTAATCGCTTATTTTTTAGATAAAAATAGTGAAGCGGGTTATACCGAAGTTCAACCACCGCTTTTAATTAATGAAGCTTCAGGAATTGGTACAGGCCAATTACCTGATAAAGAAGGGCAAATGTATCATGTTGGTATCGACAATCTATATTTGATTCCAACTGCCGAAGTTCCTGTAACGAATTTTTATCGTGATGTGTTGTTAAAAGAAAGTGATTTTCCAATTTGTAATACTGCCTATACACCTTGTTTTCGTCGCGAAGCTGGGTCTTACGGAGCACATGTTCGTGGTTTAAATCGATTACATCAATTTGATAAGGTAGAAATAGTTAGAGTTGAGCATCCTGATAACTCGTATAAAGCATTAGATGGAATGGTCAACCATATAAAAGGGATACTACAAGAATTAGAGTTGCCTTATAGAATTTTGCGTTTATGTGGTGGTGATCTAGGATTTACTTCTGCTTTGACTTATGATTTTGAAGTTTTCTCAACAGCTCAAGACCGTTGGTTAGAAATTAGTTCAGTTTCAAACTTTGAAACATATCAAGCTAATCGGTTGAAATTACGGTTTAAAAATGCTGAAGGTAAAAGTCAACTTGCACATACTTTAAACGGAAGTTCTTTAGCTTTACCGAGAGTTTTAGCCGGCTTATTAGAAAATTATCAAACTGAAAATGGAATTAAAATCCCGAAAGTATTACAAAAATATACAGGGTTTGATAGTATTGAATAGTCAAAAAGATGTAGAGTGTAAATTGTTATTAGTTTAATAACAGTTTCTTACAAATAATGAAGTACTCGCATTTCAATTAAGCAGACTGCATTAATCTTTTGTAATGATTCATTGCTTTTAAATCTTGGTAATAAGCATTGATCTGACCATTTTTCATATGATTCTTTGCACTTTGTTTTGCTCTGTCGTAGAATTTGGCTATTTCATTCATGTTGATATTGTTTAAATTGTTAAAGTAACACTGTACTTTTAAGACAGCGGTTTTTTAATAACGTTACATTTTTAAATTTATTTTATTAAAACTTTAACATAATCAAGTAATTTTGAAAAATAGAATTAAATTTATGTGTTTTTTATATTTTAAACTGCCTTTTTTAAGGATATGGTAATTCAATTATTTATGAAGAATAAATGACTGTAGGTGTTATTTTGCATTTGGTTCTGCCTGGAACAACAGAAATTAATAAATTCCTTAATTTTACCCAATGAGAATTGTTGTATTCCTTTTTATATTTTTTTATATTTTCTCACTTCAAGCGCAAAACCCTGAATTGGCAAATTCATATTTTAGAAAAGGAGAGTATGAAAAGGCAATACTGATGTATAAGCCCTTGTATGAAAAAAACCCAATAAGACGCGATTATTTTAAAAGCCTTTTAAATAGCTATCAACAAATTGAAGATTACGAAATTGCGAATGAATTGATTTTACATAAAATGAAATTGTTTCCTAATCAAGTGTATTTAAATGTTGAGTTAGGATACAACTATCAACTACAAAATAAGGATGATGAAGCCAAAACCTATTATGATAGAGCAATAGAAATAGTTAGAAATAACCCAAATTTTGGATTTAATATTGGTCAGACTTTTAGAAAAAACCATTTGTTAGATTACGCCCTGCAGTCGTATCAAATAGCAAAAGAGAAAAACCCTAAATTAAATACTGAAATATTAGAGGCTCAAATTTATGGAGAGAAAGGAGATCTCGATAAGATGTTCAATTCTTATTTAGATCTTATTGATAAAGATGAAAAATACTACCCCAGTATTCAGCGATATATAGCATCTTTTATTACCGATGATAAATTAGATAAAACAAACATTTTATTTAAAAACTTACTTTTAAAAAGAGCACAAAACAATCCAAAAGATGCTTGGAATATATTATTGAGTTGGCTTTATATTCAGCAAAAAGATTATGATAAAGCGTTAATTCAAGAAAAATCTTTGTACCAAAGAAATCCTTTAAATATTGATAGAATTAAAGAAGTTGGCCTTATTTCGTTGGAAAATAATGATTTAGTCACATCTAAAAACAGCTTCGATTATATTCTAGAGCTTACCAATGATCAGAAATTAAAATTAGAAATACAAGTCTATCTTTTACAAATTGAAAATGAGTTAGCAACTACAAAAAAGGAATGGGAAAAAGTAGATGAAAAATTTCAAGAACTTTTTAATTTAAATGGAATTAACCATTCAACGATAGAATTGCAAATTGCTTATGCACATTTCTTAAGCTTTTCTTATAATCAACCAGATAAAGCTATTGAGGTTTTGAATAAAGCTTTGACGTTTTCAAACTCAAAATTCCAAAAAGCAAATATTCAAATCAAATTAGCTGATATTTTAGTTTTTACAAACCAATTTAATCAAGCCTTAATTTTATATACACAAGTACAAACCAATTTAAAAAATAGTGTTCAGGCTCAAGAAGCCAGGTTTAAAGTTGCTCAAACTTCTTATTTTAAAGGCGATTTTCAATGGTCTCAAACACAGTTAAAGGTTTTAAAATCTTCAACTTCTCAATTGATTGCAAATGATGCCTTAGATTTAAGTTTATTGATAACTAATAATACGGCTAATGATAGTATTCAAGATGCGTTAAAGTCTTATGCGACAGCGGAGCTGTTAGCTTTTCAAAATAAAAACAGCCAATCTATGGATACTTTAAATGCAGTTTTAATTAATTACAAAGGCCATGCTATTGAAGATGATGCTCTTTATAAACAAGCAGAATTACTTATAATCGATAATAATTTCGCTAAAGCGGAAGAAAATTATTTGAAAATTATAAACTCACTACCCGAAAGTGTTCTTATGGATGATACCTATTTTGAATTGGCTGAATTATATGCCAACCAATTAAACAATCCTGAAAAAGCGATGAAAATGTATCAAAAGATTATATTTGAATATCCTTCAAGTATTTATTTAGTCGATGCTCGTAAAAAATATAGAAAATTGAGGGGAGATGATATTCAATAATCTTTAGCTATTAAAAACAGCCAGTTTTAATCATTCAATCATTCAATCATTATCTTTGCTTAACTTTGTTAAAAATAAAACCTACCAATGTATATATATAATGTAACTATCAATATTGAGGAGAGTATTCATGAAAAATGGATGAAATGGATGCAAGAAAAACACATGCCAGATATGTTGGCTACTGGTAAGTTTAGTAAAGCATTAATGAGTAGAGTTCAGGTAGAAGAAGAAATGGGTGGTTTGACTTATTCTGTTCAATACACAACAGATTCAAAAGAAACCTTAAGCAAGTATTATCAAGAAGATGCTGATAAATTAAGAAATGAAGCTCTACAACTTTTTCCAAATAAATTTGTTGCGTTTAGAACAGAACTTGAGATTATTCATCAAATTGAAAAATAATGACAGTAAGAGCCAAAAAACATTTAGGTCAGCATTTTTTAAATGATGAAACTATTGCTTCAAATATTGCTGACTCCTTAACTTTAAAAGGGTATAAGAATGTTTTAGAAATTGGTCCCGGCATGGGAGTATTAACTAAATATCTTTTAAAAAAGGATGTTACTACTAAAGTTATTGAAATTGATAAAGAATCTATTGAATATTTACAAGTTCACTATTTAAATCTGTCTAAAGGAATTATTAATGATGACTTTTTAAAAATTGATATTCAGAATATATTTAATGGTGATCAATTTGCAATTATTGGAAATTTTCCATACAATATTTCTTCGCAAATTGTTTTTAAAACCATTGAAAACAGAGATTTAATACCAGAACTAAGTGGTATGTTTCAAAAAGAAGTTGCCAAAAGAATAGCCGAAAAACCAGGCACTAAAGCATACGGAATTTTATCAGTATTAACACAAGCTTTTTATGATGTTGAATATCTTTTTACTGTACCTCCTTCGGTTTTTAACCCACCACCAAAAGTTGATTCAGGAGTAATTCGAATGGTTCGTAAAGAAGATTATTCTTTACCTGTAGATGTTGGTTTTTTTTTCAAAGTTGTTAAAACAGGTTTTAATCAAAGAAGAAAAACATTGCGAAACAGTTTAAAATCTTTCCAACTATCGGATAAATTAAGAGAAGATGCTATATTTGCCCAACGACCTGAGCAATTATCGGTTCATCAATTCATTGAATTAACGAAAAGCATCTTAAGTGATGGAAAAAGAAATCAATAAAAAGTTTATCCAAAACATTGAGCGACTTATCCAAAATCGTGACGATGAAGCTTTACTTTTGCTTTTAGCTGAAGAACACCCTGCGGATATTGCCGAAATTATTGATATACTTAATTTAAATAATGCAACCTATTTATTTAAACTATTAGATAGCGAACAAACGGCTGAAGCATTGATGGAAATTGATGATGATGATCGTGAAAAAATTCTTAAAAATCTTTCAGCAGAAGAAATTGCTGATGAAATTGATGAATTGGACACCGATGATGCTGCCGATATTATTTCTGAATTACCCCATGAACGAATTACGGAAGTAATTTCTGAAATTGATGATGATGAACATGCAAAAGATATTGTTGATCTTCTACGATACGATGAAGGAACAGCTGGTAGTTTGATGGCAAAAGAATTGGTAAAGGCCAAAGAAAATTGGACCATTCAAACATGTGTTCGTAGAATGAGACAACAAGCAAAAGATGTTTCTCGGGTTCATTCTATTTATGTGGTTGATAAAAATGAGGTCTTGATAGGTAGGCTATCTTTAAAAGATTTATTGGTTGCCTCTGATAAAGCAAGAGTTTCTGATATTTATATTGATAAAGTTGATTCGGTTAAGGTTGGTGACGACGTAGAAGATGTGGCGAGAATCATGCAAAAATATGATTTGGAAGCAATTCCTGTGGTTAATACCGAAGGTGTTTTACAAGGCAGAATTACTATTGATGATGTTGTTGATGTGATTAAAGAAGAAGCGGAAAAAGACTATCAAATGGCGGCTGGTATTACCGAAGATGTTGAAGCAGATGATAGTATTTTTGAATTGACCAAAGCACGTTTGCCTTGGTTGGTTTTAGGTTTATTTGGAGGATTGGCAGCAGCCTCAATTATGGGAGGTTTTGAAGATGCCTTAACTAAATTTCCTGAACTATTCTTTTTTACGCCTTTGATTGCTGCAATGGCAGGAAATGTTGGAGTGCAATCTTCTGCAATTATTGTTCAAGGTTTAGCAAATGATAATATTAAAGGAAGCATGTTTAATAGAATGATTAAAGAAATTGGACTGAGCTTAGTAAATGGATTATTTTTAGCCGCACTAATTTTTATATTTGGATTGGTATTTGATTACAATATCAATATTAGTATAACCCTAGCTTTCTCGCTTATTATTGTAATAATATTTGCTTCATTAATTGGCACTTTTGTTCCTTTAATATTAGATAAAAAAGGAATTGATCCGGCAGTTGCAACGGGGCCATTTATAACTACAAGCAATGATATATTTGGTATTTTTATTTTTTTCTATATTGCTAAAGTAATTTTGGGGTTTTAGATTTAAGCCAAAATAATTTCTCGATGATATTTAGTTTCAAGAAAATTTTAATTTGCATCATTCAACTTTATAGATTTTCAACTTTATTACTTCTTAATTTTACCTAATTTTGCTTTCTCATTTATTCAAACAAAATGGCAGAAGAAAAAAAATCACTTAATTTTATAGAACAGATCATTGAAGATGATCTTAAAGCTGGTTTAGAGCCTGCTAAACTCAGATTTAGATTTCCGCCAGAGCCAAATGGATATCTCCATATTGGTCATGCCGCATCTATTTGTTTAAATTTTGGTTTGGGTCAAGAGTATAAAGCACCTGTTAATTTGCGTTTTGACGATACAAACCCTGCAAAAGAGGAGCAAGAATATGTGGATGCCATTAAAGAAGATATTCAATGGCTTGGATTTGATTGGGCAGAAGAGTTATATTCTTCTGATTATTTTCAACAATTATACAATTGGGCTGTATTACTGATTGAAAAAGGAAAAGCGTATGTTGATGATCAATCATCGGTTCAAATAGCCGAACAAAAGGGAACACCAACAAAAGATGGTGTTAATAGTCCGTTTCGAGATAGGGGAGTTGAAGAAAATTTAGCTCTTTTTGAGAAGATGAAAAATGGCGATTTTGAAGAAGGGTCTCATGTTTTACGTGCCAAAATCAGTATGACTGCAAAAAACATGCTAATGCGTGACCCGATAATTTATCGTGTTTTAAAGAAATCACATCACCGTACCGGAAATGATTGGAATATATATCCAATGTACGATTGGACTCATGGTGAATCGGATTATATCGAGCAAGTTTCTCATTCTATTTGTACTTTAGAATTCAAGCATCATCGTGAATTATACGATTGGTTTTTAGATCAAGTGTATGATAAAAAAGATCTACGCCCAAAACAACGTGAGTTTGCAAGAAGAAATTTGAGTTATACTGTTATGAGTAAACGTAAATTGTTGCAATTGGTTGAAGAAGGTCTGGTTAATGGCTGGGATGATCCACGAATGCCAACAATTTCAGGCTTACGCCGAAGAGGTTATACACCAAAATCAATTCGTGATTTTAGTGAAACTGCAGGAATTGCCAAACGTGATAATGTAACAGATCTCGCACTTTTAGAATTTCATATAAAAAATGAGTTAAACAAAACTGCTCCAAGAGTGATGGCAGTTTTGAATCCGGTTAAATTGGTAATCACAAATTACCCGGAAAATAAAGAAGAAATATTAATTGCCGAGAATAACCCTGAAGATGAAAATGCAGGGACTAGAGAAATGCCTTTTTCAAGAGAAATTTATATTGAAAGAGAAGATTTTAGAGAACAGGCTAATAAAAAATTCTTTAGATTAAAATTAGACAAAGAAGTTAGATTAAAGAATGCATATATCATCAAAGCAAATTCTGTTGTAAAAGATGATAATGGTGAAATAACTGAAGTTCATTGTACTTATGATGAAGATTCTAAAAGTGGAAGTGGGAGCGAAGCAAGTAAACGAAAAGTAAAAGGAACGATTCATTGGGTTTCTATAAAACATGCTGTAAATGCAGAAGTTAGACTATACGATCGTTTGTTTACAGATGAAGCCCCAGATTCACATAAAGACAAGGATTTTAAAGAATTTATCAATCCCGATTCTTTGCAAATCATTAACAATGCATTTGTTGAACCTAGTTTAAAAACAGCCGAAATTGGCGATAGATTTCAATTTCAACGTTTGGGTTATTTTAATATCGATCTTGATTCTACACCTAATGAGTTAGTCTTCAATCGTATTGTTCCTTTAAGAGATTCATGGGCTAAAATAGAGCATAAAAAATAATATATATTTGTAGAAATTGTCCTTTTGAAAACCGTTGAACAAATAAAACTCCCCATTCAAAAAGAAATGGAATTCTTTGAATTAAAATTCAAGGCATCCATGATTTCAAATGTTCCCTTATTAAATAGAATATCACACTATATTGTTAGACGCAAAGGAAAACAAATGCGACCTATGTTTGTTTTTTTAGTGGCAAAAATGGTTTCCAATGGTGATTTCAAAGAGAGAACCTACCGAGGAGCCTCAATAATTGAATTGATTCATACGGCAACTTTGGTTCATGATGATGTTGTTGATGATAGTAATCGTAGAAGAGGTTTTTTCTCCTTAAACGCTTTGTGGAAAAATAAAATTGCTGTTTTGGTTGGTGATTATTTATTGTCAAAAGGGCTTTTATTATCTATTGATAATGATGATTTTGATATTTTAAAACATATCTCTGTAGCTGTTCGAGAAATGAGTGAAGGAGAACTTTTGCAAATTGAAAAGGCTAGACAATTAGATATTACAGAAGATGTGTATTTTGATATTATTCGTAAAAAGACAGCAACTTTAATTGCAGCGTGTACTGCTATTGGTGCCACTTCTGTTGATGCCGATAAAGAAGAGATTGAAAAGATGCGCGAATTTGGTGAGCTTATAGGAATAGCTTTTCAAATAAAAGATGATCTTTTTGATTATGGAGAAGAAAAAATAGGTAAACCAACCGGAATTGATATCAAAGAAAAGAAAATGACACTTCCGTTAATTTATACTTTAAACCACTGTTCTAAAAAAGATAAAAGATGGTTAATCAATTCGGTTAAGAATCATAATAAAGATAGAAAAAGAGTAAAGGAAGTAATTGCTTATGTAAAACAAAATGGTGGTATAGAATATACAATTGAAATAATGAAAGAATACCAACAAAAGGCTTTGCAAATACTTAAAGACTACCCTAGTTCTGAGTACAAAGATTCATTAATCACTATGGTAAATTATGTGATTGAAAGAGAGAAGTAAAATGTATTTTTCTAATCAATATATGTAAATAGATGAAAAAACAATTTTTTGAAATTTTAGCAAAATTAAATAAAATCCTTTTTCCTAGTTTTGGTAAGAAGCAATTAGATATGAGTAAAGCCAATAAATTTGAAATGGCAATAATAGGTTGGAGGTATTTTGTTACTAGAAATAGTTTAGATTAATACCTTAATATTAATTACAAATTGATCTATTTTTTGTATCTTTAACTTAAATCGTTAGTTATGGATGATAACTCAAAACACATTAAATTTTTTACGGGCTCGTTAATTCAAATTCAAAGATTGCAATTAGATTTAGATGAAAATGAAATTCCATCTTTGGTAAAGAACAATTTTCAATCTGGTCTAAGATCTGGTTTTTACGGAGGATCTCCTTCTTTGGTTGAACTTTTTATTTTCGAAGAAGATCGAGAAAAAGCAACTTCTATTCTTGAAAAATTTAAAGAGGTAATGGGAATATAATCTCCTATAACCTTGTAGTAATATTGTAAGATTACAGATTATTTTCTCCTTCTGATTTAGTACTTTTATAGCCTTATTAATAAGTGAAAAATGATAAAAAAGTATCTTATTACATTTTTATTTGTAAGTTATTTTGCGTTTTCTCAAAATGTAAACCCCGATTTTAATGAAGAGTTTATTCAAGATTATTTACCTAGTCTTGAAGTTACTATGGATGAGGATGATTATAATTGGATGGTTCATCCAGATAATATATGGAGCGAAACCTACCAACATGCAACTGTAGTTTATAAAGGAAGTAATAATACGATAGTTAATTATATTGATCTTGGAATTAGATTAAGAGGAAACACTTCTAGAGGGAAAATCAAAAAATCTTTTAAACTTAATTTTAAAAAATTTAATGATGATCAACGGTTTTTTGGATTAAAAAAATTGAATTTAAAAGCCAATGTAAATGACCCATCTTGTGTTAGAGAACACATGGTAATGAATTTGTATCGAGACTTTAATCTTGTTGTGGCTCGAGTAAATCAAGTAAAACTCTATATAAATAATAATTATATGGGTTTATATAGTAATGTTGAGCAAATAGATAAAACATTTCTAAAATCTAGGTATAATGATAATGATGGTAATTTATATAAATGTACTTACCCTGCCGATCTAAGTGATTTAAATAAAGTTTATGATGATTCAACGTATGAATTAAAAACTAATGAAGATGAAAATAATAGAGATAATTTATATGCATTTATACAATTCTTAACTACGGCATCTGATAGTGATTTTGACCTTTTAATTGAAGAATATATAGATATTAAAGAATATTTAAAGCAATTACCTATTGAAATATTATCAGGTCATTGGGATGGGTATTCTTACAATAAAAACAATTTCTATCTTTATTATAACCCTGATGAAAATAGATTTGAATATATACCTTATGATACTGATAATACTTTAGGAATTGATTGGGTAAATCGAGATTGGTCAGATAGAAATATTTACGATTGGGCCAAACACGGAGAGCCTCGACCGTTACATAACAGAATTTTAGCTATACCAAGATATTATCAAGAGTTTAGTCAAAATATGCACAATTTATTAGAGCAGACCTTTACAACAACGTATCAAATGAATTTAGCAAATAATTATAAAGCTTTAATTCAAGAAAGTGTTTATGAAGATCCATATTATTCTCAAGATTTTGGCTATACAAATCAAATTTTTGATACTAGTTTTACGATAAATAATGTTGCTGGTCATACTAAATATGGAATTCAGCCTTTCATTGAAAAAAGAACTCAAACTGCTAAAGATCAATTGGATGAATCTGTTTTGTCAATTTCAAATCATACAATTAATTCGCAAATAGTGATTTACCCTAATCCGGTTGAAAATGGAATTTTATTTTTTGATCTCAATTCTAGCAATAAGGATAATTTACAAATATCTATTTGGAATACGGTTGGACAAAAAGTTTATGATAAAACTATTCAATCGGTACAAAATAGTAATGAGATTAGACTAGATAATCTGTCCTCTGGAGTGTATATTTTAAAAGGAAAATATGAATCTAATAGAGAAGTTTTGAAATCTAGAAAAATTATTATTCAATAATTATTTACCGAGTTTAAATTTATCTATTTTATTTTTTCTTTTCTGTAAAAAGAAATATATTTGCAGCCCAATAAAAA